>OLPT01001865.1_pt1 | contig 12018 bp, 9 predicted proteins | sample 1673051 | NCBI WGS metagenome assembly OLPT01 (sample SAMEA3136750, study PRJEB25190) | human gut metagenome | biome: human gut; feature: human-associated habitat; material: faeces | place: Austria | collected 2013
CAAGACCCTGACACCGATATTCCGGAAGTACATCCAGTCCCAGCAGCATAATATTTTTCCCGTTCGGGTTATGTAAACCGGCGTCAGTAAAAAATTCATCCCGAAGTTTTGGCTCGTCTGTCGCAAGTCCGTTCAAAAATCCAACAATCTTTCCATTTCCCTTATCTACTGCAACGAGAAATAGTTCCGAAATATCCCTGACTCTGTCACACATGTTTTTCTCAGAGCAGGCTTCATTTGGTGGAAAACAGATTCGTTCAATCTCTGCTGCCTGTTCCGCTTCTCCTTGTTCTATATTCCGAAATTCAAATCTTTCATAAAGTGCTTTTTTATCCATTGTTTTCCTTTCCTTCTCTTATTCATTATATAATTACACTGGCAATGTTAAATATTTCTTTCTTCTATAAGCAAAACTGTAACATCATTTACATTCGTTCCGGTCGGACCTGTTTTTATCAGTCCATCACATTTCTCCAAAGTTGCGTACACGTTGTTATTACGCAGCTCGTGGTAAATATCTGTCTTATGTTTTCGCAACATTTCGCAAGTCTTTCCATCCACATAACCGCCTGCGGCATCCGTCGGGCCATCAGTTCCGTCACTTCCAATGCTGAAAAGTGCTACGCCTTCCATTCCATCTAAACCGATTGCCGCCGACAGCGCCAGCTCCTGATTGCGTCCACCTTTTCCGGTACCATGTAAATGTACAACCGTCTCACCGCCTGCAATAAATGCAAGCTTATTTGTATTCTTCTGCTGTTCATTTTGCTGCATATTCTGCGGAATATCTCCACACCTATTTCCTTGCATATTACAACAGTGTGTTTTCGCAATCGATGCGAGAAACGCCCCTGCTTCTTTCGCTTCGCAGTCCAGCCGGTCTGTTAAAATGACCGACTCATAGCCCAGTTCCTCACAAGCCTCTTTTGCAGCTGTGCAAAGCGCACTCACACTTCCACTGATGACCGTCTCGACATTGTACAATTCTTTCGGCGTTTCCTTTTTCAGCAGCTCCTTTATGGAATCCTTCAGCTTTAATCCATACCTGTCTGCAATCTCCAGTGTTTCCTCACAGGTACTCTGATCCGCACATGCCGGACCGGATGCAATCATATCCAGCGGATCACCGATAATATCACTGAGCACAATCGAAAATATCTTCGCCGGTGCGACATGCTGAGCAAATCGACCACCTTTTACCGCCGACAGGCGTTTCCGTATCGTATTCATTTCTTTAATATTTGCGCCACTGGCAAGAAGCTGCTTTGTAACATCTTCCAGCTCTTTGCCGGATACAAGCGGCTTCTCAAATAATGCCGATCCACCACCGGAAATCAGAAATAATACTACATCTTCCGGACTCAGCCCTGCCGTCATGTCAAGTATCTTCTGCGTTCCTTCAAACGAATTCTCATCCGGAACCGGATGCCCTGCTTCCAGGCATTCTACGTGCGGGATTTCTCCCTTTACATGGTCATATTTTGTCAAAACGATTCCGCCATCCAGCCGATCATCCAATATTTCTACTGCCGCCTGCGCCATCTGCCATGCGGCTTTCCCGATTGCAACAAGATATAGTTTTCCACTATCATCCACAACCGAACGGAATCTATCCCCGGTCAGAACAGCTTTTACCGCCTCATCCGGGAGAACGCTGTGGAGTGCATGACGGATGATATACTCGGATTGTTGTCTAAGTGTCATAATATTGGCTCCTCTGTCCTTGCTTTCTCTTAAGTATTTTTCTATATTAAATTCGTTAATGCTCTTCAATTCATGGCTCAAAACTAACACCTCATATATTATCTTTAATTTAAATTTGTTTTTACAAATTTTGCCTCTCCAATATTATACAGGAAATTATTTATAATTAATACATCAATAGAAAAAACGTTTTTCGTTTATGTTTCTTTGATAGTTATAGCATAGCAAAATAGGTATACGATAAAGCGACTTTTGTAAGCTTTAAAACAAATAAAGACAGCAAAAAACTTGCCGCCTTTAACCTTTTACATCATTCTCAAATATAAATAGATTACATTGATTTTAGTTTCCATATATATTAACTTTACAATCTTTCTCAAACATCCACGCACCCAAATTGGGGACAATTGTACTTTTAATTCCGTATTCTTTTACATCACTCTCAAACTTAATGGGGAGAATCTTAATGTATGCTATAGTTTATATGTTTTCACATCAATTTCAAGTTCCTTTTTTTATAACCGATTACTTATCAGTTTTAGTACCATACATTTTTACATCATTTTCAAACACCAGTGGATACTGTAACTGTCGAATCTGTGTTTCAGTACCATACATTTTCACATCATTCTCAAACATGCCGGAACGTATTGTATCGGCTGAAGAGTTTCAGTTCCATACATTTTTACATCATTCTCAAACGCTTGATAAATCTTTAAAGTAACTATCTGTGTTTCAGTACCATACGTTTTTACATCATTCTCAAACAGTTGTTCACAGTTGGATAACATTATACCGTTTCAGTACCATACGTTTTTACATCATTCTCAAACAGTCCGTTTTATCCAATGCGTGTGTTTACGTTTCAGTACCATACGTTTTTACATCATTCTCAAACCTTAAAAGTTAATATGTCGAATACCATGTTGGTTTCAGTACCATACGTTTTTACATCATTCTCAAACCTCAAATTCAAAAATGAACCGCCATCATTTGCGCAAAACAAGGTACTCAAACACATTTAATAGATTTCACATTGATCTCTATCTATAATATACCTTAATCCCTCTCCCATGCAATCTTTTACACAATTTTCCACAAATATCAGTTTTACTTCCTGATGAATTGCTTCTTGGATAAGTTTTTGCATTTGCAAATCTGACAAATAGCTCCGGAGATTTACAAATACAAAAATCTTATACTTCATGACTACCGCTGCAACTTTAATATAACGAATCAGTTTTTCAAAATAATCTTCCTCTATTATTTCATGCTGTACCTGTAATGCTTTAAATATTGCCATCCAGTCAACATCTTCTGTAAATGTAAGTATATAATCTGTTTCCTGTTCTAATTCTAAAATATATTTTTGTATACTTTGTGCTATCTCTTGCGTTTTTACATACAACTTTTCAGAATAGGCAACTTGTTGCATTTCCTCATATAATTTATTCACTATCTTTTTACTGTTGATATCTATGCTGAAAATATCAAATACAATATCCATATTTTTTGATATTCCCAGTTCTTTATCGGCATCAGATAGTACATACCTTCCATCATTTCCGTCACATTGATTCTTCAGTTCATATACAAATGCCGCGAATCTTTCTGTTGCCTCAATTATCCATTCTGTATAATCAACAGTATCATCAATGATTGCTCTGCTTAATTCCGGATGAACTAATTTCACAAAACCACTAACCTTTCATCGGTATCTAAAACCTCACTCTTTAAATCTCCAACAACAATATCCATCTTAGCATATTGCTTTTCTGTAACTGTAAGAAGCTGAATCAACCCTTCCTCTGGTTTATTCTTATGTACATTATCTACAATTGCGTTAACTGCCGTTCCATTTAAAGCTAATTTACAATATACCGATTCCTGTAACATCAGAAAGCCATTTTTAAGTAAGAATTTTCGGAATCTGGTATACGCTCTTCTATTCTCTGCTGTTAATACCGGCAGATCAAAAAATACTAATACTCGCATAAACCTATAACTCAAACCTGTAAAACCGAACCAGAGAACTATCATCATCATTTAAAGCATCAAACACACTTTTACAGTAAATCTTTATTGCATTGTTTACATACTGTATTCTTCCATCTATTGATACTTCTTGATTCAAAATGTTTACCAACTGCATTTTCTCATCATGCTCAAAACTGTCCAATTTCATCTGTTTTACTTCACGATCAACCAGAACACGAAACGGCTCCATCAAATCGGACGCTAAATTAAATTGATTAAACATATTATCATGAAATAATCCCAACTGCGTAATATATCCATTGGCAACTATTTCTCTTGTAAATGTCGACAAGATAATAGAATACCCGTAATTTAATGCAGCATTAATATTATTGTCTTCTGTCCTTGTAAAATCCAGTCCGAATAATGCATTAAAATAAACCTTGGCAGCATGTCCTTCTCTGTTAGTTGTATCATTCCAGACTATTTTCTTTAAATAAGATAATAAAAGCTCCGCTTCTTCCTTTCCCAACATTTCTAACAATTCTTTCTGTTTCCGGATCTTTTCTGTTACTATTTCCGTCCATACTGCCTCCTTTGTGTTCTTTTTCCAGGCAATCTGTTTCCGGATTTTATTGCTTGTATCATGACTACCGTAATAGCCGATTAATTCTGACGAAGGATTCTTCTTCTCATCACAGAATATCACTTTGATTTTTCTTCTCGTCAATTCTGCCAATAAACTGGTAGTCAATGATACAGCTGTTGATTCTATTAGAATTGTTGATATTTCACTTAATACTACTTTTGTTACTTCTTCACTTCGTACAACCATGTATCCCAATTGCAGATCCAGTTTTGCCCGTTTAGAAATAACAATTATACGCCAGCTCATAGTTTTAATAAATCAATCTCTTTTTCATATATTCCAGTTACAGATTGATTTATAATAGAAATTTGTTTACATTTTGTTATATTATTATTTATTTTTATTGATCCAGCCTTCGCCGGTCCTGAAATCAATGTTAAATTAGCCATCGTACTTTGACATTGGAATAAATGTAATATTTCTGCTAATACAGTACATTTATCTTCCAGACTCAGTTTTTCGAACTTCCCTTTATTGTCTATCAAGGTTGATGCCTGCAATCCAAGTCTGATTTTGTAAATTGTATTCTGTAATTTACTCACAAATACATCATACAAATGTGTAAGTTCTGCTTCGTTTATACCATCAAACGCCACAATCTTCACATTTTTATTTTCTATTTTCCGATTTATGAATTTTATAACCTTTTTTAGTATTTTAGTTTCTTCATCTGATAATAATAATTCATTTGCACCTTTAAAAATCAATTGTTTTCCTGTTCTTCCGGACAACCACATATAAAATCCATCTACTTTAAATAAAGTATCAATTTTGATCTTATTAATCAGAATAACCGGCTTTGACAATTTCCGTTCTTTCATAATCTCACGCAAATATTCCAGTGCATTTTCTTTACTCCGTTCTATATAATCTTTTTTATAAATCGGAACAAATTCTATCGTCCTTTGTTCATTTCCTTTTGCATCTGTAGATTTGACAAGCATAAAATATGCACCAGCCGCCTTATTATAGCCACCATATTTATTAATGTCGTGTAACCGCTCATCACTCGTTTTAACCGGAACCTGTCCTTTTCCTTTCTTCATAATCTGCTGGTCAAACAGTCCACCCTTTTCTTCATAAGATCTTCTGGTTACAAGAATATTATTTTTATTCATTACATTTCGAACAGTTTTTATCGTTCCCTTATCTCCTGCTTTCCATGCTACTTTTCCATTTCTGGAAATATCATGGATAAACATTTTCTCTAAATTATATGATCTGCCCGGATTTTCTTTTATAAACCAAACCGCATTTTTGGTAAATTTCGTATAATATGCATTTCCTACTACAATATTTAAATATGCATCTTTTGCATGATGCAAATCGTTCATATCACGCACTTTAACAAAATCATAATCCTGTCGGAATTTAGATACACTTCTGCCTTTCACATACACAATTTCTGAATCCGGCATAACTTTTTTTAATAGATCTGCAACAACTTTTGTACTCTGTCTTGTTTCAACAATCTGTCTCTCAATAAACCCAGCCAGTTCATCCGAAGTAAGTTCTGTTTTTCTGACTAAACGTTTATATTTTTCTTTTGTAATAAAATTACCATCTAACAAACTTTTCCAGAATCCACCTTGTTTTTTCTGTATATCGGAATTTATTGGATAATCATCAGATTTCTTAGAATTATATTCCTTTTTTACAAGTACGCGGTTATTTAAACTATCATCCATTGTTTTGGACTGCGGATATATATGATCAATATCATATTTCGTATTATCCCACAGATCATCAAATTCAATGCGTTCTCCAGAATACATACAGTGTCCTCTCTGAGTATAATACAAAAATAATTTATCTTTCCTAAGCTGTTGTTCTTCATGCTTTTCTAATTTCTCATATATTTCCTTTTCTTCCTCTTTACATACTTTATAGAGATCCATCAAATGTTTTTTTCTAGACTCCGTCCGTTTACTCTCCTGCGATTCTCTTGCCATTTCAACAAAAATTCTCTCCGGCTCTTTTCCCATTACTTTCTTTATTTCTTTTATCACTTGTAACGTCTGCCATATCTGACGTTTTACTGCCGGAGATACATATTGTTCCTCTACAGTTTTATACGACAATGTTGGATTATTTTGTTCCTCATTATACTCTTTGATTTGATCACTGAATTGATACTTCTTCCCTAATAACTGACTCAGGTTTTCATTTGTTTCCCATAATGCAGTTATAAGATTCCATACTTCGCCTGTTTCCGGCGCTGGTATGGTTATCTCCTCTAAAAATTTTTTTGAAAATCTTCCCCAGCCATGATAAGACAAAGCTGCTATACTGCTTTTCTGTTTATCTGTCAGCTTTGGAAATAGTTTCCCTAATCTTTGTTTTAATAGCTTTTTATCATCTCCAAATAATACAATATTCTGTATTATCTCTTCCTTTTCACTTTGTTTTAAATCTATTCCGCTTAATTTTTCTTTAAAATCATGGTAAGCCGTCAGCGATGCCTTAAAATCTCCATCAATTCCAGTAATATCAACATCTCTTTCTGCAATTCCTTCCCTAAGCAGAAAGTTCTTTAAATCTTTTTGACGTACTTTTCTTCTTTTACAGAATACACCTTCATAGATTTTTTGCTTTAATTCTACTGATATTTCTTTTCCATCCAAGCGAACATTATTCAATTCATTCAATACCCTGTATTTACTATACAGTAATGAATCTTTCGGAAGTACATCCTCGCCAATCAAATATGTACACTTATTCGTCATTCTTTTTATAAACTTTTCTGCACTTGCCTCAACATCTATGATATCCGTAAAATTCCACGGATAAATTTTATCTTCACTCTTTCTTACAGCCCAGGTATACTTCGGTTCATTTTCTTCTTTTACTTTATTTAACGGTCCGACATAATATGGAATTCTGAAAGTAAATAGCTGTATTAATTTCTCTTTATTTTCAGCAATCACCGGGATACGAGCACTAAGGTTATCCAAAATCTTCTGTAATTCATACTTATGAATCTGGTATGGCAATACTCCATTATCTTTTGTAACCTGTCTCGGCAAAAATTGATCCGTCTCTATTTCATTTTTCAAATATGTCTTTTCTTCACTCTCTGGCAGTTTTTCCACAATTGTTTTATTCAGATATTTCAAAAAGTCTTCCTGACTGCATTGCTTCCCTCCCAATGCAGTCTTTTTACCATTCACTTTCGTCATTCCAATGTAGGCTGGATAATTGGCAAGTTTGGCATCTGACACAACAAATATTTTCTTATAAATATCTTTAGAAAAATTTTCTCTTACCACTTCCTTTAATAAGCGAAGGTCTGCTTTATGTTTTTCATATACTTTAATCTTTGCTTCGGAAATAGAAGTGCATCTATCCAGAATATCTGTTAATACAGACCAGTCATAGACAGCTTTTGCCGATGCAATAATATAAAACTGTTCTCCAAGTTCTGCCTCTACAGAATCTATATACTCATCGTATCCATTGTCAGCAAATGAGATCTTAGGTCGTTCATTTTCATCCAACTCTTCATTTGCAAAAATGTCACTCAATTTAGCTGTTCCACCAGTCAGAAGAGTAATCACCGCCTTTTCGCACTTTGTCCTGGCACCAAGTTCTTTTACCAGTCTGCTTTTCTTTGTTGATTTTAATATATTCTTATTACTTAAAACTTCCTCAATATACAATATTTTCTCTTCTGTTATTTCTAAATCAAAGTCCAGTTCTTCATCCTTAACATTCTGGATAAATGTTTCAAATGTATTTTTAAACTCTTTAACCTGCTCTATGTCTCCCGATAACAAGAAATGTCCCCTGTGTTTTATCATATGATGCAGTGCCAGATAAACCAATCGAATATCTGGTACTTCTTTTGTCTCCATCAGCCATTTTCTCAAATGGTAAATCGTTGGAAACTCTCTATGATAATCTTTATCTGTGAACTCAGGATCAACAAATAATGCATATGGAAGCTCTGGACGCTCCCCGTTTATGTCTCTTTTATCTTCCGGATAATACTTACTTTCTTTCATTCTCAAAAAAAATCCCGGATCGATCTTACTGACTTCTTCTGCAAATAACTCCTGCAGTATATTAATTCTCCAACCTCGTCTGTCCAGTCTTCTTCTGCCTGTCCTGTGCATACGCCTTTCTTCTGCTGTCTTAGCACCTTCAAATAGACGCACTCCCCATAATGCTTTCCCATGTCTTCTTAAAACATGGTATTCTTCATCTGTAACACTCCATCCGCAAGAACTAGTACCCATGTCCAGACCTAAATAGTAATTACCATCCATTGTTTTCCTCCCTTTTGCTTTATTAATTGTTTATTTTATATTGACTTTATTTCCAATATTCTCTATACTAAAGACAAGTTTAGTACCATATTAGACTTTACATCATAAGTTCAAATAAGAATTTATTCAAATCGTCACTTTGATGTGACCCACAGTGTGTGGATGAGCTTGCTATGCAAGCTCTTTTTTATTTATCAATAGCAGAACGGAGAGTAAAAACTGCTATAACTGCTGTTTTTACTCTCCGTTCGTTCTGTCCAAATAGCAAATTTGTTTTCGTAAATAAATTATATTATATATTTCTATTTTTATACAAGCACTTTATTTATTAAAAACTTATCACAAAATAATAATTCCCCTACCTGTTCTTCTCCTCCCAGTAATCATATGCATCATCATACCCATTGTCGTAATCTCCATCTCCAAATTCTTCTGCCCACTCATCAGCAAAATCGTCTGGATCATCATAATCATACACGTCATACGGATCATATTTTTTCTTCTTTTGTGTGTTCTTAGAACTCGTCGTATCATTATCGCTGTCAGACGTGTCTTTCGAATCAGATTCTCCCATGAGTCTTCCTCCAGCTTTTATAACAGGACCGCCGCTCGCGTCACTGTCATCTTCATCATTCTCATCTGTATCCTCGTACTCATCTGCATCGTCATAATCATCTTCTTCTGCCTCATCTGCATACAACTGCTGTCTCTTTGAATCTGTCAAAATGTACTCATCGTCTCCCTCTTTCGTAAGAATATACCATCCAGCTTTCGTCTTTATGTCCATCTTATCAGAGACGTTCGTATACACAACCACATTCCTGTCGTTTTTGTAGTTAAGAAACTTTCGCTCTACCTGGGATGTTTGCAGTATATCATATGCCGGCTTCATATAATTACAGACTTCTTTATAGCTTTTGTTTTCATTATAAATTTCATCCAACTTCACACATGTAAACTCAACACTGTACGGAAATGGATAATCACCATCTTCATCGCAGATAGCACTGTCTTCATCCTCATCATCTTCTATTTTTCTGCCATATTCATCATACTCCGGCGTCGATCCCGAATATTTGTCATACTGATACGAAACCTCCACACCTTCCAGTCCGGCTTTTTCAAGTGTCTTCTGCAGCTTCTCTGTATAAGATGACATATATTGTTCTGCCATCTGCTCTCTTGTATGCTGCTCCTGCTGCGCTTTCTTTTCCTGCCACTGGCTGTAATATCCGGAAAATACATACACTCCCCAAAGAAATAACACTGCAAAAATACTTGCACCAATCAATTTTGTTATCTGTTTCTCATTCATAATATTTTTCTTAACGCTTTCCTTTTATCCTTCTACATATTCCAAATAATCGTCCTCACTTGCGAATAACATATAACTTCCGTCTACATATCCCATATATCCCTGTGCTGTTGTATAACCTTTCATATTTGCCACTCTCCTTGCTATTGTGACCGGTTCTCCGGCATGTCGTGTTTCTTTGATAGCTATAGAATAGCAAAAGAGGTGTACAATAAAAGCGCCTACTGGTTTATTTAAGTTTCTTTAATTGCCTGATTATTTATTGATTGAGCAGACTGATAACAGCTCTATACAACAAAAGGTTAGGAAACTCCCTTTCAGGTGTTCCCTAACCTTTTGTTTGTAACATCGTTTATGTTTCTTTCACACTCCGCTAAATCCATGTACTCGGCTCATTTTTTCTATATTTTAACGGAGACACTCCGTATGTTTTTTTGAAGCTTCTGATAAAATAACTTACATTCTGATAGCCACTGAGCATTGCAACCTCTGTAACTGGAATGTCCGAATTTTGTAACAACTGTTTTGCATGCTCCAACCGCAAATATGTAACATATTTTGAAAGCGTAATATGAAAATGTTCTTTAAAATATTGCGATACATATTTTTCAGAAAGATGGAACTGTTCCCCAAATTCCTTTAATGATATCTCCCCTGTAAAACTCTGCTGTATGTATGAAATCATCTCTTTTTCTACAGTATTTCTTCCACTTTTATCATTTTCGATTATAAATCCATTCTCCCACATGTGAAGAATAAATTGTAAAAGAATTATTTTTGTCTTTATCTGAACAGCTATTTCCAACTTCTTTTCATCATTTTTTGCCATATATATTTCGGCCAACTGCTCACACAACTCTTTTGCTGCATCCTTGATCCTTGGTCTTATCATCAAATGACCATTTTTTAATGGAGTAAGCAATTTATCATCTAACATGTCATCTGTGCAAAAAGAGATATATTCAAGTGGAAAAAGGAAAGTAAAATAATCCACTTCTCCAGCCTGTGAACCCATGAAATGCAGATTGCCCGGCGACACTACAAAAGCATCCCCGGGGGTTCCAATATAATTTTCTCCTGATATACTTACAGTCAAAAACCCACTTTTTACATATATAATTTCCAGTTCATCATGCCAATGTACCGGTATCTGAAATGATCGTCCCTCATTTTTTATATGATATGTACTAAACGGATCATCCTTTGTACCATGCGGTTTATTTTCCTTTAATTCAAAGTACATAATCTCTCCTATACTTCTATAAGACCTTTACTTTTCCATTTTCCACTCTTCCATCTAAGTACCATTCCCACAGCTCTCGCACATTCGTCACCTGCCATAGCAATATATGATCCTACAGCCAGAAGTCCCATGTGTATTCCGAGAAAATAAGTTCCGCCAACTGCAAACAAATACATAAATATTGCACCTAGTATAACCGGGAAAAGTGCGTCTCCACTCGTTTTTAATGCCTGACCATATACAAGGTTTGTTACCCTTCCAAATTCAAGAAAGACATCTACTATTAACAACTTTACCACAAGATTTATCATCTGTGTATCATCAGTAAATATATGCACGATAAAATGTCCTGCCAATGCAAATGTCACGGAAAAACAGGTCGCTGTGATGATACCGTATATCGCAGCTTTTCTCGTTCCCCTGTTACATTCCTCAAACTCTTTTGCTCCAATTCTCCAACCGGTCATAATTGCATTTGCCTGAGCAAGGGCAGCTCCCACACAATATGAGAAATTTGCAATCTGTACAGCATATGAGCGTGCTGTAACATTCATTCCATCCACATCCATCTGATTCATAAAACGCACAATAAAGGTCATTGCGATGTTGTAAAGTGCTGTTTCAAGCGCAGAAGGAAAACCAATCTTAACAATCTGCGCAAATATCTTTCTTGATGCAATTCGCTCAGGACTCTGTTTTGCTTTTATAAGCACAGCCCCCATACCTGCTACAATAATAAGATTTACAACTCTTGAAATAACCGTGGCAACAGCAACTCCCATTACACCCCAGTTGAATACAAATAAGAATACTGAATTAAGTATTATATTGAGAACATTTCCAACAACAGTTCCTATCAAAG
>OLPT01001866.1_pt1 | contig 12014 bp, 10 predicted proteins | sample 1673051 | NCBI WGS metagenome assembly OLPT01 (sample SAMEA3136750, study PRJEB25190) | human gut metagenome | biome: human gut; feature: human-associated habitat; material: faeces | place: Austria | collected 2013
GACGCTGCGCCCGCTCTCGAGGCACTGGCGCACATACGGGTAGGCAAATTTTGTGATCGTGTTTGACTGGAAAGGCAAGAGCACACCGGGCAGCACGATCAATTGGAAAGAGAATCTGCACGGTATTCTGGATAGAACAGGCATACTGACCGAACTGAAAAATAAGAACAATACAAATTTTGAGATCGATTCTCAATGCCCGGATTCCGATATGGTAACGAAGGTAAAGCAGGAAATCGGAGAGAGCAGCCTGCTGAACTACGGCACATGGGCTTATATGGGCAATCCGAGCAAAAGCTCCAACAGATACCTGTTCTGGACCTCGGTCGATACGAAGGCAGTCGGCGAGGGGAAAAAGATACCGATCATCGTCAGTCGGGCGGACGGCGGATACTATCTTTCCAGTGCTACGACGGCAAAGAGAACGACCCGGGGCAAGACCTATATCACGATTATGGATCATACCGCCAATTACCGGCAATATACGAGCGGAAAGAAATATGAAACGTTGGAAGACGCTTATAAAGAGTATGAGCAGCTTTTGACGAAGGAAGAATATACAGAATATAAGGACACGCTGCTGAAGTGATGTCATTTTCTCTGTCGAATTTTCGGTATTTGCCCCGGAGTCTTGCAAATGGCGCACAAAATCTGTATAATGGTAATACTGTCAATCCACGCGAACAGAGCGCGGAGAAAGGAATGAAATATGGCTTCTTTTCTGCAAAGAATCGCGAAAAAGATGTCGCTTTTTTCGAGCGATATCGGCATCGACCTCGGCACGGCCAACACGCTCGTTTATGTGCGCGGTGAGGGCATCGTGCTGCGCGAGCCGTCCGTGGTGGCGGTGGACGCGAACTCCAACGAGGTTTTAGCCATCGGCAAAAAAGCCAAAGAAATGCTCGGCCGCACGCCGGAGTCCATCACGGCGGTGCGCCCGTTAAAAGACGGCGTCATTGCGGATTTTGAGGTGACGGCAGCCATGCTCAAATACTTTGTGCGCAAGGCCATCAAGGCCGGTTCGTTCACGCGCCCGCACATCGTCATCTGCATTCCCTCCGGCGTTACGGAGGTGGAGCGCCGCGCGGTGGAGGACGCCGCAAAGCAGGCAGGCGCAAGCCGCGTGGAGCTCATTTTGGAGCCGGTCGCGGCGGCTATCGGCGCAGGGCTGCCCACGGGCGAGCCGGTTGCGAGCATGGTTCTGGACATCGGCGGCGGCACAAGCGAAACGGCGGTCATCTCCTACGGCGACCCCATCGTGGCAGATTCCGTCCGTGTGGCAGGCGATAAATTTGACGCAGCTATTGTTTCGTACTTGCGCAAAAAGTACGGTGTGCTCATCGGCGAACGCACTGCGGAGGACGTGAAATTGCAGATCGGCTCCGCTTACCCGCTTGAGGAACTCGGCAGTGTCTCCATGGAGGTGCGCGGCCGCAGCGCGGCGGACGGCCAGCCGAAAAATATTACCGTCACGGCAGAAGACGTGCGCGAGGCGCTTTTGGTGCCGCTGAAAGCGGTGTTCGAGTCCGTACACCGCGTTTTGGAGCGGACTCCGCCGGAGCTTTCCGCAGATCTTTTGGATATGGGTCTCACGCTCACGGGCGGCGGTGCACTGCTGCGTGGCTTAGACCGCTTTTTGCATGAAGCGACGGGCCTGCCCGTGCAGGTCGCGGAGCGCCCGCTCGACTGCGTAGCCGAGGGTGCAGGCCGCACATTAGAGGGCAAAGCGCATATCCCCGCAAACGCGCGCGGCGCGGTAAAAGCTGCAGAAAAATAAATTGAATTTGACTTTAAATAAAAATCGAAAGGCAGGTGCGGCGCATGGAGAAATTCACCTCTAAAAATTTTAAAATTTTAATGATCGCAGTTGTCATTCTGCTCGGCGTGCTCGTGTACGGCTTAAACGCCGGAACATCCGTGTTCTCAAACGTGTTCGGCACGGTATCCGCACCGCTGCTCACGGCGGGGACGAATACCACCGAGGGCGCAAAGGAGTTTTTAAATTTGGACGGCATGTCCAAAGAGGAGCTTAAAGCGCTGTACAACGACCTTTCGGAGGAAAATCGGAAGCTGCGCGAACAGCTTGTGGATTACTACACCTTAAAAGACGAGAATACTTCGTATGAAAATATCCTCTCCGTCAAAAAAGCCATGCCCGACCTGCAATTAGCCGCGGGAAGCGTCGTAGGGCGCGACCCGAACGACGTGTTCGGTGATTTCACCATCAACTGCGGCAGCCTTGCGGGCGTATCCGTCGGCGATGCCGTCATCACGGAAACGGGCGTCGTAGGTGTTGTGGAGGAGGTCTACGCCGCGTCAAGCCGCGTGCGGTCGATTTTATCCGAAAAGACGCAGATCGGCGCCACGGATAAATCATGCAAGGAAAGCGGCGTCGTTACAAGCGACATCCAGTTTGCAAACAGCGGCAAGGTGAAAATGCTGTACCTTACAAGAGATACCGAGGTGCAGCCGGGCTCCATCATTACCACGAGCGGCGCGGGCGGCGTGTTCCCGGGCGATTTGCTCATTGGGCGTGTGGACAGCGTGGAGCGCAGCAACGCGGATTCCTCGTACTATGCCATTTTGACCCCATACGTGGACGTAACAGAGGTGACGGATGTCTTCGTCGTGACGGATTTCGACGGCAAGGGCGACGTTACAACCGGCTTGCCGGAGACGAATAACAAAGATGAAGAAGACCCCGCGCAGACCGCAAGCAAGGGAAATGAATAAAAGGAGTGAACAGCTGTGCCGAACCGCAAAAAATGGATACGCTATGTCTTGTATGCGGTCGAGATCCTGCTGCTGTTCCTGTTACAGGATACACCGGGGCTGCTGCCGCAGATCATGGGCGTAAAACCGCTTCCGGTGCTCTCTGCCGCGCTCACCATTGCCATGGTGGAGGCGTGCACACCCGCTATGGCGTTCGGCATGTACGCCGGGTTTCTTGCCGATATCGGCAGCGGGGCCGTGTTTGGGTATCACGCGCTCACGTTCGGCGTGCTGTGCTTTTTGCTGAGCGGCCTGTGCGGCACCAGAATTCAAATTCAGCTTTTCACATCGGTATTGATGGGTCTGTGGAGCTGTGCCGTCGCCGTTTTGCTCGATTGGCTCGTGCTGTACGTTGCAGCCGGGTATTCACTGACGCTGTACGCGCTCGTCACAAAGTATCTGCCCATCTATTTTTACACGCTTTTAACGATACCCGTGTGCTACGGTTTGCAGGCGTGGGTGCGAAAGCCCCGCGTGCGCAGCGCCATACGGCGGCGCAGGTCAAAGCTGCATAAGCTGCAAAAAATTTAAGTTTTCAACGAAGGGAGACGACAGCTGTGAAAAAAGGACGCGGCCGCTATATTTTCTGCGGCGTTATGCTTGCTGCCGTCTTTCTTTTGTATATCGGGCGGCTTGCCCAGTGGCAGCTTTTAGAGGGCAGCACGTTTGAAGAGGAGGCCGTACAGTCCTCCGCGACGTACTTAAAGCTCACCGGCACGCGCGGCGAAATTTTGGACTGTAACGGAAACGTGCTCGCAGGCAACCGCTCCGTGTATAATGCCATATACAGTCGTCTTTCCGGCAGCAATGAAACGCGCAATGCCGTCGTTTTGGAGGCTGTAAAGCTGCTCGAAACGCTGAACGTCCCGTGGACGGATCGCCTTCCCATCGAAATCAAATCGGGCAAATATCAGTTTAAAACCAAAATGACCGCCGAGATCGATACGCTGAAAAGCGAAGACATCTTAGACTTACCCTCGAGCGCCACGGCAGACGAGTGCATGAAATCGCTCATCGAGCGGTATGACCTCGAAGCCTATACAAGCCCCGAAGACATCCGCCGTATCGCGTCCGTGCGCTATGGCATGGAGTGCGCGTATTTCAGCCGCACGAACCCGTTCGTGCTCGCAAAAGACATTTCCATCGAAACGGTGGAGCTCTTAAGTGAGCGCAGCGCAGATTTGCCTGGCATTGAAACGCAGGTGGAGCAGACGCGCGAATACCCGGAGGGCGATTTAGCCCCGCATATCGTCGGCACGCTGGGTGCCATTTCGCAGGAGCAGTACGATGCCGCCGAGGAAGCGGGCAACACGTATTCCGCCTCAAACGTTTCCGGCTATTCCTATACGGATACCGTCGGCCAAAGCGGCATTGAGAGCGTGTTCGAGTCCACCCTGCGCGGCAAAAACGGCAAAGAGAGCGTCACAACGGATGCCACCGGCAAAGTGACCTCCACCACCGTGACGGAGCCGCCGGAAGCGGGCGATTCCGTGTGGCTTACCATAGACAGCAATGTGCAGCGCGCGGCCGTAAACGCGCTCGCCGAGCAGATTGAAGCGAAGCCGACCGAAGACTGCGAGGCCGGTGCGGTTGTCGCCTTGGATGTGAACACCGGCGGCATCATCGCCAGCGCGACCTACCCGAATTTCGACCTTGAAAAGTACAATACGGACGATGCGTATTTGACGCAGCTTTATGCGGACGAAAGCCAGCCGCTTTTCAACCGCGCATTAAACGGCATCTTTACGCCGGGTTCCGTTTTTAAGCCCCTTGTCGCCTTGGCGGCGCTGGAGGAAGGCGTCATCACGCCAACCTCTCACCCCGTGAACTGCGACGGCGCGTACCACTATTATGCGCCGGATTACGAACCGGGCTGCCTCGGCGTGCACGGCGAGGTGGATGTGTACGGCGCCATCCGCAACTCCTGCAACGCGTTTTTCTTTGACGTGGGCCGCATGCTGACCATCCACAAAATGCACACGTATGCAGAGCTGTTTTCTCTCGGCGAAAAGACCGGGTGCGAATTGAGCGAGACTGCGGGCATCATGTCCGACCCCAAAACGTATACGGAGCGCCACGGCGCAAATTGGTATGACGGCCTCACCATTCAGGCGGCCATCGGCCAGTGCGACGATATGTTCACGCCGATCGAGCTTGCGGAATACTGCGCCATGATCGCAAACGGCGGCACGCGCTACAAAACGCATTTCTTAAATAAAGTCACGGACTACGACCGCGCGGTGGAAAAAGAGACCGCAGAGCCGGAGGTCGTATTACAGGCGGAGATTGAAGACGAATATTTCAAGGTCGTGCGCGAGGGCATGCGGCAGGTGTGCACAGAGGGCACGGCGGCTTCGACCTTTTCGGATTTCGGCATTGCCGTTGCGGGCAAGACCGGCACGGCGGAAAACGCCGACCATTCCGATAACCTGACGTTCATCGGCTTTGCGCCGTACGAGAACCCGGAGATTGCCGTGGCGGTCGTCATCGAATACGGCGGCAAGGGCGATGCCGCAAAAGAGACGGCAAAGGCCGTTTTTGAAGCTTATTTTGCCGAAACGCTCCAAAAGGAGGCAAAAAACGCAGAAACCACGGTAACAGAGGGTGCGGAATGACGCGTGCTTAGGGAGGATATTTGTCTGCTTCGACAAAAAAGCCGCCGTGTTTTTGTCTCGCTGTGATAAAATTGCGGTATAGCCATTTTTACTTTTGACTACCGTGCATTTTTGTGTTATTATGTTTAATGAGGTATTATCTATGGGTACTGCTATTGTTGTCACATCGGGAAAAGGCGGCGTGGGAAAGTCCACCGTTTCGCTTGGGCTGGCTTCTCAGTTTGCGGCGGGCGGCGAACGCGTTCTGCTTTTGGATTGTGACGCGGGCCTGCGCAGTCTGGACCGTATGACCGGCACAGAGGAAGCGCTCGTGTTCGACAGTTCGGACGTTGTGGCAGGGCGCTGCGCGCCTGCGGATGCGATTTACCCGTGCGTGACCATGCCCGGCGTGTCTTTAATGCCTGCCCCGGCAAGCGGCGAAGATCTTGTGCCGGAACGCGTCATGCTTAGACTCGTTCCGCTTTTAAAGCGCTATTTTGACCGCGTGATCCTTGATTCTCCCGCGGGCGTGGGACGTGGCTTCCGCGCGGCGGCAGCGGCGGCGGACTGCGCGCTTATTGTGTGCAACTCGGACCCCGTGTGTATCCGCGATGCGTCCATCGTGCGCAGGCTTTTAACAGAGCTTGAGGTACCGCAGCAGCGGCTCGTCATCAATCGCTTTAACGCCGAATATTTCGGCAGCCTTTCCGCCGGGCGGGAAGACGCCGGCGGCCTGCGCGACCTCGATGACGTCATCGACCAAAGCGGCGTGCGGCTCATCGGCATCGTACCCGAAGATAGACAAATGACGGCTGCTTTTCAGCGTGGCTGCGTGCCGGCGGATGACCTGCCCGGCATGACGGCGCTTTCCCGCATAGCGGCACGCATGAACGGTGTTTCGGTTCCCTTATCGTTGTGACATTTGGGATAGGGGCCGAATGATTATAAACAGGGAGGAATTTTCATGAATATCGCGCTTACGGCGCATGACGCAAAAAAAGAGCTTATGGTACAGTTCTGCATCGCTTACTGCGGCATCCTGAGCCGGCATAATCTCTGTGCGACCGGCACCACCGGTAAGCTTGTAGAGGAAGCAACCGGTCTTTCGGTCCACCGCTTTTTAAGCGGCCCACAGGGCGGCGATCAGCAGATTGCGGCGCGTATCTCCTGCAACGAGATCGACCTTTTGCTGTACTTCCGCGACCCCATGCAGAAGCAGGCACTGGAGCCGCACGATAAAAACCTGCTCCGTCTCTGCGACCTGAATAACATTCCCGTGGCGACGAACATCGCAACGGCAGAGGTGCTTATCCATGGTCTCGAGCGCGGCGACCTCGACTGGCGCGAGATTGTAAAGCTGTAAATTTAAAACCAAAGCGTATGCTTTGAAAATACACCGGCATTGACCGGGAAGAGTATCTGCCATGGGGCACAAAACAGAGAGCGCCGCAAATGCTGAGAGCGGCGCGTGCATCCGGCAGAGAAAGACACCCGTGAGCCGCACGAAAGTGCGTTTTCCGCGTTAAGGAAAGAAAGGGGAGGGGAAGCTTTCGCTTTTTCTCCCGAAAAAGGGTGGCACCACGAACCTGTTTCGTCCCTTATCCGTTTTGGGTAAGGGTTTTTTTATTTTTCATGAATGAGAGGGATATTTTATGGAATTGATCACAAAAGCGCCTAAGGGCACCGTGGATATCATTCCGGGTGAATCCGAAAAATGGTCGCTTGTGGAAGCCGTTATGACGGATGAAGCGGAACTGAACGGCTTTTCCGAGATCCGCACCCCGGTGTTTGAGCACACCGAGCTCTTCCTGCGCTCCGTCGGCGACACCACCGACGTGGTGGAAAAGCAGATGTACACGTTTGAAGATAAGGGCGGCCGCTCCATTACGCTGCGCCCGGAGGGCACGGCGGGCGCCGTGCGCGCCATGCTGGAAAACGGCCTGTATAACGGCGGTTACCCGGTAAAGCTCTACTATAAGACCTCCTGCTACCGCTACGAAAAGCCGCAGGCAGGCCGTCTGCGCGAGCTGCATCAGTTCGGCGTGGAGATGTTCGGCACCGCAGAACCGGCGGCGGACGCACAGGTCATCGCTATGGCCATGTCCATTTTCAATCGCCTCGGCCTTGCCGATGACATTGAGGTCTCCATCAACTCCATCGGCTGCCCCACCTGCCGCGCAGAGTACAGAAAGGCGCTGAGAACGTATTTCGAGGGCTATAAGGATCAGCTCTGCGAGACCTGCAATTCCCGCTTGGAGCGCAACCCCATGCGTATTCTGGACTGCAAAAGCCCCGTTTGCGGCGAGATTGCCAAGGGCGCGCCGAAGATCACGGATTATCTCTGCGACGACTGCCGTGCGCACTTTGAAAAGGTGCAGACGCTGCTGAAATCTATCAATATTCCGTTTTCCATCGATCCCGGCCTCGTCCGCGGCCTCGATTACTATACCCGCACCGTGTTTGAGTTCCCCTCGAAGCGCTTCCGCTTTGCACTCGGCGGCGGCGGACGCTACGACGGCCTCGTGGAAGAAGTCGGCGGCAAGCCCACACCGGCACTCGGCTTCGGTCTCGGTCTTGACCGCATTCTGATGGCGATGAATGAGATGGGCGCAGACTTCGGAAATGGCGCAAAGTGCGAGGTCTACATCGCGTCTCTGGGCGAAGCGGCGCAGATGAAGGCGTTCCAGCTCACTGAAAAAATGCACAGCTGCGGCATCGCGGCAGACTGCGATCTGTGTGCACGCGGCCTGAAAGCCCAGATGAAATACGCCGACAAAATCGGCGCGCAGTACAGCATCGTCCTCGGCGACGATGAGATCGCAAACGGCGAAGCCGTGCTTAAAAACATGAAGACGGGCGAAAAGAAGAAGATCTCCCTCAACGATGACTTTGTTGATACGTACATCACGGCTGTCACCGAACAGGAAGACGCCATGCCCATCACATTTTAACCGGTCACACTAACGAAAGAGGAAATCAATCATGACACAATCGAGAACCCATACCTGCGGCGAACTCCGCCTTGCAAACGCAAGCGAGACCGTCACACTGGTCGGCTGGATGGAAAACATCCGCGAAGTCGGCAATAACTTTGCGTTTTTGGTGCTGCGCGATTTCTACGGCACCACGCAGGTTGTCATCGAAAACGAAGAGATGATGAACATTGTAAAGCCCCTCAATAAGGAATCCACGATTTCCGTTATGGGCATCGTGCGCGAGCGCACCAGCAAAAACCCGAAGCTCCCCACCGGCGACATCGAGATCGCGCCGACGGAGATTACCGTGCTCGGCCGCTGCCGTTATAACGAGCTGCCGTTCGAGATCAACCACTCCCGCGAAGCGGACGAGAGCCAGCGTTTAAAATACCGCTATCTCGACCTGCGTAATCCGGAAGTAAAAGCCAACATCATCCTGCGCTGCAACGTTGTTTCCGCTCTGCGCACCGCTATGACGGAGCACGGCTTTTTAGAGATCACCACGCCGATCCTCACGGCTTCTTCGCCGGAGGGCGCGCGCGATTACCTCGTCCCGGCGCGTAAGCACCCGGGCAAGTTCTACGCCCTGCCGCAGGCGCCGCAGCAATTTAAGCAGCTCCTCATGACCGCGGGCTTTGACCGCTACTTCCAGATCGCACCGTGCTTCCGCGACGAGGATGCGCGCGGCGACCGTTCTCCGGGCGAATTCTACCAGATGGATATGGAAATGGCGTTTGCCTCGCAGGAAGACGTTTTTGCCGTCATCGAAGACGTTCTTCCGCCGATTTTTGCAAAGTACGGCACGTATAACATCGCGTCCTCCGCACCGTTTGCCCGCATCCCGTACCGTCAGGCCATGGAGGAGTTCGGCTCCGATAAGCCGGACCTGCGCATCGACCTGCGCGTCAAGGACGTTACGGACATTCTGCAAAACTGCGGCTTCGGTCCGTTTGAAAACAACATCGTCAAGGCTGTCCCGGTCTCCAACTGCAAGCTTGCCCGCAAGGCGGTCGATAAGCTCTGCGCAGACGTAGAGGTGCAGGCCGGCCAGAAGCCGTACTGGTTCAAGGTCGATGAATCCGGCGCCATTGCCGGCGGCATCGCAAAGTTTATCAATGCGGATGAAAAGACCGTGGAAGCCGTCAAATCCGCGCTGTCTCTCGAGCCGAATACGCTCGTGTTCCTCTCCGCAGGCAAGCGTGAGGAGGCCCAGAAGACCGCAGGCGTCATGCGTCGTATGCTCGGCGCGGCGTGCGAGGGCCACATGGATAAAGAGCGCTACGAGTTTTGCTGGATCGTCGATTTCCCCATGTACGAGATCGGCGAGGAATCCGGCGAGCTGGAGTTCTGCCACAACCCGTTCTCCATGCCCTCCGGCGGTATGGAAACGCTGCTTAAGGCCGAGCGCGGCGAGATTGACCCGCTCGACATTCTGGCAGACCAGTACGACCTCGTTTGCAACGGCGTAGAGCTCTCCTCCGGCGCTGTGCGTAACCATGACCCGGAGATCATGGTCAAGGCGTTCGAGATGGTACGCCTCGGCGAAGACGATGTAAAGGCGAAGTTCCCGGCCATGTACAACGCATTCTGCTACGGAGCGCCGCCGCACGCCGGCATCGCCCCGGGCGTAGACCGCATGGTTATGCTGCTCTCCGGCGAAGAATCCATCCGCGAGGTCATCGCGTTCCCGATGAACAAGAGCGCACAGGATGTCATGATGGACGCACCGTCCAAAGTCACCGAGGCACAGCTCAAAGAGCTGCACATCACCGTGACGGAAGAAGAGTAATGTTCTCTTTAGAACAGAACACGTATAAAAATGCGCGGCTCGGCGATACCGATTTCACGGACGCCGAGCTGCGCGGCTATACGTTTGAAAATTGCGACCTGCGCGGCGCGATGTTTTCCGGCGCTTTGCTTGAAAAATGCCGCTTTTCTGCGTGCGCGTTCGATTTTTCTCGCTTAAACGACGTTTTGGCGCGCGGCTGTTCGTTTGAAAACTGCACGTTTTCGGGCGCAAGCCTGTTTGTCACCGCGTTTGAGAATTGCCGTGTCTCGGGCTGCTCCTTTGCGGGCGCAGACCTCACCGGCTGGGCTGTGCGCGGCGGCACACTCGAATACTGTGTGCTCGATCATTGTCCGCTCAAAAAGCAGGACTTTTCCGGCATCAGTCTGCGCGGTACGAGCTTTGCGGAAGCGGACCTCGAAAAAGCCGATCTTTCCGGCTGCGACCTTACGGAGACCGTGTTCCGCAATGCGCAGCTGAAAGAATGCGACCTGCGCCGTGCCAAATTTTCGCGCACCGATATCCGCTTTGCAAAAATGCAGAAAACAAAGATCGATTTGGAGGGCGCGGTGTATCTCGCGGGGCTGCTCGGTGCCGTCGTCAACTAAAAAACCGGCAAAAAATTTCGTGAAAAAACGCGTTTTATTTTGTCAACCGCCGTATGGCGTGCATAGGGCTTATAAACGGGTATAGACGGTGTGCAACCGCGCCGAAATGTGCCCCAAAAACCGTGAAAAAACGCCATGAAATCACAAGTTATACCGCGCGTTATGGAGAAAACCATTTCTATGACGCGCGGTATATTTTGTTATTATTATGTAAACCTGATACTATATATAGTGGTTTTGACACTAAATATGCCCTTGACATGTATAGGAAAAGCGCCTATAATCGAAAGTACAGAAAGCGCAAAGCGAAGGCTTTTAGGCTTTGCCGCAGGGGAGAAACGGAAAGGGAAGTTAAACGTATGATTCGATATATTGTCAAGCGCAGCGGGGACAAGGTGTCGTTCGATGCGCGGAAAATCAAAAGCGCCATTTTTAAGGCCAATACCAGGATCGCCGCAGAGCGTATGAGCGACGCCGATCTGAACGAATTGACCGAAGAGGTGCTCACGGCGCTCGAAAAGCTGCCGGAGCAGATTGACGAAATGCTGAAGCACAAGGAGAATATTCAGTTCTTTGCTTCCAAGTATTTCAACGCGAGCGACATGTACTTTATCGGCCGCAATGTCGATTACGCCGCGTCTCTGGAGGCTTCCCTCAAACTCAAGGAAATTTCCTACATTCACTCCGAGGCCTACGCCGCGGGCGAGCTCAAGCACGGCCCAATCTCCCTCATCGAAGACGGCACGCTTGTCATTGCGCTTGCGACCGACGCTCGCCTCTTTGATAAAATGATGTCGAATATCAAAGAGGTTAAGGCGCGCGGCGCTGTCGTGCTGGGTGTTGCGACGGAAGACAAAAAAGAGATTGCCGGGCAGACGGATATGGTGTTCTACATTCCTAAGACCGCATCGTTCATGCTCCCCTCCCTCTCAGTCATCCCAATGCAGCTGTTTGCGTACTATGTCGCCTCCATGAAGGGCTGCGATATTGATAAGCCGCGCAATCTTGCAAAATCTGTCACAGTGGAGTAAAATAGAATTGTATTCAATCGTTGAACCAACGTTTTAAATTCAGGAAGGCAGGGTGTAATATGCCACAAAACGAAAAAGTGCTCGTAGTGGACTTCGGCGGACAGTATAATCAGCTGGTCGCACGCCGCGTCCGCGAGTGCAATGTATACTGCGAGATCGTGTCCTACCGCGTGGGTCTTGACGCCATTCGCGCGCAGAACCCCAAGGGCATCATCTTCACCGGCGGCCCGAACAGCGTTTACGTCGAC
>OLPT01001868.1_pt1 | contig 11980 bp, 9 predicted proteins | sample 1673051 | NCBI WGS metagenome assembly OLPT01 (sample SAMEA3136750, study PRJEB25190) | human gut metagenome | biome: human gut; feature: human-associated habitat; material: faeces | place: Austria | collected 2013
GTAGCGAACAGAACTTCCAAAAAAGGCAGTCTGGGTAGAAGAAAATCGGATGGAAGAAATGAATTTCTGTGTGTGGTTTTGAAGGTATATGAAATGAGAACCAGGAGCAAAAGCTTCTGGTTTTTTTGTTGTCTGAAAGGTTTCTTTTATATGGTCTATTGCTTTTTTTAGCTAAGTTGTTTAAAATATTGATAAAGTATTGATAAAGTATTGCTTTGTGGTGATAAAATTGCACAAAAACCGGTTTTATTTGCCGGATAGAATGAGAGGTAGGATATTATGCTGACAGAAGAAATGGAAATTTTTATGGAAGAAAACCAGGCAGAGGTAAAAGCACTTCTCTGGAAACTTTGTGAGATACCCTCACCCAGTCATCATGAGGAACGTCGGGCGGCCTTTATCAAAGAATGGTTGGAAATGCAGGGAGCAGAAGGAGTCTTTATTGATGAAGCGAAGAATGTGATCTATCCGTATCATTATGAAGAAGGTGTGCCGACTGCCCTGTTTATGGCACATATCGATACGGTGTTCCCGGATATGGAATCTATGGGTGTCCGGGAAGAAGACGGAAAAATGTTTTCTCCGGGGGTCGGAGATGATACAGCTAACGTAGCGATCCTGATGATGATGGCAAAATATGTGGCAAAATATCATCCCAAGACAAACGGAAATCTGATTTTTGCAGCCAATGCCTGCGAGGAAGGACTGGGAAATCTCAAAGGTTCCCGTGCTTTGAACAGCCGTTATGGAGAAGATCTGGTCCAGGTGGTTTCTTTTGACGGATATATGGATAGTATCTGTACCCGCGCAGTAGGTTCTGTCCGTTACCGGGTAGAAGTACGGACAGAAGGAGGCCATTCCTACTTTAATTTTGGAAAAAAGAATGCACTGGCAGAGCTTTCTGCCTTGATCCAGGCACTTTATCAGTATCAGGTGCCTCAGGATGGAAGCAAGACAACCTATAATGTAGGCATGGTAAAAGGTGGCACTTCTATTAATACCATCGCCCAGCAGGCAGAGATGCTCTATGAATTCCGCTCAGATAACCTGGAAAGCATGGAGAAAGTGCGGAACTATTTTGAGGAAACACTGGAGAAATTCCGAAAAACAGGTCTGGATATTCGAACAGAGATCATAGGAGAACGTCCCTGCGGAAGAAAAGGAAATGAGGATCCGCGCCAGAAAGAACTTGCAGAACTGTGCCGGAAGATCATTACAAAGCATTATGGAAAAGAACCGGTTTTTGCACCTTCTTCCACAGACTGCAACATTCCGCTGTCTCTTGGGATTCCTGCTGCGACCATCGGCCTTTGCCTGGGTGACGGAGAACACACCAGAGAAGAGTGGATCTATACAGAAAGCCTGAAACCTGGCTTCGCCATTGCAGCAGATCTGGTTTCGGAGAGGTTTTATTGATAAACAGGAAGGGAGAGTTCCTGATGAAAAAAACGAATAAAAGTGCAGGAGTTCAGTATAAACTTATTTTTTACTATGCACTCTTTGCACTTCTTCCCATGTTTCTCATTGCAGTCTTTACTTATGGAAATACAAAGAAAATTCAGCTGGAACGTCTTTATGAGGAGCTGTCCTACCAGATGGAACATACTATCAAAAATCTGGATGAAAAAGCAAACAATTATTATGCGGCTTCTAATATGTTCTATATGGATAATACGCTGCAGAGTTATCTTACAGCAGATTATAGTCAGAGAGGATATGAGGATCTTTATTCGTATGTGGATGATCTTTTTAGTAATGTCAAAATCTTTAATCCGGATATTACAAAGATTTCCGTTTATACCAGCAACCGCACCCTTCCACAGGATGAATACTATTTCTATCTGCTGGATCCGGAAAATCTGCCGGACTGGTATCAGACGACCGGAAACGGTGGGGTCATGCATATGCAGAACACTGGTAACGGAACAATCTCTTTTACCAGAAAACTGAATTTTTATGAATCAGGTCAGTATCAGATATTTGTGTATATGGAAATAACAGAAGATTATCTGAATCAGATGTTGGGCCTGGGAGATGAAGAGATCACCATGGTGCTTCTGAATGATGCTGGAGAAATCCAGGCTTCTAATCATCCGGAACTGATCGGTAAAAATATGGCTTCCATAAATCTGGAAAAACAGATTTTTATGAAAAACAATACCGCATATTGCGGGCAGCTTCAAATGTTTACGGACAGCCGACGTTATGATAAAGAGGCAGGACTGGCAGCGTCCAGAAACTTTTTGGTCTTTTTTGTGAGCTCAGTTCTGGCTCTTGCGGCGATTTATCTTTACAGCCGTTCCTTCCGGAATAAAGTGGATAAAGTCCGTCAAGGTGCCAAATCTATTGGTGAAGGCAAACTGGATTATCGGATTTTTCTTTCTGAGAACGGCAGAGGCAGGGATGAACTAGATGAGATTGCAGATTCAGTCAATCAGATGGGAGAACAGATCCATACCCTGATTGAAGAGTCTTATAAAAAAGAACTGGATCGGAAGATTTCAGAATTGAACCTTTTGCAGGAACAGATCAATCCTCATTTTCTATACAATGCCCTTTCATCGATTTCTGTGCTTGCCATGGGAAATGGAGATAAAGTTGCCTCCAGGGCAATCCTTTATCTGTCAGATTTTTACCGGATCACGTTGAGTAAAGGAAAACAGGATATTCCTATCCGAGAAGAACTGAATCTTCTGGAAAGTTATCTGAAGATCCAGAGAATGCGGTTTGATGATTCCATAGAGGTGGAATATGAACTGGATGAATCTCTTCTTGATGTGCATGTGGTAAAACTGACGCTCCAGCCTATTGTGGAAAACGCGATTCATCATGGCAGAGATAATGATTCAGAAGTTTTCCATATTTTGATCCGTCTCTTTGAAGAGCAAGAAAAAACAGTGTTCGAAGTTATTGATGATGGCTGTGGTATGGATCCGGAGAAACTGATGGATCTACAGAATTCCATGAATCATTCGGAAGGAGGCTACGGTCTTCGGAATGTAAACATTCGGATCAAGCTGCAGTATGGTCCTCAGTATGGCGTCTATATTGAGAGTGAAAGGGGATTTGGAACGAAAATACGAATTGAATTTCCAGGGAGAGAAAGGGCAAAAGCATGAGAAAATTTACGAGAATTCTTTTTTTAGTGGCAGTGGCTTTTTTTCTGACTGGTTGTGTCGGACCCCAAAAGACAGCGGATACGGAACAGTCAAAGGAAAGGGGAGACAGAAATACCGGAAATCACTGTGTTTGATGTGAATTCCGGTGAGTACCAGTTCGATGACCGGATTGCACGGGAAATCATGAAGCAGACGGGTGTGAAAATCAATATCATGGATCCCACAGATGATGTTACAGAGAAAGTGAGTCTTATGCTGGCTTATCAGGACTACCCGGATATGATTCTAATTAATATGGACAATATTCAGAAATATGTAGAAGCCGGTTATCTGGTAGATCTGGAACCTTATATGGAGCAGTTACCCAATGTGAAAAGTATGTACGGAGATGTGCTGAACAGGCTCAGGACAGAAGATGGTAAACTCTACTATTTAAGCAACTGGTACGGGGTAGATGAGGATGCCTCCTCGGCATTTCAGATCCGCTATGATTACCTCTGTGAACTGGTAGGAAAAGAACGGGCAGACAGCAATGAGCCTTTTACACAGGATGAATTTCTGGATCTTTTGAGGAGATTTCAGAAAAAACATCCGGAATCCGAAGGAAAAACTTCTCTGCCGCTGTCTCTGTGTACAAGTCTGAATTATAATACGCCTCTTCGCGGCATGTATGGAATGAAATATTATTATGAAAACAATGGAAAGTTATATCATCTGACAAGGGATGCTAAATATCGGGAATTGATCCTTTTTATGAATCAGCTGTATCGGGAAGGCCTGCTGGATAAGGAGTGGGTAGTGACTCAGAGAACTCTTTTTTCCAAAAAACTTACGGAAGGAAGAGTTTTTGCCACAGCCTGTGCCTACTGGGATCTGGATGAAGACCGCAACCAGGTAAAAGAAAAATGGGGAGAGAATGCGGATTATTATCCTTATAAGGTTCTTGGAAAAGGGATATCAGCAGATGAAACTACTTATAACGGCAGAAGTACTCTGGGCTGGGATGCAATTGCGGTAACTGATCACTGTAAAAACATGGATGCCGTGCTGAAAGTCATCGATTTTCTGGCCAGCGAAGAGGGACAGTACCTGATGCTCTGGGGGATTGAAGGAGAAGACTGGAATTATGTGGATGGCAAACGGACACCGGATGCGGCAATATTGGCAGAAGCACTCAGTGATATCAATCAGGCCAAAAAGAACACGGGTATTCGGCGGTGGAGCTGGTTTATAAAAAACGGTCTTGGGAGTGATGGAAGTCCTTATGACATGATGACCAAATATGAGATATCCAAGGAGGCAAAACTGGGAAATGAACGGTTTCGGACAGACCGGTGGGATACCTCTTTTTATACCAATCTGGATCCTGCCAGCGGTACCGAGGAGGCCCTGATCTGGAAAAACGTACAGGAAATTTACCAGAAAGCTTATCCGCGGCTGATCGATGCATCCAGTGAAGAAGAATGCCTCCGGCTTTATGATAAAATGATTGCCGATATGGAAGTGGAGGGGCTTTCAAAAGCGGAGAAAGTCATAACAGAAAATTATAAAAAACGGATCCGACTGTGGGGAAAGGAATAAGATATGTATCGGATTTTACTTGTTGATGATGAAAAGATGGAACTGGAAGCGCTGAAAAATTATATAGACTGGAAAACGCTGGGCATTGATCATGTAGATACGGCAAAAAACGGAAAGGCTGCTTATGAATTGGTACTGGACCGGCAGCCGGATATCGTCATTACAGATATTCAGATGCCGGTTATGGACGGTATCGATCTGGCGAAAAAGATTTATGAGTGGAACAGGGATATTAAGATCATCTTTTTAACAGGCTATGATGATTTTGCTTATGTAAAAGAAGCCTTTCAAGTAAACGCTGTGAATTACATCTTAAAGCCTTTTTCCGAGGAGAGCATCGCTGAGGTGATTCATAGAGCCATCAAACAGATCGAGAAAGAAAATCTTTTTCAGAATTCTGTGGATGTGATGGGAAAACTTCTTCTTCAGCGTCTCTGTACGGAGGAACAGACACCGGAGGATAGATTGCTGCAGGAGCTGAAACAGATATCCGGGGAAAAAAACGACGGTCGTTTCGGTATGGTTCAGTTTTTTCAGGTTTTTCAGAAGAACCTGGACCGGAGTATGGAGAAAAAACTGGCAGAGATCGAAACAGTCTGGCTGGATGGCAGTACACTGACTTTTTTGATCTGGGGCTATGTGGATTTTCACGATGCGGCTTTTCGAATCCAGAAGATCCTGAAAGACCTTACAGGAAAAAGCTATGGAGGTGTCTGGCTGAAGCAAAGTGTGGAGAAAGAAGGTCTCCGGGCGGCCTGGCATCAGCTGAAGAGCTGGGAAAAAGAGATTTTTTATGAAGAAAAAGGATCCTTAAAGCCGATACAGGAAAGCTTCAGAGAACCGGAGGGAACCGGAAGAAAAGAGTATTTTCGGGAATTAGAATCTTTTAAGAATCAGCTGGAAGGACTCATACGCGCTGGCCAGGATACTGAAATCGGTAAACTTCTGGCTCAGGCTTTTACCTTTTTCTCTGAGGAAAAAATAGAAAAAGAAGAAGTTTTGCAGTTTCTGTACCGGGTTTCTCTTAAACTGGAGAGAAAGATCATGCCGGAAAATAGAGAGGGAAAGGAGAAACAGAGAGAAAATCAGTATGAGAATCTGCGGAAATGCTGCTGTATCGAGGAAGCCAGAGACTATGTGGACGGAATTTTGAAAATCATAGAGGAGAAGAGGAATCAGCAGCTCGGTGACTGTAAAAGTGCCTATGTGGTGCGGAAAGTCCAGGAGTATGTCCGAAGCCATTACAGCCAGTCCGTAACGGTGGAAGATATGGCTGCGGAGATTCATTTTTCGGCTAATTATATCCGTACTATTTTTAAGGAAGGAACCGGTCAGACAATTCTGGAATATATCACAAATTACCGGTTTGAACAAGCCTGTGAATTATTGAAAAACCCGAAATACAAGGTGAAAGAGGTCAGTATGCAGGTAGGATATGAAAATGTTTCCTATTTTTGTTCTATATTTACAAAAAGATATGGAGAAACGCCCAATGAATACCGAAAAAAATACTTATAGCAGTGTTAAAAATTGATATGTTTTGGTGAAAAACAGCATTCAAAAATTATGGGATGCTGTTTTTTTGTATATTTAAGATATAAAATGGAAAAAAGAAATATGGAAGAGATGAAAAAATGACTATAAAATATAGAATATCAAAGGAAACATTAAACATATTACACAAAAACAAAGGGAGGATAAGAAACATGAAAAAAAGAATTGCTTTACTTCTTGCAAGCGTTATGGCAGTCAGCTCTATGACCGTAATCCCGGCAGCAGCCGATGAGGAGCGTCCGACCATTTCTTTTTTTGACAAGAACTCTGGTATCAAAGCATTTGATGACCGTATTGCCGAGGAACTGATGAACCGTACAGGCGTAAATATTGACCTGGTCAGCCCGACCGGAGATCCGGCAGAAAAACTGTCTCTGATGCTGGCAGGACAGGATTATCCGGATATCATCCTGATGGACAGAAGCTCCGATATTGTGAACAAATATATTGAAGCAGGCGCTCTTGTGAACTTAAGCGACTATATGGACAAGCTGCCGAATGTGGTTGAAATGTATGGAGATACCCTGAATAAGACCAGATACACAGATGGAAACAACTACTATCTTTCCAACTGGTATGGTCCGGATCCTGATCCAGTAAATGGTTTTATCTGCCGTTATGATATCATGGTTGACCTGTTAGGTCAGGAAAGAGCAGACAGTGATGAACCATTTACCGTTTCCGAGATGGAAGAGGTTTTCAAACAGTTTAAAGAAAAATATCCGACCCTGGAAGGAAAAGATTCGGTAGCACTGATGCTCAGTGAGCCTAAAAAAACAGACGACCTGAATGGAACCTTTGCAGGTATGTACGGAATGAAAACCTATTACAAAGATGAGGACGGAAAACTTCATTTCCGTGTCAGTGATCCGAAATATCTGGAAGCGGTTCATTCCCTGAATGATCTTTATGCAGAAGGCTATCTGGATAAAGAGTGGGTAACACTTACGTCTGATCTGAGAAACCAGAAACTGGCAGCAGGAAATGTGTTTGCTTATGCAGGTGCTTACTGGGATGTGTGGACGGCAAACGCCAGCCTGAACCAGATGATCGGTGAGGATGCGAACTACCTTGCTTATAAAGTGGATGCGGATGATGTGGATCCGGATGAGACTACATTGGGTGGCAGAAGCTCTCTCGGATGGGACGCCATCGCCATTACCAATAACTGCGAGAACCTGGATGCGGCGCTTGCTTTTGTTGATTACTGCGCAAGCCAGGAAGGCCAGGATCTCCTGCTGTGGGGTATCGAGGGAGAAGATTACACCATTGAAGATGGTGTCCGTACTCCTGTCGGCGATATTGTAGAGCGTTTCAAAGCAGACAACACCAAGATGCAGGAAGAAACAGGTATCACCAGATGGACATGGTTTGTTAAAAATGGTAACCACGAAGATGATGGAACTCCGAGCCGTATCTCCATGGCTAAAAAAGACATCACCGCTCAGTTCGCAGAGAAGAATCTGACCAATACATACTGGGATACCGCAGAATTTGACGGCCTGATTCCGACTGGTAATACTCCGGTTGCCTTGAAAGCACAGAAGGTACAGGACATCATTGCTCAGGCTTATCCACACATGGTAAATGCTGCTTCTTCTGAAGAGGTAGACAGTGTGTATAACCAGATGATGAGTGATCTGGATGCAGCCGGTATCGCTGAGGTAGAGGATGCAATCAATGAGACCTATGCCGCACGTATGGAGCTGTGGAACGAGTAAACCAGGAAACGCAGCTGGGAAAGTACGGAACGATTACAAAATAAATAGAAAATATCCGGAAACGCAGTTTGAAAAAACTGCGTTTCTTTGAAGAAAATGAGGTGACAAACAATGAAAAAGATATTCTGGACCTGTACAGAGAATGGAACCTTTGAACTTCACTGGGAAGGAAAAAGAATCCTGCAGGCATATGCACAGGCTTTTCACATAGACGGAAGAAGAATGGACAGCCGTTATTCCAGACTGACAGATAAAGTAGAAGAAGGAGGCAGACTGAAGCTTACTTTTGAAAGAGACGATGATCTTATTCTGACAGAGGAACTGGAGGTTCTGGAAAATCATGTGCCGGTTGCGAAGGTGAGTCTGTCTTCCAGTGACGGAAACGAGGTAGAGACGCGTTGCCTGGTTCCACTGGTTGTGCAGGAAGCTCCGGAGACAAATGAAAAACTCTGGAAAAGCCTTTGGTCAAAAATGCTTCTTGTTCCCTATGATAATACCATGTGGCTCCGTTATGAAGCAGTACCGCTTCGTGCAGGCAGAAAGAGCTATGATCTTACAGTCCTTTTTCAGGAGGATACAAGGGAAGGCCTGCTGATCGGTGCGATTGATTTTGATTTCTGGAAAAATGGTCTGATCTGTTCTGCTTATGATGCAAAGAGTATTTGCGCAGTCAGCGGACTTGCAGATGAAGGAAGCCATGATACGGAGGAACATGGAAGCCTTGCAGGAAAAAAGGTATCGTCTTCCCGCTTCGTTGTCCTTTACGGTACGGATTACAGAGAACTTTTAGAGAAATATGGAGATCTTGTTGCAGAAGAAACACGGCCTCTTGAATGGAACGAAGGTGTTCCTTTCGGTTTCAACAGTTGGGCAGGACTGGCATTCAGACTGAATGCGGATAATTATCAGAAAACAGGAAAATTTCTGAGAGAAGAACTGGCGCCGAAAGGATATGAAAACAAGGGAGTCACTTATGTCAATCTGGATGCTTGCTGGAATACGATTCCGGAAGAAGTTCTTACTGCCAGAGTAAAGGAATTGCATGAAAATGATCAGAGGGCAGGAATTTATGATGCACCGTTTGCTTTTTTTGGAAAAGAACCGGATGCGGAGATTCCGGGAATTGCCGGACACTGTTTCAATGAGATCCTCCTTCGGGATTCCAAGGGGAGACTGCTTCCAAGGGTGGATGGCGCGATTCCTTATGATGTGACACATCCGTTGTGGAAGGAATATACAAGAAGAAAATTCAATGACTTTGTAAAATGGGACTTTGATTATGTGAAAGTGGATTTTATGAGCCATGGTGGTATGGAAGGCGTTCATTATGATTCTTCTGTACGGACCGGACGGCAGGCATTAAATGCAGCATATCAGTTTATAGATGAGCTTTTAAAACCGGAAAAAACAGGGAAACCTTTCTTTATCAGCCTTTCGATTGCTCCTCTTTTCCCAAATGGTTACGGTCATGCAAGAAGATTTTCCTGTGACGCATTTGGAACAGCGGAGGATGTAGAGTATGTTCTGAATGCACAGACATATGCCTGGTGGCAGAATCATCGGCTCTATGCGTTTAATGACCCGGATCATAGCTGCCTTTTGAAAAGCTTTTGCATGGATCGTGACAGCAGTCTTGGGGAAGCAAGAGCCAGGTATACCGCTTCTGCGATTGCAGGAACCGTTATGATGCTGAGTGATGATTATGAACGGGAAGAAGCAAAAGAGCGCAGTAGGATTCTTACCGGAAATCCTGAAGTAAATAAAGTGGCAGCTTCGCGGGTGGCTTTTCGGCCGACAGAAGCGGGAGGCACTTCTGCATCCCACTGCTTTACGGCAGTTATTGACGGAAAACAGTATATCGCCATGTTCAGCTGGGAAACAGGAGAGCAGATCGTGGAGTTGGATCCTTTAAGGGCAGGTCTGAAAACAGGAGTTTCCTACAGGGAACTCTGGAGTGGAAAAACTGTCCAGGAAAAGGACGGACGGATTTCATGGAATATAAAAGACTGCGATGCTGCACTGTTTAAGGAAGAGTGAGCAAGCAAAAAGGAGGAAGTTATATGGCAAAAACAGCTGCTGTGAAAGCATCAAAAAAGCCGCTAAAGAAAAGAATATGGGACCAGCGTTATCTATTCCTTCTGATGATTCCGGCCATTATCTGGGTTGCCGTGATCTGTTATGCGCCCATGACCGGTCTTTATATGGCATTCACCAATTATGCACCGTCTACCAAGGGATACTTTCATGATCTTTTAAGTGCACCTTTTGTAGGGGGAGAATGGTTTCAGTATTTTTTTGAAAATGATTTTAAGATGATCATGAGAAATACCATGGCGACCAGTCTTTTGACTCTTTTGTTTTCTTTTCCGGCGCCAATCATCATTGCTATTCTTTTAAATGAGGTACGGAGCACAAAGGCGAAAAAGTTCGTGCAGACTGCATCTTACCTGCCCTACTTTATTTCCTGGGTTATCGCATCCAATATTTTCCTGACCTTCCTCTCAGGAGACGGTCTCATCAACAAAATTCTGCTTGCCCTCCATGTGACGGACGAGCCAATCCTTTTCTTCCAGAAAGGACCCTACTTCTGGTGGATCATCGCCCTGGCCAACACCTGGAAGAATATGGGTTACAATGCTATTATTTATCTGGCAGCTATTTCCGGTATTGATGCAGAGCTTTACGAAGCAGCAGAAGTGGACGGAGCCAACCGTCTTCAGCGGATCTGGCATATCACTCTTCCGGCTCTTCGTCCCCAGATTGGTATCCTTCTGATCCTGGCTATCGGCGGCATCCTGAATACCGGTTTCGAGCAGCAGCTCCTGATGGGAAATAATGCGATCCTGAACTATTCTGATGTACTTGATACATACGCTTACCGTTATGGTATGAAGAATGGCATGTATTCCTATGGTACTGCCGTGGGTCTCTTCAAATCTGGCGTTTCCTTTATCCTGGTGCTGGCTGCCAATAAGATTACTGCGAAACTGAATGATTCTGCACTGTTCTAAGGAGGAGAAAAAATGAAAAGACATAAAAAAATAACAAGAACTCCAGGCGAATGGGTGCTTGATATTGTGAAAGTTGTTTTTCTGGCTTTTGTGGTTGTGGTAACGGTATATCCTTTCTGGAATATCTTTATTATATCCATCAATGACGCAACGGATGCCATCCGTGGCGGACTTTATTTCCTTCCCAGAAAACTGAGCCTTAGCAGTTATGCGGAAATCCTGGGAAGATCCACGTTCCTGGCTTCCATCAAAGTCAGCGTGGGCAGGACGCTGATCGGTACTCCCATTGCTGTCCTGGTGACGGCCATGCTGGCCTATCCCCTTTCCAGAAAAGATCTGGTAGGAAGAAAATTCTGGAACCTGCTGTTTGTATTTACGATGTATTTCGGCGGCGGTCTGGTTCCCTATTACATGGTATTGAAAGGCATTCACATGCTGAACACCTTCTGGGTTTTTATTTTCCCCATGATGATGAGTGTTTACAATATGATCCTGATCCGTTCCTATATTGAATCTATGCCGGATTCTCTCTTTGAGGCGGCTAAGATCGATGGAGCCAATGATCTGGTCGTATTTGTAAAAATGGTGATTCCGTTGTCCAAACCGATTCTTATGACAGTGGCTTTGTTTGTGGCCATCAACCAGTGGAATTCCTGGTTTGACGCCTATCTGTACACTTCTGATCAGGCACTGAAACCCATGCAGTCCATTCTGGTTGAAATTCTGAACCAGTATCAGACCGGTGCATCAACCTCTCAGGCAATGTCCAATGCGAAAGCCGGTGTTACAGTAACTCCTGACAGTATTCGTATGGCAGCTACCATGGTTGCTACACTTCCGATCATTATGGTCTATCCTTTTGTCCAGAAATATTTTGTAAAAGGTATTATGCTGGGCGCTGTAAAGGGTTGATCATACCATCCTCCCTGTCCCCGGGCGATTTCGTCCGGGGACTTTTCCATGGGGACGGTGTTTTTTTTTTTTTTCCGTCCCC
>OLPT01001872.1_pt1 | contig 11961 bp, 8 predicted proteins | sample 1673051 | NCBI WGS metagenome assembly OLPT01 (sample SAMEA3136750, study PRJEB25190) | human gut metagenome | biome: human gut; feature: human-associated habitat; material: faeces | place: Austria | collected 2013
GACCTTTGGTAATCTTCTCGCCAATCTGAAGTACAGTTGGAGCTTTGCACAGAGTTAAAGCCTGCTTATCAGTATTAACACCTACAAACTCTACTCCGCCGATGGCCTCTTCCACCATTCTGTTTACTGCATTATTTCCGGCTCCACCTACACCGATCACTATGATCTTGGCAGATGATTCAGCCTCGTTTGACATAATCTCTAACAACGTACTTCCTCCTTTATTTATACCTGATATCCTTTTCAGTGATTTATATCAAAGTTACATATAGATATATCATATATTTTTTTTGAGAATTAATCAACCATTAATTTTGTTTTTTTATACTTTTTTCACTCTTTTTCGGCAATTCTGGGAGAATGCTGTTAATATCCTTCAGAATCATCTCCGGAATAATCACTGGAATAATCTCCGTTATCTTCCGTATAATCACCATCTCCGCCTGAACTGCTTTCATCATATGATGTATCGTCTGCTCCGTCTCCTGAAGTATCAGACCACTGGCTGTCTGTGGAGTTCTCATCCCCGGAACCATCTCCTGACTCATCATCTGCCGCATCCAGAGATTCCTGCGTAGGCTTCGATCCCACATAATTGCCGGATTCGTCATATTCACCGGCTCCGGTATAATCCCCCTCTTCATCATAGCCGCCGTTCCAGTTCTCGATTGCTTCCTCAAGGGCAGTTTTCGGTTTTGCACCTACATAGTTGCCATCCTCGTCATACTCGCCGTCTCCGGTATAATTACCCTCTTCATCATAGCCGCCATTCCAGTTTCCAGCAGTAACTTCTTCCTGTTCTTCTTCAAAGGTATTGGAATCTGTAGCCACACTTTCCATATGAAGAATGCCCTTCTTTCCCTGAATCTGTGGCAGGATTGCTATCACACGGTTCATCTTCTCTTCAAGATCAACATCTTTCCCAAGCTGAACTGTAACATCTCCGTAGATCAGACTGATAGAATAACTGCTGTCAAACTGAATATGATCCGGGATCATATCATTCTTCTGAAAAATTGTAGACAATGCCACGGCTGTATTCAGTACAGTATCTCCCCTGATATCCAGTTTCTCATCCATCACAATACTGTTCACCTGAATTCCGTCAAAATAGGGAACCGTCTCATCTCTGTTCTGAGAACCTTCCACAAAAATACCATTTCTGTCAAAATAAATATAACTATCCAGATAACGGATACAGCCTACTGCCTTTTTCTCTTTTACGCTGATACAGATAGTATTGCGGTTTAACTGGGTAACCTTAAACGCATCTACATATGCAATATCATCTGTGTTTGTGGTACTGTAGATCAAAGGCGCAAGGACCGAATTTGAAGCCATCGGTCCCCGAAGCACCATATTCTTTACCTCTTCATCTGTATAATGGGAAGTTCCCCTGATTTCTACAGAATCCACCTTATAATAGGAAAAAAAGATTATCACAGCAACTAAAATCCCTGTTCCTATCACACCCGCCATTATCTTCTTCGATTTTTTACTCATGGGAGGTTTTTTTCCATAATTACTCTTTCTCATAAATCCTCATGTCCTCTGCTTCAGACTACCATATTTCGCATCCCAAAGTCCGCAGATCTTCACAGATATGTTCATATCCTCTGCTGATGAATCCAGCTTTTTTTACACAGGTTTCTCCTTCTGCCATAAGTGCGGCAATGATCAGTGCAGCACCTCCCCTGAGGTCTCCTGCCTGTACCTGTGTTCCTGTAAGAGTTTTTCCGCCTCTTATGATTGCCTGATTCCCGCTTACCGAAATATCTGCACCCATTTTTTTCATTTGAAAAGCACTGCCAAATCTCCGGTCAAAAATGTTCTCCCTGATCACACTCTGCCCCTGTACTCCTGTCAGCACTGCCATCAGCGGAGCCTGCAGATCCGTAGGAAATCCCGGATAAATTTCTGTTTCCACCAAAGCAGCCGGTCTGACCGCGTTCTTTCCATTGACCTCTAGTGTACCACCATTCACTTGATATTGTCCACCTATTTTCCGATATACTTCCAGGAACGCCTGTAATTCCTCCACAGGTACATTCCGAAGAATAATCTCACTTTTTGCTGCTGCAGCTGCGCACAGATACGTGCCTGCAACAATACGGTCCGGAGGAACACGGTAATCTCCATCTTTCAGTTCCTCCACTCCTCTGATTATAATTTCTCCGGTTTTCTCTCCTTCTATCAGCGCTCCCATTGTTTTCAGATATCTGCAGAGCCAGAAAACCTCCGGTTCTTTCGCACAATTGTAAAGATGTGTTACACCTTTTGCAAGAACTGACGCCAGTATGGCCTGCTGTGTGGCTCCCACACTTGATTTTGGAAACACGATATCCTGCCCTGTGAATCTGACGCATTCTCCATCCAGTCCCAATGCATTTTCCCGGATATCTGCGCCCAGTGCCCTCAATGCCATAAGATGAAGATCTATCGGTCTCTTCCCTATGGTACATCCCCCCGGATACCCTATCCTGCACTTTCTGTTTCTGGCAAGTACTGCACCTGCCAGAATAATCGAAGAACGCATTCTGCCTGTATAAACTGCCGAAATCTCTGTTCTGTCTGCACAGGAACAGTCCAGGTAAAGATCATGGTCTTCCCACCATGTTGCTGCTCCAAGACTTCTCAGGATCTCTTCCATACAGAATACATCAGAAATTCTCGGGCAGCCTCTCAGAACACTTATCCCTCTGTGCATCAGAGATGCCGCTATCATCGGAAGTGCTGCATTTTTAGAACCCTGTATAAAAAGCTCTCCGCTGAGAGAACATTTACCTGTCACATGGATCTCATCCAAACTTTTACTCCTAAAGAGTCTCTTACTTTACAGTTTATGGTCTTTCCTATTATATGTTACGTCCTTATGAAACCTGTAATCTTCCCTGTTCCGGTATATCTCTCCATGACTCAGGACATTTCAGTTCATTCTGTCACATTTCCCAACATTCATCGCAAGTCCCATTTCCCCCAGAAGAAACACCACCGATGTTCCTCCATAGCTGATAAATGGCAGCGTGATTCCTGTATTTGGAATTGTATTGGTTACCACCGCAATATTCAGAATAACCTGAATAGCCAGATGCCCCATGATTCCACAGCAGATAAGAGCACCCGCCAGATCTTTTGCATGCATGGCTGCCACCCCCAGTCTCCACAGAAGCATTGCAAACAGAAAAATCAGAAAGATGGCTCCGGCTGCTCCCATTTCCTCACATATAATGGAAAAAATCATATCATTTTGTGCTTCCGGAACAAATCCCAGCTTCTGCAGACTGTTTCCGAAACCTCTGCCAAATATTCCGCCGCTGCCAATGGCATACAGCCCCTGGATTGTCTGAAATCCCTTTTCATACTTCTCCGGATTTCTCCAGATTGCAAGACGTTCCAGGCGATAGCTCTCTGCTGCCAGAAAAATGGCTATGAACCCCACACCTGCACTGCCAAGACCGACAAATTCCAAATATCCGGGATTTGATGCAAAAACCAGGATTCCTCCGATCCCCAGAATAATAATCGCTGTGCTCAGATTATTGGAACCTACCAGACCAACGATTGGAAGCAGAGTCAGCATTGTCCTGCACATAAATCCCAACCCCTTAGTCGCTTTTTTTGTATGTTCAATCTGCCATGCAAGAAAAAGGATCACAGCCACTTTTGCAAACTCTGAAGGCTGAAAAGATAAAGGTCCGAGATTCAGCCATCTTCTGGAACCATTAATTTCCTGTCCTACCAGAAGTACCGCACCGGATAAAAACATAGAAATCAGGTATGCCACAGGTCCCAGTTTCAGGAAAAAATGATAATCAATAGAAGAAACCAGATACATCACTCCCATCCCAAGTGCTGTGGCAAATAACTGCTTTTTAAAATAACAGGCAGAGTCGCCGAAACGTACTCTGCCATTATATTCACTCGTGCTGAGAAGCACTGCAAGCCCGAAAACTGCAAGCCCAATCACAAGCACAAGCATCGTTATATCTGTTTTTGAAAAATCTGCTGCTTTTTTTCGCGTCATCTATTTCTCCGTAAATCCTCTGCAGCACTTCAGAAGACCTTATCTGTCTGCTTCATGCCTGCAGGTATCTTACTTATAGATATTCTACAGATTTCTTACATATTCCTTGAACATATCTCCACGCTGTTCATAATTGTCAAACTGTCCCCAGCTTGCACATGCAGGAGAAAGCAAAACTGCATCTCCTGGCTGCGCCTTTTCGGCGCATACCTTTACTGCTTCTTTCAGATTTTCACAGAGGATAATATCATGGAAACCATGCTTCTCAGCTGTCTCTTTGATTTTCTCTTTTGTCTGTCCGATCAGAACCAGATAACGTACTTTTCCGTCAAATGCTTCAATCCATTCATCATAAGCGGACTGTTTGTCATAACCGCCGCCGATCAGAAGTGTAGGGCGGTTCATTGCCTGGATTCCCTTGATAGCTGCATCCGGATTGGTTCCCTTGGAATCATTATAATATGCAACGCCATTCTTCTCTGTCACATATTCAATCCTGTGTGCAACTGCTGTGAATTCGCAGATACTCTTACGGATGCTGTCCATGGATACTCCATCGTAGTAAGCCATTGCAACTGCTGCCATAACATTCTCAAAGTTGTGTCTGCCAAGAAGTTTCAGATCTTCTGTCTTAACTACTTCAACCTCTTTTTCTCTATCCTTGAGGATAATTTTATTTCCATCCAGATAAATTCCCTCATCCAGTTTGCGCTCGCTGGAGAAATATACCACTCTCGGAGTCAGATGTTCTCCGAATTTACGCAGTACCTCATCTTCATAATTCAGTACGCACACATCCTCTGTACCCTGATTCTCAGTGATCATCTCTTTCACACGTATATACTCTTCCATTGTATGATGACGGTTCAGATGATCCTCTGTAATATTCAGGATTGCAGATACCTTTGGTGCAAACTCATCAATAGTTTCAAGCTGAAAGCTGCTTATCTCTGCAACAGTTACAGAGTTTGGTTTCATCTCCAGTGCCCTGGAAGTATATGGAGTTCCGATATTTCCAACTACAAAAACAGACTCACGCGCATCCTGCATGATTTTTCCAAGAAGTGCTGTTGTAGTGGTCTTTCCGTTTGTACCTGTAATAGCAAGCACTTCGCCGTCACCCGCCCTGTATGCCAGTTCTACTTCTCCCCATACCGGGAGTCCCTGCTCATAAAAGCTCTTTACAAGCGGAATATCTGTTGGCACTCCAGGACTTAAAACTACCAGATCAAGGCTGTCCTGTACTTCTTTCGGAAGTTCCCCTGCATATACAGTGACCGGATATGTACCGTCTGTTTTATGTACAACTGCGTCTTTATCTATTTCTGCATTTCCATCATAGATAACCGGAAATGCTCCCACTTTTGCAAGAAGGTCAGATGCTCCGATCCCGCTTTTTCCGGAACCGAATACAAGTACCTTTTTTCCCTGTAATTCCATAATAAATTTCCTTCCTTTTACAATGTTACAATGCCAGCAGCGCGATCATACACATAACTGCCGTAATAACTGAGAACACTGCAACCACGCGTGTCTCAGACCATCCACATAATTCAAAATGATGATGGATCGGTGCCATCTTAAAGATACGTTTTCCATGAGTCGCCTTAAAATAAGTTACCTGAATGATAACAGAAAGTACTTCAACCAGATAGATCAGTCCTACGATCAGGATAAATAACGGCATCTGCATCACATAAGCCGTACCTGCCACGAAACCTCCCAGTGCCAGAGAACCGGTGTCTCCCATGAATACCTTTGCCGGATATACATTAAACAGCAGAAATCCCATCAGACCTCCCACAACAGCACCTGTAATCGGCTCAATCCCTGATTTCATTCCAATAGAAACTACTGTAAAGAATACCGCAACGATCAGAGTCACACTGGAAGCAAGTCCATCAAGACCATCTGTAAAGTTGACTCCGTTTACAGTACCGATCACTGCAAAGAAAAGTACCGGAACAGCCAGCCATCCAAGGTTCAGAAAATGTCCGCTCCAGAACGGAATTCTCATAGTCAGTGAAATATCTGTATACTTAATAATGTAAAATACAAAAATCGCAGTCAGAACTACCTGAAGAGAAAATTTCTGCCATGGAAGCAATCCGTCTGAACGTTTCAGCACTACCTTCAGATAATCATCCAGGAAGCCGATAATTCCAAAACCAAGGGTCAGGAACAATACCGGAATGATCTTCGGATAGTCCCCTACATAAAATAACGCAGTTACTGCTGTGGCGATCAGAAAGATCACTCCACCCATTGTAGGAGTTCCTGCCTTCTTTAAATGGGACTGTACGCCCTCTGTTCTTTCTGTCTGGCCCATCTTCAGCTTCCTGAGAAAAGGAATGATGACCGGCCCTAATACAACGCTGATCGCAAAAGAGATCAGCACAGGGATTACAACTTGAAATTCCATCTCACACCTCGTTTATTCTTTTGTTTTTTTACTGAAAGTATTCGGCTTTCAGATTTCTTTTAGTATAAGGCTTTTTTGCTTATTTATCAACCCTGCCTGCGGAATTTCCCTAATTGCCTTCAACGACAGGATCCAGAGTATTGCTTTTTTCAATCCCAAGATATGGAAGTATATTCTCAAATATACTTCGGATCACCGGTGCTGCTATCGTTCCTCCGTAATAAATACCTTTTGGATCATGGATAATGCATAGCCCAAGTACCTGCGGATCATCTGCAGGTGCAAATCCCAGAAAGGATGAAATATAACGGTTTGCGCTTCTGGGCAATGTCTGGGAAGTGGCAGTTTTCCCGCCAATAGCATACCCTTCGATTTTTGCATTTTTCCCTGAACCCTGAGACACCACTGTTTCCAGTATTTTTCTTATTTCTCCTGACGTTTTCTCAGATACGATTCCATCCTTCACCGGAAAGATTAGTTTTTCACCCTCTGTTCTGTCAGAATTTAAAACTGCAACTCCAAAATGCGGTGTCACCCGCCTGCCTCCGTTTATCAGCGAGCTTACTGTAGCAGCCAGCTGGACAGGTGTGATCTGGAAAGACTGACCAAAGGAAACAGTTGCCAGTTCCACTTCCCCCATATTTTTCATCTGATGCATGATAGTTTTCGCTTCTCCCGGAAGATCTGCCCCGGTTTTATCCAGAAGTCCAAACTGTCGGAAATATTTATAATAACGGTCTGTTCCAAGCCGAAGCCCTACCTCGATAAACACAGGGTTGCAGGAATTCTGTGCTCCTTCCACAAAATTCTGGGAACCATGTCCTGTTCTTTTTGCACAGTGGATCCTGCGGTCCTCAACCACTTTATATCCCGGACAGTAGAAACGGTCTTTTGGTGAAACGACACCTGCCTCCAGTCCGGCCGCCATGGTAATGATCTTAAATGTAGAACCAGGTTCATACGTGTCATTCAAGCAGGGATTTCTCCACATCTGATTCAGTAATTCCTGTTTTCTTTCTGTATCTGTTTTCCCTGCTGTCCGTATCCGGGATTGAATCTTCAGATCATCCGTCAGAGCAAACGGATCATTCAGGTCAAATTCCGGCACATTGACACATGCATATATTTCGCCATTTTGGGGATTCATCAGCAGAATGGATACTCGCTCGGCCTGTTTTTCTTCCATCACTTTCAAAGCTGCCTGCTGTGCAAATTTCTGGATATTCGCATCAAGACTGATCATCAGGGTTTTTCCATCTGTCGGATCTTCCCTGGCCTCACCCAGTTTATCGATTTCCACTCCTCTGGCATCTGTTGTTGTCAGGATTTTGCCCGGCTTTCCTTTCAGGATATCTTCATATTTTACTTCTAGACCGATAATTCCCTGATTATCGCCGCCTGTAAAACCAATGACTTTCGATGCCAGACTTCCCAATGGATAGTAACGTCTGTAATCCTCATCAACCTTCACACCTGCCAGATTACTCTCCCTTATCTCATCCCCTGTACTTTTTTCCACATTTGTCTTTACTCTTTCTATAGAAGAAATCTTCTCTACTCTTTTGCGCACTTCTGCCTCATCCATTTCCAGTTTTTCAGACAGCAGAGCGATCACTTTCTCAGGTTCTTTAATCTGGCTGTGGATCACAGAGATTGTGCACACTGTCCTGTTTGATGCCAGAACTCTTCCCTTTGCATCCAGAATCTCTCCTCTGGCAGCTTTGATATCACGCTCTCTTTCATGAAGTTCCTTTGCCTTCTCATAATAATAATCTGATCTGAAACACATAAGATATACCAGTCTGCCCATGAGTCCCACCATCAGCAACATACAGCCGAGTAATACCACCCATACTTTTTTCTTATGAAATGTCATGTTTTTTTTCATAAAAAACTCCGCAGAGATCGTCATAACAATATATGACTGTCCTCTGCGGAACTATACTATACCATCTTATTCCAGACCGGCTTCCTCATTGGTAATGCCCTCTGTCTCTGCATTATTATCTTCAGTTGTCTCAGCTTCATCATCCTCCAGAGGCGCAGGTGCATCCGGATTGGATACCGCATCTCCCGATGAATCTGTATCCGTACTTCCTGCTGCACTGACCAGATTGGTAGACATCTTATAATTGCCCTCCTCATCCAGTATGTGATCTCCGTTGGCATCCAGCAGATATCCGTTTTCATCAATCCGGTTTCCATCCCAGTCAATCAGATTGCCATCCGCATCTACCAGATTGCCATTGCTGTCAAGTTCACTGTCTGATATGGAAATACTCTTTAAGTGCCCCTTAAACCCTTCCCACAGTTCCGTTTCCGGTACTGTTCCATCATCAGATTCATCCGGCGTTACATTCAGATAAGGCAGAAGCTCAGAAAGGATTCCCTGTGCAATATACTGTGGATAAGTACTGTTTGCCTGATTCTCTACATTCGGTTCATCTACAACCACATAGATCACTACAGCCGGATCATCTACAGGTGCGAACCCGATAAAGGAAACCAGATATTTTCCATTTCCTCGAGGATATTTCTCCGCTGTACCTGTTTTACCACCAGAACTGTAACCCTGTACCTTGGAATGACGACTGGTACCCTGCTGTACACTCAACGCCATGTAACTTCTGATATCACTGGAAATTCTGGATGAAATCGTCTGTTTCAGAAGTATCGGGGAAATTGTTTTTACAGTTCCGCCATTGCTGTCCAGAATCTTTGTCACAAGATGTGGCTGATAATAATATCCGCCATTGATAACAGAACTCATTGCATTGATTTCCTGAATCATAGTACAGGTGAAACCCTGTCCAAAAGCTGAACATGCCAGTTCTGTTTCTCCCATGGAATCTTTCGTATGAATAATACCCGCGCCCTCATTCGGCAGGTCGATTCCTGTCCTTGTTCCGAAATTAAACAGACTCTGTGCCTTGATGAACTGTGTTGCCCCCATCTTTGCACCAATCTGCATCATCGCATCATTACAGGAGTTTGCGATTACTTCCCCCAGTGTCTCTGTACCATGCGCACTTGGATAAACCGCACACTTGATCATCGTATCTCCGAAAGTCTGGGCACCATCGCATACAAATGTATCCGTTTCCTGTATTGCACCTTTCTCCAGTGCTGAAGCCATAACGATCGGCTTTACAACAGATCCCGGCTCATAGGCATCTGTGACACAGAAATTACTCCACATACCATTCAGGGCTTCTACTGTTTCCACATCATTCATTGCTTTGATTTCATCTTCTGAATATAAATTTGATAAATCTCTGGGATTATTCAGATCATAGCGGTCGCCGCCATCCATTGCAATAATCTCACCCGTAGACGGATCCTCAACAATGACTCCTATATTCTTGGCACCCATTGCCTCTGTAAATCCATTTACATATTTCTCCACGATCTGCTGCGCGCCGATATCAATGCTGGTCTGAATACTTTTTCCATTTGCCACAGCAATAATAGTCTGCTCTACATCCGAATCGTCATTAATATAACCATACTGTCTTCCATCCACACCTGTCAGTGTACTGTTATAATACCCTTCCAGTCCGCTGTCTGCCACATCTCTGTCCAGAGCAAATCCAATCGTATCACATGCGGTTTCATTAAATGGATAACTTCTCAGATAATCCTCTTCAAACCAGACACCTTTGATATTTGCCCGTTCCTTTGCCTGGGCTTTCGTCAGTCCGGAATCTTCGTCCTCTGCCTTATATTTATCAAATTCTTTCTTTTTTTCCATGGACAGTTGTTTTATCAGTATCTGATACTGGCTCTGGCTGGTTCTTGAATCTGACAGAAGAGAACGGACTGTTTCTTCATCAATTCCCAACACTTCATTTAATGCCCTGATCGTCGGCTCCACATAATCCTCATCCGAATTTACTGTTTTGCAGTCCAGTATTACATTGTAAACCTTGTTACTGGTAGCCAGTATATTTCCATTTTTATCATAAATATCGCCTCTTTTGGCAGGCAATACCTGGCTTTCATATTTCTGTTGCGCCTGGCTTAATACCTGCTTCTTATATTTGCTGCCGCTGGTAGCATTAATATAAGTAATTCTCAGTATTAATATTACTAAAGCCAGTAATACTATTCCAAATAGCATTGCCAGCTTTTTTTTCATACTGTGATTTATTTTTCTCTGCGGTCTTCTTCGACTCTTTCTTCCTGTATTGCTCAACTAATCACCTACTTTGAATCTGGTATATCCTGATACTGTCTTACATAGCTGTTTCCGGATGTAGAATAGGTTACTGTCTGATCATCTGACGGATATTTCATACCCAGTCTCCCCAATGCGATCTGCTTGATCTTATTCAAATCTACATTGGATATTACCTGGCTGTAATATGCATCATTGTCTTCTTTTAAATCTGCCAGTTCCTCCTCAAGAGTTGCAACTGTACTCATCTTTGCAGTAATTTCTGACTTGTAGCGAAGGTATTTCACGGAACAGAACAATATCGCCACGCATACAACTGCCAGAAATGCCACAAATCCCCAGTTCATTGCAGTTGCTTTCTGTCGGTTCTTCTGTGCTTCCCGGCTTACCTGACGTTTCTGCTTTGGTACCTGTGCAGGACTTGCCTGCACTCTTCGGTTTCGGTTAGTCTGCTGTCTTCCCGGATTCTGTCTTCCTGGCTGTCTCGTCCTCTCCGGAACTTCTGCAAGACGTCTGACCGTATTTCCGTCAACATACGTTCCTCTGTTAGTTCTGGCATTGGTCCTGCTTCTTCTTGCTGTTTCACTCCTGGTCGTTTTCGCCATTTCATGCCTCTCTAATTATAATACTCTCTCAAAAATCCGAAGCTTTGCACTCTTGGAGCGCGGATTCTCTTCCATCTCTGTCTCCCCTGGAAGAATCGGCTTTCTTGTGATCACTTTTCCTTTTGATTTCTTCCCGCATACACATACAGGAAAGTCCGAAGGACAGGTACATGGATTCTCATTTTTTCTGAAAATCGTCTTAACAATTCTGTCCTCCAGAGAATGGAAAGTGATAATGCAAAGTCTTCCGCCGTCATCAAGGATATCGATCATTCCGTCCAGGGAATCTCTCAGCACATCAAGTTCTCTGTTAAGCTCGATGCGGATTGCCTGAAATGTTCTCTTTGCCGGATGTCCTGACTTCACCTGCATCTTCATGGGAATAGATTCCCTGATGATCTCTGTCAGTTCTCCGGTGGTAGTGATCGGTTTCACCTGTCTGGCTGCAACAATATGTTTTGCAATATTTTTTGCAAATTTATCTTCGCCGTAATCACGAATAATACGGTATAATTCTTTTTCTTCATAGCCATTGACAATATCACTGGCTGTCTGCGTCTGGCGCTGATCCATACGCATATCGAGCGGTGCATCTACTCTGTAGGTAAAACCGCGTTCTTCATTGTCAAGCTGATAGGAAGATACCCCAAGGTCAAGGAGAATCCCATCTACTTTATGGATGCCTCTTGCTGCCAGTTCCTGTACCATGTAACAATAATTGCTGCGAATGATC
>OLPT01001878.1_pt1 | contig 11891 bp, 10 predicted proteins | sample 1673051 | NCBI WGS metagenome assembly OLPT01 (sample SAMEA3136750, study PRJEB25190) | human gut metagenome | biome: human gut; feature: human-associated habitat; material: faeces | place: Austria | collected 2013
TTTGTCCATATACCACCTGCGTCATAACCCTAGACCTCCGTTCGCTGATCAGCTATCGCCGACGGTGCCTTCATCGCGTGTGCAGGGCTTCGCACCGATCTCATCAGACAATCGAGTCGATGCCTCACGCGAGGAAGCGGTTTTCTGGGATAGGTTCTTAGTTTTTGCAGGCTGCGGCGGTTCGGGCTCAAGCATACCGAGCGTTTTCTTGCATACTTCCGATGCCGTCATGAGATAGGAGTCGAATGATTCACCGGACAACGCATAGAACGTCTTGGCGACGGCATCGCGTCCGGATGCATCGCAACTCGAATAGACTTGCAGCAAATCGATCGCGGCGTCGGTCGAGAGGGCGTCCATCGAATTGAATGTCTCGGCGAGCACCGTGTCGGCGCCTTCTGCCTCCTCTGCATCCATATCCTTGATCTGCTTCTCGGTAGCCCAACGCGGGTCGGCATAGCCTCGCATCATGCCGTAGACATATGTGTAGAGGAAGTTGCGTCCGCTGTATTGGGTACCGGAGACCGGGTGATCCTGAAAGTCTATCCATCGAGCGAGCCTTGGCGAGCGGATCATAGGTGCCGTCAGGCACCGCATGGAATGCGGGTCGCGGTACGCATCGCCCATTCGAGTTGCCATCCGTCCTGCAAGTCGAATCGATCTCTCTTGCATCACTCGTCAAGCAACAATTCACCCTTCTTCTTGGCCTCTTCGGCGAGCTTATCGGCGCCTGCTCGTGCGATCTCGCCCTTCACGGTCAACTTTCCATCGTCTCGCCCTGGCGAATCGCTTTTTTCGACTCGCCCCTTCAATTCGAATACCCTCGATACCGCACCGCGGAAATCGAAAGTCATATTGCGGCCCCTGGCTTCTGCGATGCAGGCATATGTCCAGAACTTATCGCCGATCATGCCGTCTTCGTCGGCAAGCCTGTCAAACCGTTCTGCGAAATCGCTTCTGACGGCAACGACTGGCACGGTCCGCTTCGACATAATGTCGCAAATCATGAGCTCTCCGGTCTTATCCGCCAGCAGGAGGAAGGGGTTGATGTCATCGATCCATTCCCGTCCGATTCCCGAAAGGTCGCTTGCCCATTTCTCACCTGAGATAATTCGGTATCCTTCAGGGATTTCGATTTCATCGAGCAGGGCGCCCGGACCATCGCTGAATCGCGTGAAAATCTCCTGGTAGGCATAATCGAGGACATCGGCATCGCTGTATGCATCGGCCCAGGGTCCGTTTTTGACCCCATGCTGGCCTTTGACCTTTATCAAGGCACTCCTGATAGCGCTCTTGACGCTCATATCGGTATCTTTGTCCATGTTCTCGAGAAGAAATCTGTCTTCCATCTCTTCTGAAACCGAATGTGTCAGAGCTGAGCGAATTCCGTCGGGAAGGGCAGTGCTCCATGGGCTATCGATTGCGGAACGCAGTTGCCCCAGAATGTATCGGTCCTTGATTTCCGCGATGTTGCCTTTGGTAAGCTCGAATAGGACGAATGCCTTGGCTCCATTTTCCCTGTCGACGATGATTTCCCTCAAACACTTGCCTCCTTCCCTGTTTTGTAAGATTCTACCACTCATTCTCATCCGACCATTACGTTTCTCTCCATGTTTTTGCTGAACTGTATTTTGGCAAACGCTTGCGGATTTCGTCAAAGCCGCGACATCTGTCCATCTTTACGACCGGACCCTGTTAGTTCCATGTGAGCGGTCCCCGTCGCTCGCGGGTTTCCTAGCCCACCGAGGTCCGGAAACGCAAGGGCTGCCCTACGGCGCATCGTTTCACTTGTCCCTTGTCGTTTCAGTCCCATCGTGGTCTTGAACGGATACCGGCGACGGGAAATCGCCAGCACATTGAAAACTGAACAGGGTTCGGAAGCGCCGACGGAAGAGCGGATGTTGAGTGCCGAACCTGCAAGGGCACCAAAGAAAACAGTAGGTTGAAAAACAAGGAGGAAAACCAAATGGAAGAAAGAAGAGAAATGAATGGACAGAGAATGATGACCAGGGAGGAACTGGAGATGAGATTGCCGGCACTGAATCATATCGCGGAACAGAGGGATACCAAATTCAGGCTTCGCTACGCTGAGAAGACGCTAAATAATGGTATCGAGCGTGGGTACACCTTGGATGCCGGAACAAGGGTGTCTGTAAACGTTTACCAGAACGAGCGCTGGGCGCAGATGCCGGACGAGGAGCTTTTCGATACCCTAAACGATCTTGATGGAAGATACTGTGTGACGGAAGACCAGGAGACGATCGGGGAGAGGCTGAACGCCTTTTTCAAGAGCGGCGAGCTGTTCGAGAAAATCTATCCAGTTGTCGTATCCGAAAACAATATGGAAAGCTTTGCGAAGGCCGGTATCACATTCGATCGATATCTCGACATGCTGATTACATATCGCGTCGAACTGATGCAGATGAATGATGGAATCGGAACGATTCGACTTCAGGACAGCCATCTTGAGACTTTCGGAATTTCCCGTCAGAAAATCCGAAAGGCTGCTTTTGCAAACCTTGAAGGGATTGTCGATTTCATGACGCTGCGTGATGACGCGTCCGGCTTCAAGATGATTGCGGTGGCCAGGAAAGACAAGCAGTTCGGTGGGGCCGCGGCGATGTTGCTCCCGTCGGTTCGCAGGAGACTTGCAGAGATATTCGGGACCGACAGCCTCGTCTTCCTTCCATCGAGCATTTCAGAAGTCATTGCTGTACCGCAGACAGCCGGTGAACCGGAAATGCTTCTCGCAATGGTCCATGAAATCAATGAGACGGAAGTCGCGCCGGAGGAACGCCTCACGGACAGTATCTATCCGATGCGCCTCGCAGACGGCGAGTACCGCCTTTCAGGTATCCGCCCTCGATAAAGGGGCGGAGCCCCTTCGGGGCATTCGGGTGACATCTGATTCGCGTTGCTCGAATGTCTCGAATCAAGTCGAGTGCTCGAGATTGAATCGTCGTGCCGTTAATGGTATTATTGTATTAGTATCTCGAAAGGGGAAATCGTGAAGATGGCTGAATACACATTGATGAACAAGAACCATCCCGTTGTTTCTTTCAGATATGACCGCGATATTCACGCAGTGGTGAAGATTGTTGATGTTCATGATCTCAGATATGCACCCGTGGCTCTCGCTGATTCAAAAGGTATCGTGACCAGGCGTGCGCTCAACGACTGGTGGCGGCGGCGTGCGATTCCGGCGTCCCGACATCAGATTCAGCAACTTCTCGATTCTTTGAATCTCAATAGCACGTTGGAGCTGGCGGAGGAGAATTTTGGACTTTCGCTGTCTGATCGTTACTGGATCAACGACAGTAAGAATCCTTTGAAATGGGAGGATGTCAATTTCTTCGACAATGACTTTACAGACGATCTTGGAATGTTGACTCTTGGACAGAAATCGTCCGGCAATCCGAACCTGATGTCGCCGAACTCGACGCTTGGCGGCGATCTCAATAAAAAATGGAAGATCGTCAATGGCAGGCGAATCCTCGTGAAAGGCGGGACTGGGTCGACACGACAGGAGGTTCTGAACGAAGTTGTGGCGACGGCGCTGTATAACCGCCTGCTAAGCAGAAACGATTACGTTCCTTACTTCCTATTTGAGGAGAATGGCCGAATCTATTCCGCATGTGAGAACATGCTCGGACAGGATGAGGAGCTAGTCACCGCATATGACGTACTTTCAACACGAAAGAAACCTGATTCTATAAGCGACTATGACTTTCTGGTGGACACCTACAAGAGCCTTGGCCTCAAAAATGTAGAGGAAGGTCTGGCAAAAATGTTCACCTGTGATTATATCCTTGCCAATCAAGACCGGCACTGGCGTAACTTCGGGGTAATCCGAAATGTTGAAACACTTGAATTTACAAGGCTTGCGCCGATTTTCGATAATGGGACAAGCCTTTGGTGTCACGCCTACAACATTCTCGCTGAAGATAGCTATATCGCGAAACCATTTGGACCGAAAGATATGGCTCCGGACAAGCAGCTCAGCCTTTTCAGAGATTACAGCTGGTTCGATAGGGGCAAGCTTGTCGGTTTCCCTCTTGAGGTAAAGGAGATCTTGTCCCATGGGAACGATGGTATCCAGGATCGACTTGATGTTATCGAAAGTCGCATCGAGCGAAACATCGGCGGTGTTCAACGGCATATTGAAAAGATAAGGTTTTGCAGATACCGCGGATGAATGACTCAGTTTCAAGAACTGAAAGAGAACGGTAATGAAAGGGGCTTTTTGCCCCTTTTTTAGCGTTCGTCGTACCTCCCTGTGAAGTATCGGGAAGGATCTCATCGAAATCTACCGAAAGCCATCGTAAATGTAGTCGGCTGTATCAATACGCTTTTTTGATGTTATAGTATTATTGCACAAAGCATTACAGGAGGAATTGAATATGGGAAGGATGTGGCGCGGTGGGTATCGCCGCTTCCATCCGATAGGAGATCGGATGGGAAATGAAATGGTTGGTGCGTTCGATGTGGGGCAGCCGATATGCGACCTTGATATGGAATACGGGATATATAAGGTCCCCGCTAAAGAAGTCATACCGTACAGGATCTATCCGGTGCTGTCGCCGGCCTGGAAGGCTGACGGCTATGACGAGCTGGGGATCATCTACGATCGCTATCTCGATCTGCTTGTCACCTACGTCGTCGAGGGTGAATCCGAAACAGACGGCTACGCGGCCGCAATCGTGACGTATGACAATCTCGATACATTCGGCTTGCCGAGAGGGAAGCTGTTCGAATATGCATCCCGCAACCTCAAATCGGATATACGGATCGGCTTCACCGGCACAACGGAGCAGCTCGCTATGTTGGAGATCGGTAGGCTGAGCGGGGGAGTGGGAGGCGCCTCGGCGCTGCTCTTGTCATCGGTATGGGAGAGTGCCGCCAAATTACTCGGCACGGAAAAAATCGCATTCTTCGCATTGAGTAACTGCGAGCTCATGGCATTAGTTGCGGAAGAGCGGATAATTCATGCCTTGAAATCCGGTCTCTTCGATGCGGCAAGGGAATCAGTCCCAGTTGAAGAGTATTTTCCGAAGAGCATTTACGGGCTCGTGTCGAATAAATCGGGCTATTGCCTTCATCGGTTTTGAAAGGTGCGATATACCGCGAACACTCGAACATACGGTTGCTTTTCGGCTGCTATAGTGCTATAATACTAGCATATCGCATTAACGGAAGGAGGATACGTATGGAGGAAAATAGCTTTCAGGTCGCTTTGCGCTCGGCCCTGTCTGAGCTGAAGGACGGATCGATGGTCGAGTTGAGCGAGCGTGATCCCGGTTTCCGACAAAGTGAGATGGAAGAGCATTTTGCGGAGCAGGATTGGCTCAAGATCTCTCATGAGATTCCGCAGGAGCTTCGGGATGTGACGGATCGCTTTATCCGCGCTGTCCGCGTCCATGCCTGCAACCAGGTCGATACGGCTTATCTTGCCGGTATGCGTGACATGATGAAGATCGCGGCGGCATTCGGGCTCTATGAGATCGATCCCGACGATGTCTTGCCGACGCGGCAGAGAAAGTAGACAAACTACCTATACTATGCTATAGTAATATTGTTTTTCAAAGATTCCTTCGGGAGTCACCTTGTTGGTCGGTATTCCTATCTACCGGCATCAGCCTATTTTTATAAAGGAAAAAGAAGAAGATTGCGGCCTCTCTCCGCAGCCTTCTTCTTTTTTTATTCGCAAGCGCTTGCGAATTTTAACGGGTGGATTCATCTTTCATTTGCGATGAAAGATGAGGCTTTTTCATTTCTTGAGTAGAGCGCATGTATTCTTTTCTTTGTTCAACCTATGGATTAGTGGCAGAGGAGACCTGCTTGTTTCCGCGGTTGCAAATACAAAGATGGTTTTGTATAATAGTATCAGAGGCGAGCTTAGAGTAGTATTCGGGGAACTGGATCCCGGCCAAACGCTCTAGGTCTCGCCCTTTTTCTTTGTCTTAATATTCACGTTTGAAAACGGCTTATAGTAAAAAAGAGGGGCAGATAAAACTCCATCTGCCCCTCTTTCAATATCCGCTACGACCGGGCGCTCATGACGCCGTCGTAGCCACTCCAAGGCCAATCGACGTAGACCGTCGTGTTGCCCTTGATGGTCGCCGAGAGGATCGGGGACCCGCTGGCGGCCGCGGTAGCGTATACACCGGGCGTGCTGGACACGCAGCGTGTCTTCCCGGCATCCTCGCACCAAGCGGACCACGGACCGGCAAACGTCAGCTTCGTCCCATACTTAACGACCTCGTCCTGCGGGTACAGGGCTGCCAGATCTAGCGCGGTGCCAAGGTCGGCGTCCGTCGACCAGTTATACGAGGTGTCCAGCACGCTGCTGCGGGGGGTCGTGTCGTACTTGACGGAGCACGGATTGTATCCGTAGAGCTTCAACGATGTTTTGAGTTCCTGCGGCTCATAGGGTTGCGTATACTCTGGGTCCGTGTACCAGCAGACCAGATCGAGGCAGTTGTCTTTCTGACCGGCGGCAGTCGCATCGGGATTCACCTGATAGGTCGTTCCCATCTCGTACTCTTCCTCGAAACACGGATCGCCTTCGCCGTCGACATAATAGAACACTTTGATACCGACTGGAGGTGGCGGTGTTGGCGGAACTGGCAGCGCCTCCAATCCCTTCGAACTGTCGCCCTGATACGCATCAGCGATCATCTTGTGCCCATCGAACCCCGACGTGTCATCGAGGTTGAGCGCGAGCATCGCCTGTGCTGTGAGATAGCCACCCGAATGGGAGTTTTCCGGGATAAACGAATTGTCCTCGGCGAACTCTCGTGCCAGCTTGGCACCGCGCGGCTTCGGGATGGCGAATACCTGGATACACTTGATGGCTCCCTTGCTGCCGGATGCATCATCCGAGCCGCACAGCTCCGCATCATCCTGAGAACCGCCGTTGGAGTGGAAACGCTCCGTCCAGCCCTGCCCATAGATGAAGGCGCGATAGGCGATATCGTATTCCTTGGCGATATCTCCCTCAAGCCAGATCTTGATACCGGTAATGCGGTTGCTAACGCCACCCTTGCCAAGTTCCTCGCCGTCGCGGCAGACATCGGACCAAGAGAAATCGCCTGAATTTTCGATGCCCATGCAGCCGGCGTAGCAGATTGCTCCAAAGTCAGCGTTGTTCTCGATGAAACCGTTGCCGTACTTGATCCTCAGCTTGAAGGCCTCGACGAAGAAGTTAGTGTCGCGAACGGGGTATCCCGCGCCGGCATAGGCGTCACGCCAGATCTGATCGCCGCAATTTGCAAGATGGCACCAGCTGCTTAACGTAAAGGCTTCAGGATACTTGTTTTCGGCAAACGGGCTTTCCCTCTCGTCTTTCATCCAGTACCAGCGGTACAGGTATTTCACCGAACCGGTGCCGCCCTGATCGTAGGGCGTGCACGTCTTTGACGGGTCGATGACAGAAATCGTCTTGCCAGGCTCAACACGCTCGGCATCGAGCGAGATCGTGCCCTTGAAGAACACTTCCTCGATACGCCACTTGTGCGCCTCATTCGACCATTCGGAACCGTGAATACCGTCGGAATGCAGCTGGACGATTGTCCCCTCGGCGGTATTTCCGCCGTTGCGGTAGAAGGCAAAACCGGACGCATCGCTGATAATGTTGTACCTGCCATTCTTGTCGACACTCTTTGTGACCCAGAATCGACCGTCGATGGCATTGTCATCCCCGTAGAGCTGGAGCGTTTGAGCGGAAGAAGGAGCAGTGCGGTTTAGGGCGGCTTGCTCTAGATAGATTCTTCCTCCCGACGCATTGAGCACACGACTGAAACCTTTCACATGGGCCGGGAAGATGGTGAATGTGATACCGCCTCGTTCGTCCATCGCGCCGAGGCCCATGACGAAATTGCGCTGCGTATAATTCGTTCCGCTTCCGTCCGCACCGTAAAGATGAACGAGCGTGCCGGAGGACTGTCTTGCGGCATCGACATCCAGACATTGATATCCGCTTTTGACGGAATCCGGAACGATTGCGACGATCTTGCCGAACAGGGACATGTCCTGGTCAAGGGTAATTTTATCGATTTTTGCGTGGATATCACTGCCCATGAAGGCATCAGGGGAACTTGTAAATCCACTAAGAAAAACTCTGTCAGGTGTGGTCCAGTTATTGACGCCTCCGCACATGACGTTATAAACATAAACTGCAAGGCCGAAATAGGCGTCTTGAAGACCATTGTTCCGCTTATAGAGGTATGTCGGGGAGTCGTATCCCAAATCGGACCAACCAGTAATGCTCCACCAACTTCGTCTTCCGCCACCAAGGTTTTCGTTTGAGAAAGCGAGGTATCTATTATCTTCCCAGTCATTTTTTTGGCAACTGCCGGCGATTCCAAGATTGCTCACCCAAAAATGGAGATAATTATCTTTATATTTGGAATACCAGATTCGACGACCGCTTGCAGTGTTTACATCGCCACACTTTGCCTGGACGTGAACCTTAAAAATATCATAGAGCTCATCCGTGAAAATCGATTCGACGTATACCCTGAAGGAGAGGCAGAGCCATTGGCTTGCATCCCAACTATATCCGACCTGCCACCACCAGGTTTTAGATGTAACACCGATATAGTTTCCACCATGATGGACAACAGATCCATTTCCTGAACCGAACCAACCTTTTTCGTTCGGAGGATTTCCACCCGGACAGGTTGCCCCGAACGCTAATTTGGGCATCATGAGCAATGCCAACGCCGCTGCGCCGGCTTCGAGTACACGGCGGCGGGAGAGTGCCTTATCATCACTTTCAGCAGAATTATCCAGTGGGATGAGTTCCGCATTGACGTGGGCGATCTCGTTACTTTTTTCCATTGGATCGTTCAACTCCCTATTCGGCATAACCGGTTTCTTCGTAGTTATCTTGAACGCACAATTTTAATGTGTAGAGGTCAAGGCAGATGGTATCGCAGAGCTGGATTACAACTGGCTCAGTGCTCATATGGGAAGCCGGAAGTAAAAAATAGATAGTTGCGACGATACCAGCCGCAAGTGCAACCTTATAGTTATTTTTGCAAAACGCAATGGCTGCGAGGACGAGAATGATTACTGGAATTGCCGGTTGCAGGACAGACCAGACAGAATGCGAAAGTGCAATGTACCTGATAGAAGTTACCAAATTGCCTACAGCGTCCGGCACGGGCGCCACGCTCGCCACGACCGCTGCAAACCCAAAAGCTTCCGCTGAGATAGGGATGTCTTTCACCCCGTTTTTAATCTTATCTAGCATGAAATTTCCTAACCTACTTGAACGTTTATAGTTATCGAAAATTATAGCGCGGCAGACTGTAAAAAGTTACCGGTATGTCCGGGATTATGGTGGGAAAAAGAAAGCAGCGGGGGTGCAAATCTGCACCCCGGCTGCTTCATGTCATTAAGCTGATGCTTCCGGTTACATGATTTCCATGAGCATGCTTGCGGTTGGAATGATGAGCGGGGGAAGGATGAGGACGAGCACGGCGATCAGGAAGAAGACCAGCGGGACAGCCATCTTCGTCGAGAGCTTGTTGATCTGCGCGGTCAGCGCATCGTAACGCGCTTTGCGTGCAAGCTTTGCCTGCGATTCGAGGACGCCTGAGATCGAGGTACCCTTTCTGGTCGCCTCGATTAACGCCGCGCAGAAATATCCCATGAGCGGTGAATCGCATCGGCGGCGCATATGGTCCAGGGCATCTACGCGGGACACGCCGAGGTGCGAGATCTCCATATCGGTACGCGCGAACTCGTCTGCCAGCGGACCGAGGGCCTTGTTCTCGGCAAGCTGCCTGAATCCACGCTCCACGAGCACGCCGGCTGAGACGGAAATGGTGAGCAGTTCAAGTGCCGGTGGCAGATAGCGATCGATCTCTTCGCCGCGCGTCTTTCCCGCATGCGACAGCCAGACTCCGCAGACCGCCCATCCGCCGACGGCGCCGATGATTCCGACTAGGAGTGCCATCGCGATTCCGTATCCGCCCACGAGGGCGGCACCGGCGAGCATGATGGCGGTGAAGATCGTGATCCCGAGGGAGATGGCACGCCAGGTAGATGGGGTTATCTTTAACCCTGCCAGGTCGAGCTTGTCCTGCAGCTCTCGGGATTCCGACAGCTTGAGCGGGATGACCTTTTCGAACGCCTCTCCGGCGCGGTCGATTGCCTCGGCGATCTTCATGCGCAGCGTCGGTTTGGCGTGCATCCCCTTACGGGCGGCGATGGACATCCTGGCGCGCGCCAGCGGCTTGCGGAAGGGCTCGCCGGCGAGAACATAAGTCATACCGCCGGCAGCACAGGCGAACAGGAGCACGAGGAGATATTGGATATTCATTTCGATTGGCTCCTATTCCACGTCGATGTCTGCCATTTTGTAGATGATGACGGAGCCCGTTGCCGCAAATAGCACCACGACGATCAGCACGGGAATGCCGAGCGGGTCCTGCGTATAGAAATCATATGCCTGCGGAATGCCGACCATGATGATTGCGAACAGGATGAGCAGCATCACGATAAGCGCCTTCATGGATGCGATTACAGATGACGTCTCCGACTCGATATGCCGACGGAGCGACAACCGGGCGTCGATGGTGTCTCCGATGCGCTCGAGCGAGTCAGCCAGCGATCCGCCAACCTCCTTGTGCGAAGCCACGGCGGCCTGCAGGAGGACAAGGTCCTTGCTGCCGGTTCGTTTCGCCATGTCATCGAGCGCGGCGACGATATCGCCATCGATCTGCATTGCGCCGGCACAGGCCAGGAGCTCGGATTTCAGAGGGTCGTCTGAATTCTCCCCGACAGAGCGCAGGGCTCTTTCAATCGAGGATCCGGCACGCATGTTTTCCGCGACCATGGGAAGCGACCGCGCCAATTGCTCATCGAATCGTGCTTTTCGGCTCTTTCCGCGGGAACGAACCCACAGCTCGGCAATCAGGGGCCCGATGAGGGCGAAACCGATTCCGATAAGTCCAAGGGCCATGAATCCGATAAGGGCACCCGCTCCCGCGAGCAAGACGAGGAGGAGAATCCACGTCTTGCCATTGACTTCGATACCGGCTACCGCAAGACGCGGAAGGGGCGTGGGAACTTTTTTGTCCTTATCGTCCGACTCGCCGGTTCTAAGGGCAGTCGAATTCCTCATGCGGCGTACATCGCCGGCAGCCGACAGCCCGCAGAACAGGGAGTAGAGGCCGACGGTGATGGAAAGCAATAGGAAGAAAACGCTCAGCATCATGATGATGACGGCAGGTTCCATTACCAGACACCGCCTTCGAACCAACGGGGGTCGTATTCCGCGTCCGCGTCGAGGATCTTTTCCTTTAGACGCGCCGGCTGGTATCCAGTGGCGACATGCCTGCCGTTTTCCGGCGAGCCCTCCCAGTGGAACAGTTCGTTGCGGGTCACGTTACCGTCGGAAAAGCCCTCGACGGCCGTGATGGACTCGATACGGCGGTAGCCGCCCCTCCAGCGCTTCAACTGCACGACGACATCGATCGCGGCACCGATCTGGCGGCGGATCGCCTCCATGGTCATGTTGCCCTGGCTCTTCAGGATCATGTTCTCGATACGCGTGAATGCACCGGCGCAGTCGTTCGCATGGATCGTCGTGAGCGATCCGTCGTGACCTGTCTGCATGGCCTGAAGCATCTCGTAAGTCTCATCGTCACGGCACTCGCCGACGACAATACGGTCGGGACGCTCACGGAGTGCGCCGACCAGGAGCTCATGCATCGTAAACTCGCCCTTGCCCTCTGAGTTCGGTGGGCAGGCGACGCGGGGGATCACGATGCGCTGCTTCAGCTGCAGTTCTCGCGTATCCTCGATGGTCACGACGCGCTCGTTATAGCCGATGAAGGCGGAGAGTGCGTTCAGCATCGTGGTCTTACCGGAACCGGTGC
>OLPT01001884.1_pt1 | contig 11867 bp, 13 predicted proteins | sample 1673051 | NCBI WGS metagenome assembly OLPT01 (sample SAMEA3136750, study PRJEB25190) | human gut metagenome | biome: human gut; feature: human-associated habitat; material: faeces | place: Austria | collected 2013
TGTGCAATTGGACCCCTAAGAGGAATGTAACCATTCCTCCAGGATAACCATCCTGGGTGCTTAGGACTATTCAACTCTCAATGTTCAACTTGTTATTGCAATTTGCGTTGTTTTTTTAAATACCACTATATAAATGATAAGCTAATATGCCTTTAAAGTAAACCAAACAAAGCATTTTTCCCGAATATTTTCGTTAAATTACGAATATTTGTTGAATGGACTGGAAATAAGACAAAAGGATGTAAATGCATTCATAACGTTGTAGCCAGATGAAAATAATGTGAAGAACGTGTAAATTAATTTCTTTTGAGTACAAAGTGGAAGATTTGAAATTCTGAGAGAGTAGCGATATAGTAACATCAACGAAATTGTTAAAACTTTGGTTTAATCAGTAAGAGATTGAAGTAAGGAGGAACAAAATGCAGAATCCAATTGCAACAATCACTTTGAACAATGGAAGCAAGATTGTTCTCGAGTTGAGACCGGACTATGCGTACAACGAAGTTTGCAGCTTTATCAGTGTCGCACAGAAAGGGTATTACAACAACTTTGCCATTCAGAGAATTGTTCCCGGATCCTGGATTGATGCAAGTTATAACGCATTTTTCCGAAAGGAATGTCAGTACTTTCTTCCGAATCGAATTGAAGAAGAAAGTAAAGGGAAAATCAAAATTCCGGAATTTGGTGATGTATGTCTCGGGTATTTTTCGGACACGGAAATCGCCGGGGCGGAGTTCTTTTTTCCGCTTCAGCGGGTGGAGGCATTAAAGGGAAAGTGCCCGGTTTTTGCGCAGGTAATTCAGGGTGCGGAAGAACTGCATCGAATTGAAAAAGTGGAAACGTATCCGAACCCGTATGAGCCGGTGGAAATCAATGTTCCGAGAAACCCGGAGATTATGGTTACGGTGGAAGTGGAAACATTCGGCGTGGATTATCCGGAACCGGAAAAGATTATTCCGGAGAAAATGCCGGAGAACTGGCCGACGTTCGCGTAGAAAAATCGATTTTGACATTAATGGAGGTATGTTATGTCTGATATTTTGGCTTTTACAATATTCGTACTTATTTTTACAATAGGTGAATATGTTGCGGTTAAAACAAAAGCAAATGTTGATGTGGTGCTGTTCGTTGCAGTCGTTCTTCTTGTTGGTTTCTGGGTGGGACTTCCGAAAAGCATCTATGAAGTATCCGGAATTTTGCCAATGGCCGGAATCATCATTACGCTGCTAATCGTTGGAATGGGTAATATGATTGACTTCGCAGAGCTGAAAAGACAGTGGAAGACCGTATGCATTTCGATTATCGCGCTTACAGCAGCATGCTTTGCATTGGTATTTGTAGGACAGTTTGTAATCGGAAGAGACTATGCTCTTGCCGGAACACCGGTATTCAGCGGTGGTACAGCGGCAACGGTTGCGATGAAGGCCATCCTTGGTGAAAAAGGAAAAGAATATCTTTCCGTATATATCACATTGCTTTTGGGATTGCAGAGTTTGGTAGGAATTCCGGTTTCGTCCCAGTTCTTGAAGAGAGCAGGAAAGGCTTTCAAAAATAACAAAGCGGAGTTTGAATTATACAGACATGCGGTAACGGGAGAATTGACCTCTGATAAAAAGAAATTGATCCATTTTCCGGAATCTTTAAACAGACCGTCGTTCCACCTGATGAAGCTGGGTGCTGTCGGAGTTGTAAGTTACTATTTCTCTGCCATTCTTCTGAAATTAACGGGAATTAATATAAGCTACATTATCGTTGCGTTGATTATGGGTACGATTTTTACGGAAATCGGGTTCCTCGATAAAGATACTCTGGGAAAAACGGAAGCAAGCGGATTTATCCTGTTCGGCTGCGTAATCATTCTCTTCTCTGATTTTGCAACCTGCTCTCCATCCGATGTAATCGCATTGCTCAAGCCGATGGCGTTTATTCTGTTGGTGGGCACCTTCTTCGGATGCATTACCGGTGCAATTTGCGGAAAAATCTTTAAAGTTGAGAAGAATTTGGCCATTGTAATGTGCCTGACCTGTATGTATGGATTCCCTGCAACAATGTACCTTTCAAAGGAGGTTGCAGAGGTAACCGCAGAAAACGAGGAAGAGCGTCAGACTATTGAGAACTACTTGCTGCCTAAGATGAACATCGCCGGCTTTGTAACCGGAAGCTTTGCAACAGTTCTTGCCGGAATCTTCGGAGGAATGCTCTAGAAAGATCCTCGTGCTCAGTGAGAATAACGGAAAACAAAAACATTCGGAGGTGCTGATGCTTCCGAATGTTTTTATTTGCTTTTCTATTTTCCGGCCGCGCCTTCCGGCAGCTTCGGGTCCACGTACACGGTGGTGTTGTGGGTGAAGATGACCATGCCCGGTTTGGCACCGCTTGGTTTTTTCACGTACCGGATGGGAACGAAGTCCACCGGCACGTTCTGGGATTCCTTGCCCTTGCTGTGGTATGCAGCGATGGAGGCTACCTGATAGATAATTTCCTCCGGGATGTCCTCCGGAGATTGATTCGGCTCCAGGGGCAGGATGACGTGGGATCCCGGGATATCCTTGGTGTGGAACCACAGGTCCCGCTTTCCGGCCATCTTTGTGGTGAGGTAATCGTTTTCCTTGTTGTTCCGGCCCACGAAGACCTTCCGGCCCGCCGGCAGAGTGTATTCGATTGGATGAGGCTTGGATTTTTTTCGGCGGAAACCCTTCTGGGCTCTCTTGCGAACGTATCCCGTATCCTCCAGCTCCTCTCGAATCTGGTTCAGTTCTTCCAAAGTGTGAGCGCTTTCAATGCTCTGGAGAACGGATTCCAGATAGAGGATATCCTTCGAGGTTTCTTCCAGCTGGTGGGTTTTCTCGTGAACCGCCGTCTTCGCCTTGGAATACTTTTTGAAATAATTCTGAGCATTCTTGGAAGCGGCATATTTCTCGTCTAAAGGAATGGTCACCGGTTGATTGTCGTAGTAGCTGATGACGGTCACCTCATGAGCGCCCGGTTCCACCCGGTGCAGGTTCGCGGTGAGCAGTTCCCCGTAAAGACGGTATTTCTCGGAATTCTCTGCCTGAAGCAAATCCTCCCCCAGGCGCTGCTTCTTCAGCCGAGCCTTGTCCAGGGAAGCCTGAACCGATCGGTGCAGCGGGTTGGACCGCTGACGGATGGCATTGGACTCCTCCCGATGGGTGTAGAAGTATTCCGTCGCTTCGCTGATAGAATCGAAGGTTTTTTCCTGCGCCCCCACGTATTCCCCAAGCTCCGTCAAATGAAATTCCAGGGGCTTGCCCGTTTCATCCAGATATACGCGGGGAGCGGCGGTGCCGTTCTCAATGCTCTCCAGAATTTCCTCCAACCGTTCCAACGGATTTCCGGAGCGAGCCAGCTCTCGGGAAATCCCCGGAGAGATTCCCTGAATGTGGGATAGCAAATACTTCGGGTCAGCAGCGGCTTCCGGATCCGAATCCAGTTTCTCCGACAGCTCCGCCGAGATTTCCTTGAAAGGAACCTTGTCCTGTTTCGGCGGATACCGGTATTCCAGCCCCGGCAGCAGCTGCCGGTATCGGTTCACATCGATAGAAATCCGCTTGATGCTGTCGATGATTTTTCCCGTATCTAAAGCCACCAGCACAATGTTGCTGTGCTTTCCCATGATTTCAAAAATCAGCCGTTTCGACACCGTGAATCCCAGTTCCGTCTGTGCCTCGATATCCATTTCGATGATCCGCTCCGAACCCTTCTGATGAATGTCCGTAATGCGTCCGGTCTGAATGTGCTTCCGCAGCAGCATGCAGAAATTCGGGGGAGCGGCCGGGTTCACAAATTTCCCGTCGGTGAGGCAGACCCTGGCGGCCTGACTGGCAGCAGAGGCGTACAGCTTCACGTTTCCCTTGCGAGTGTGAATCTGCAGCACCAGTTCTTCGCTGCCCGGCTGGTAGACCTTCTCAATCTTTCCGAAGGTCAGTCGTTCTTTTAATTCTTCTGTTATTCCATATGTTATAATTCCATCGTAAGCCATGTGACTAATATAGCACGAGAACCACCGGAATATCAAGTGAAATCGCCGTTTCTAAGCCATAGAATCCTTTACAGAATCGATAGAAGGTGATAAAATAATGAGTAATTTGATTTCACAATGGAGGAAATTATGGTTAAAAGCATGACCGGTTATGGCCGGGGGGAATACATCGACGAAAAGAAAAGCATCACCGTAGAAATCAAGGCGGTAAATCACCGTTATTGCGACGTATACGTAAAGATGCCGAGAAGATATTCTTTTGCGGAGGAGCGAATCAAGAGCGACGTGCGGGATGCACTGAAGCGCGGAAAGATTGAGGTACTGGTTACCGTGGATTCCTTTGGCGAGAGTGAGAACGACATTCGTCTGAATGAGGACGTTGCCCGGAAATACTACAGAGCGCTGAAAGCTCTGGAGGAGACGTTCGAACTGGATCAGAAGGGCGGCGTAACACTGAGCATGCTGGCGGGCATGCCGGATGTGATCAAAGCCGTGCCGGCGGAGGAAGATGAAGAAACACTGCTCCACTCCCTGGGCGTGGCAACGGAAATCGCCCTGCAGAACATCATCAACATGAGAGCCGCAGAGGGCGAGCGCTTGGCAAAGGACATTCTGATGCGGGCGGACATCATTGAGGAAATCAAGGATAAGATTAAGGAACGGGCACCGGAAATCGGCAAGGAGTACGCCGACAAGTTCCGGGAACGGGTCAACGAGCTTCTGGAAGGAAAGCTGGAGGTTCCGGAAGAGCGCGTGCTGGTGGAAGCGGCGGTATTTGCGGACAAAGCCAACATCACCGAGGAACTGGTTCGCCTGGAGAGCCACATTCAGCAGCTGCGGAATTTCTTCGATACCGAGGAAGAGACCGTGGGCAAAAAAATAGATTTCTTGATTCAGGAGATGAACCGGGAAGCCAACACCATCGGCTCCAAATCCAACGATACGGAGATTACCTCCTGGATGCTGGATTTAAAGGCGGAAATTGAAAAAATCCGGGAACAGGTACAGAATATAGAGTAGCAAAGAACGGCTGAAATATGCTATAATATTTAGCCGATATGAAACACATCTTTTGAAAGGGAGAATTCCATGGCAAAACATCGTTCGCAGAAAGGAACACTATTCGTCATTTCCGGACCTTCCGGAACGGGAAAAGGCACGGTCTGTAAAGAACTCCTCAAGGAAAACGACCTGAAGCTGTCCGTTTCCATGACCACGAGACAGCCGAGAGAAGGAGAGCAGAACGGCCGGGACTACTTCTTCGTTACGAGAGAAGAGTTTGAGAAGAACATCGCGGAAGGAAACCTGCTGGAATATGCGGATGTGTTCGGAAACCTGTACGGAACCCCGAAGGATGCGGTGGTCCGGCAGCTGGAGCGAGGAAGAAACGTGCTTTTGGAAATCGATGTCCAGGGGGCGCTGAAGGTGAAGGAAGCGATGAACGAAGCGGTTCTTGTTTTTCTTTTGCCGCCGAGCATGAAGGTTTTGCAGGAACGTCTGTCCGGAAGGGGCACCGATTCGGAAGAGGTGATTCAGCGGAGATTCCGAGAGGCGCTGAACGAGATTCGCCTGCTGGGAGAATACGATTATTACGTGGTGAACGATGACCTGGAAGAAGCGGTTGCCGATGTGGCTGCTGTGGTGCGTGCGGAGAGCCGCCGGGTTCCGGGCAAGGTGAAACCGATTATTCGGGATTACGAAGAGGAAGATAACTAGAGATACGCTGTTGAAACGGTACGAAATGGGAGGAATGATATTATGATGCTTTATCCATCGGTAAACAAGTTAAGAGAAAAAGTGGACAGCCGCTACACCCTGTGCATGCTGGCGGCCAAGAGAGCCAGAGATCTGATTGCCAAGAAGCCGGCGCTGACGGAGGTTCAGTCGGAAAGACCGGTCAGCCAGGCGGCGAACGAAATCGCAGAGGATTTGATTACGTACCGCCGTGTAGAGGAACCGGAAGAGGCAGTGGAAGCAGAGACCGAAGCGGAAGAGACTGCTTGCGAGGAGTGCACCGCAGAAGGCGAAGAGACGGAAGTAACGGAGCCGGAAGCATAAGGGATTTTGACAGAATTAATAAGAAGTGGGAATGGGTTCTTTAATGGGGGAATCCATTTTTCATATATAATTATTTTATGATACTGCAAAGGGGACGCGGTATCGTTTGATTGGACAAAAGGGGACGGAGAGTGTATTATGAAAAAAGAATTTGGAGAAAACCTGCGGGTTGAAATCTACGGGGAATCCCACAGCGACCGAATCGGCGTGATTGTAAAGGGCTTGCCGAGGGTGCGGAATTCCACCGGGAGAAGCTGGCGGATTTCATGGCGCGACGAGCACCCGGGAAAAAAGGCGGCAATCGAATCGCAGATTCGGCGGCGACGGCTCGAAAGGAACCGGATCGGGTGGTTTTTCTGCGAGGAATTCAGGAGGCGGAAGCCGGTAAGGCAATCCTCACGGGAGAGGAGCTGGAGGCGTGCATTTACAATACCAACCGTCGCTCCGGGGATTACGATGAACTTCGGAAGGTGCTGCGGCCGGGGCATGCGGATCTGGGCGCGTACCTGAAGGAGGGACCGGAAGGGCTTCGCCCCGGCGGAGGTCGTTTTTCCGGCAGAATGACGGCACCGATGTGCATTGCCGGCGGAATTGCCCTTCAGCTTCTGGCAAAAAAAGGAATTTCCGTGCATGCAGAGTATACCGAAATCGGCGGGAAATCGGATCCGAAAGAAATCGAACAGGCGCTGAGCCGTGCGGCGAAAGAGAAGGATTCCCTGGGGGGTATTGTTTCGTGTCGGGTATCCGGATTCCCGGCCGGAGTGGGCGGTGCCCTGTACGAAGGCTTGGAAGGTGCCATCGCCTCCTCAATATTTGCCATCCCGGCGGTCAAAGGCATTGAGTTCGGCAGCGGTTTTGAAGGAAGCCGGATGCGGGGGTCGGAGAACAACGATCCCATCCTTTTGCGGGACGGACATCTAATCACTGAGCGGCATTAACGGCGGTATCAGCAACGGAATGGATATCGAATTTCGGGTGGCGTTTAAACCGACGCCCACCATCGGCTGCGAACAGCGGACGGTGAATATCCAAGAAATGAAAGAAACGGTATTGTGCGCCGGCGGACGCCACGATGTATGCGTGGTCCCTCGGGCGGTTCCGGTGGTGGAAGCGGCCGCGGCACTGGTTTTATTGGATGCTTGGATGGGGGAAGGCGATGAAAGATAGAAGAAAATACGGCGTAATCGGGAGACATATCTCCCACAGTCTCTCCCCGGAGCTCCACGGGATTTTCGCCCGATATACTCGGCCCTATGACTACGAGCGGCTGGATCTGGAGGAGCACGAACTGGAGGGCGTGATTCGGAATACGGAATACAGCGGTTTTAACGTGACCAGCCCCTACAAGCGGACAGTGATTCCGTTTCTGGATGAGCTGACACCGGAGGCGGAGGCTCTTCAAGCGGTAAACACCATTCGTCGCCTGGGCAACGGGCGCCTTGTGGGGCACAATACGGATGTGTACGGTTTCGAGAAGCTGGCGAAGGAGAAACGGATTCGAGGCCGGAAGGTTCTGGTGCTGGGAACCGGAGGGGCATCCTCCGCCATCTGTCAGGCCCTCCGGAATCTGGGGGCGAAAGAAATTATTCGGGTGTCCCGGAACCGGCGGCCGGAACCGGACTGCTGCACCTACGACGAGCTGAACCGCCATCCGGATGCGCAGGTAATCGTGAATTCGACGCCCATCGGAATGTATCCCAACAACGGGCATTCACCTTTGGACGGGTGTTCCGTGAAGTGGACGGATTTCCGGCAGCTGGAGACGGCGCTGGATGCCATCTATAACCCGTACCGCACGAAGTTTCTGATGGATGCGGAAGAAGCGGGAGCCGAAGTGGAATCCGGGCTGGCCATGCTGGTATACCAAGGACTGCGGTCCGCACAGATCTGGGGAGAGGTGCCCCGCAGCGGAAAAGGCCGGCGCATCGTGGCGGAGCAGACCCGTGGAGAGAATGGACGAAAGAAAGAAAAAAAGAAAAGATCCATTCCGGTAGATCTGGGACGGGAGGCGATGAAAAGCCTTCTGCGAAAGCAATTGAACATCACGGTAATCGGCATGCCGGGAAGCGGGAAATCCTCCATCAGCCAGCAAGTGGCAATTCGCACCGGGAGAACCTTCGTGGATCTGGATCGAGAGATTAACAAAATCTACGGGATGACTTCCGGAGAAATGATTCGCCAATATGGAGAAGACTATTTCCGGGAACGGGAAAGTGCCACCCTGAAGAAGTACTGCCGGGGGAACGGAATGGTAATTTCCACCGGAGGCGGAATCGTGGTTCGAGAGGAGAACTGGCCGGTGCTGCGGGAAAACAGTCTGGTGGTGTACTTGGACCGTCCCCTTCATCAGTTGGCGAAAAAAGATCGCCCGATGACCGCCGCCCTTGGGGTGGAGGAACTCTACCGCCAGCGCGGCTGGAAATATGAGAAGGTGGCAAATCTGGTAATCTCCAACAACCGGGAGTTCGGCCTTCGGGAAAAAGAAAAGAAAAAAGCAAATGCGAAGATTCGGAATCAGAATTATTACATGGAAGATATCCGGCGCTTCGCCGATCAGGTGAAACGGCGAGTGGCGAAGCATATCAACGAAAGTGTCAATCGCTGATGTGCCGGATCCGGGAGAATTCAACAGAGTAAAGGATGGAAGATATGACCAACAAGAAAGACGTATTGTCGGAAACCTTCATTTGGGAAGGAAAAGAAGAGAATGAAGAACCGGAAAACCGGGAATCCATCGAAATCATTTTGGCGCGAGGCGTGATGAACACGCGGGCAATGATGAAAGAAGGGGATGAGGAAGTCCAGATTGTGTGCATGTCGGAAGTCATGGGCGGTTGGACGGAAGCCTTCGAGACCCTGTTCGAGAATCAGAAGGATGAGGACTTTGTCCGGGAAATCTGCATGGAAATCGAACAGAACCTGATTTCCGAAGTGAAGGACCTGGGTGAGGAGATGCTGACGATTTTCGAGCACATGGACATGATGGATGCGCTTCCGGAAATCTGCCCGGCGGAGCTGGAAGTGCGGTATCTTCTCACATCGGATAACGACATTCGGGTGGAAGTCGGCAATGAGTTTCTGGATCGGATGATGGAGGTGCAGCTGGAGGATCCGGAGATCGATGAAGATCTGGCGGAGGCGCTGCATCAAGAACTGGTGAGCCTTCTGGAAGCCGCGACAAAGCTGTATGTAATCTATCGCGGAGAGCTGTGCCGTCGCAAATGGGAGCTGGCCATCAATATTAACTTTGAAGATCCGGAGAAATTTCGGGAATTGAAGGAAGAACAGCAGGAAGAAAAATGATTCGGACAAAGGAAATTATCCGGGACGCGTTCTGGGAACTCCTGGAGGAAAAACCATACAACAAGATTACGGTGCAGGATATTGTCAATCGCTGTCAGGTGAATCGAAACACCTTCTACTACCATTTTCAGAACATTCCGGCGTTGATGGAGGAGTCCGTCAAAGGGTGGATGGAGGATGTGATTCACCGGTACGGCAATCTGGAATCCCCGGCATATTGTTTGACATATATTGCCGGGGAGTGCATGAAACGGAAGAATGCCTTTCTGCATCTGTTTCGCTCTGCCCAAAAGGATGTGTTCCTTTTCAGCTTGAACAAGATGGCCTGCGGCGTGGTGAAAGCGTATGTGGATGAAGAAGAGGAGTACAAGGAAAGTTCTTCTGAGAAAAAAGAAAGAGTCATCCGCTGCTATAAATGCTTGTTTGTGGGGATTATCTTGGACTGGCTGGAGGAAAATGCCTCCTTTGATCTGCCGGAATTCTGCGAGGAAATCTGCAGAACTCTGGCAGAATCTGCTCCCCATATGAGGGAGAGATACCCGAACGAATAGAAATGTAGAAAAGGTAGATAGGGGGTGCGGACAATCTCTTGGTTTATTATAGACTGTCCAAGAAATTGCCCGCACCCCCATCTCTCACTCTATACTTCTTTGTTATTGTCAGATGATGTCCCATCTTTCCTATTTTTTTACTAAAGACACTGCATGGAGCGAAAACAATCCGGATAGAAGTCCCAGCATAGTCTGAACAGCCGGAAACGAACAAGAGCTTTTATTTTCAATAAACATCATCAAAGCAATTGCAATGATCAATATGCCGACTGTATATAAATGATCGTCGCGATCTTCACTCATATTTCTGCTCCCTTTTGTCTAAATGTTTAAATCGTCTTAGTCCAAGAATCGTTTCTCGAAGTTTCCAATCACTCGTGCGTTTTCCACGATGATTACGAACGCATGAGGGTCCAGCTCGGCGATGATGCTCTGAAGAATCGGCTCCTCATACTTGGAAAGAACCGTCACCAGAATATGGGAATCCTCCTTCGTATAGCCGCCGGCACCTTCCCACAGGGTGACACCGCGGTGCATTCGCTGGGTGACCGCATCCACCATGCCTTCCTTCTTGGTGAAAATCATGGCCTGCATCTGGATGTTCTGGATGTGAACTCGGTTGATGCAGAGGCCGGTAACTACCGAAAATACGATGGAATACAGTACGGTCTGGATGTCATAGATGAACAGGCAGACTGCGTAGATGCAGAAGCTGATGATGATTCCCACCGTGCCCACCTTGAAGTCCGGACGCGTCTTGGCCATGCAGACGCCAATCAGGTCCTGTCCGCCCTGAGAGCTTCCGGCACGAAGCACCATTCCGGCGCCCACACCGGCGCCCAGACCGCCCACGATGGCCGCCAGCATCGGATCGCTGACAATCGGCTTGGCCGGAATCGGAATGATGGCCAGCAGTGCCGAAGCCATCGCAATGGATATCAGCGTTTCCAGACAGAACTTCTTGCCCATTACCTTGTAAGCCAGCAGGAAGAACGGAATGTTGATGGCGAAGTAGATGATGCCCATGTAATCCAGCCCCGGAATTTCCGGAAGGTGCAGCACGTTCAGCAGAAACAGACGGATCAGCTGAGCAATGCCGGTAAAACCACTGCTGTAGAAGTGTACCGGGTTGATGGCCAGGTTTACGCCCATCGCGTAAATCACATTGCCCACCACAACAAGCCCGACCTTGCGGGATAATCTCTTATACGTTGACTCGTTCATATTATTTAGTTTTCCTCTTTCTTATAATCTCGTATGCTCGATATGCAGCACTAAGAAACACAACCGCGGCATTAAACCAGCACATCTCCCTTCATCTCCGACGGAACCGGAAGTCCCATCAGCGTCAGAAATGTCGGGGTGACGTCTGCCAGCTTTCCCTCGTTCACTGCAAAAGCCTGCGGCTCATTGCAGATGTGGCAGCATGGAACTCGGGAAAGGGAATGCTTGGTGACCACATTGTCCTTGTCGTCCAGCATGTAATCCGCATTTCCGTGATCCGCAATCAGGAGAATCTGACCGTCCTTCGCCAGGATGGCGTCCACCACCACGTCGGGCGCAAGCTCGCGCGCGCATGTGCACGCAGGGTCGACCAGCACGGGAACGTCCTGCCCAGCTGCCAGTACGGCTGCCGCTTCGCCGGCATTAGCAACGCGCACAGCGCGCACGCCTTCGACCTGGGCCTCGCCCAGCCGCACGGCCTCGCTGAACGCCACGGTGCGGCGCACCGTCAAGGGCTGCGCGATCTCGGTCATGACCACGCGCATGCCGCAGCGGTGCAGACGCAGCACGATGGCGCTGGCAATGTCACCCGCGCCCCTGATCACCGCAAGCACGCAAACTCACCCCTTCGCAAGCTTCCCGCCACCACGGGCGTGGCCACAAGCTGCGTCACGCGCCGCGCCAGCTGCCGCGCCTCGGCGCTTTCGGCCTTGTTGATATACAGAATGTCG
>OLPT01001885.1_pt1 | contig 11860 bp, 9 predicted proteins | sample 1673051 | NCBI WGS metagenome assembly OLPT01 (sample SAMEA3136750, study PRJEB25190) | human gut metagenome | biome: human gut; feature: human-associated habitat; material: faeces | place: Austria | collected 2013
CCGCCGCAATATCCTCCGGCTTGCCCATTCTGCCCAACGGGATGCTGTTTAAAAGCGGATTGTTGTCGCCGAGATTTTCCGTCATGTCCGTCTGGATAAAGCCCGGCGCCACTGCGTTGCAGGTGATGCCGCGGGAAGCGAGTTCGCGCGCCACGGATTTCGTCAGGCCGATGACGCCCGCCTTTGAAGCGGAATAATTCGCCTGCCCTGCGTTGCCCATAATGCCGGAAACAGAGGAAATGTTGATGATTCTGCCGCTTTTCTTGCGGATGAAGCCGGAATAGCACGCGCGAATCATGTTGAACGCGCCCTTCAAATTCGTGTCGAGCACCGCATCAAAATCCTCGTCCTTCATGCGCAGCATCAGGCCGTCGCGTGTGATGCCCGCGTTGTTGACGAGAATATCGATCTTGCCGAGGTCGTTCGTCACCGCTTTCACGGTTTCGTTCACTGCGGCGGAATCCGCCACGTTACACCGGTATGCTTTTGCGTTTACGCCAAGCGCCGTGATTTCGTTCACAACAGCTTCGGCCTTATCGGCGCTGCCTGCGTAGATGACCGCCACATTCGCGCCGTCTTCGGCAAGGCGCAGCGCAATGGCGCGGCCGATGCCTCTGGATGCGCCCGTAACGAGCGCCGTTTTGCCGTTTAAGCTCATGCGTTTTCTCCTTCTGCACGGATCGCCTGCACCGCTGCCGAAAGCGTCTCCGCGTCTTCCACGTTATATACCTTCACCGCGCGGCTCGTCTTTTTGATGAGGCCGCACAGCGTTTTGCCTGCGCCCACTTCAACAAACGTATCCACGCCCGCCTCAATCATTTTTTCAACGGTCTGCTGCCAGCGCACCGGGTGTGCAACCTGCTGTGTCAGCAGTTCTTTTGCCGTTTCTTTCGTGTACGGCTCCGCCGTGTAGTTCGCGTAGACCGGCACGGTCGGCTCCTTCACGTCCATCGTCTCCAAAACGTCGTGCAGACGCGCAGAAGCGCTCTCCATAAACGGAGAATGGAAGCCGCCGCTCACATTCAGCGGTACGGCTCTGCCGCCGTTTGCGGCAACGTCGGAAAGGAAATCCGGCAAAGTCGTTTTCAGACCCGCCACGACGAGCTGACCCGGGCAGTTGTAGTTTACTGGGAACACGCTCTGATGCATGCGGCACAGCTCCTCAACCTTTTCGTTCGGCAGCTTCAAAACCGCCGCCATGGCGCTGTCTGCCTGCTCGGCTGCCGCCTGCATCGCTTCGCCGCGCTTTGTGACGAGCGAGAAGCCCTCTTCCGTTGTAAAGATGCCCGCAAACGTCACCGCCGCCACTTCGCCGAGCGAGAAACCCGCCGTCATGTCGGGTGTGATGCCCGCTTCACGCAGCGCTTCCGCCGCCGCAAGGTCAACGCAGAACAGGCACGGCTGCGTGTTTTTCGTGATGCTGATCTCCTCCAAGGTGCCGGAGAAGCACTGGTTCTTCGTGCCGGGGCGGATGCTCTCCGCCGTGTCAAACACGTTCTTCGCCGCCGCGCTGTGCTCGTAAAGGGACTTGCCCATGCCGCTGTACTGTGCGCCCTGACCGGAGAAAACAAAGGCTACTTTACCCATTTGGTCGCCCCCTTCAGCACGTCTTCCGCCTGCGTGAAGATCTCTTCGATGATCTCCTTTGCGGTCTGCTCTTTGTTCACCATGCCGGCGATCTGGCCCGCAAGGAAGCAGCCGGTCTTTTCGTCGCCCTCCACGGCCGCACGGTACAGAGCGCCTCTGCCGTACGCTTCAAGCTCCTCGTCGGAAATATTGCTGTACTCAAGCTTAAAATATTCCTTTGTGTACGGGTTCTTGATGCTGCGCACCGGATGACCGAGACGCTTGCCGGTAGACATCGTCGCAATATCATTGGCCTTTAAGACCTTGTTTTTGTAGTTCTGGTGCACGCCGCACTCCTTTGCAACCAGGAAGCGCGTGCCGAGCTGCACGCCCACAGCGCCCAGCATGAATGCTGCCGCCACGCCGCGGCCGTCGCCGATGCCGCCCGCCGCGATGACCGGAATCGTCACTGCGCTCGTCACCTGCGGCACAAGCGCCATGGTGGTCGTTTCGCCGATATGGCCGCCGCTTTCGCCGCCCTCCGCAATGACCGCACAGGCGCCCACGCGCTGCATCAGGCGTGCCATACTGACGGATGCCACGACCGGGATAACCTTAATGCCGGCCGCAAGCCAGTCTTTCATATATTTGGAGGGGTTACCCGCGCCGGTCGTTACGACCGCCACTTTTTCCTCCGCGACCACTTTTGCCACCTCGTCCGCGAACGGGCTCATTAGCATGATGTTCACACCAAAGGGCTTATCGGTCAGTTCTCTTGCAATTTTAATCTGCTCGCGCAGGTACTCTGCGTTTGCGTTCATAGCGGAAATAATGCCAAGGCCGCCCGCTTCGGAAACGGCGCCTGCTAATTTGCCGTCCGAGATCCAAGCCATGCCGCCCTGAAAGATCGGGTAGCGAATGCCAAGCATGTCACAAATCGGTGTTGAGATCATAATGTTTTCCCCTTTCCGGCTTTTGCCTGTTGAAAACGTTTTGGTTTTTCTTTATTTTTGACTGTATGTCGTGTTTTTACCAGCGGATGATCATGGCGCCTGCAGAAAGACCGCCGCCGAATGCCGCCAGAATGATGAGGTCGCCCTCGTGAATCTTGCCCGCGCGGTTCATCTCATCTAAGAGGATTGGCACACTCGCGGAAGACGTGTTGCCGTAGCGGTCGATGTTGATGCAGAACTTCTCCGGCGCAATGTCGGGGATTCTGCGTCGTGCTTCGTTGATAATGCGGTAATTTGCCTGATGTGGAATGACAAGCGCCACGTCTTCGCCCGCAACGCCCGCCGAAGCCATCAGATCCTTGATGTTGTCGGACATCGCCATAACGGCGAATTTGTACGTCTCGCGGCCGTTCATGTGTACGGACGTAATCTCGCTGATCTCGTTTTTGTACCACGGGGAACGGTCATAGCGCGTCGGAATTGTGATTACGTCGTCGCCGCCCTTTGTCATCAGGTGAGAGGCCACAAGGCCGTCGCCCTTGCCGAGCACCGCCGCGCCCGCGCCGTCGCCGAAGATGCAGCACGTACCGCGGTCTGTCCAGTCGATGATACCGCTCATGCGCTCTGCGCTGACGACAAGCACGCGGTTATACGCGCCGCGGGAAAGGAAGCCCGCCGCCGTTTCCAACGCAAAGAGGAAGCCGCTGCAGGCCGCCGCAAGGTCAAACGCCGGGCAGTGCGCGCCGATGCGGTTCTGCACCATGCATCCCGTGCCCGGAGAAAGCGTGTCGCCCGTGATGGTCGTCGCAATGATGAGGTCGAGCTCATCGGCAGAGATGCCCGCGTTTTCCAGCGCGCGCTCGGCCGCCTTCACCGCCATATCCACATTCGTTTCCGTCTCGCTGATGTGGCGGGAGCGCACGCCGATGCGTTGTGTGATCCATTCATCGTTGGTGTCTACAAGCGCAGAGAGGTCGTCGTTCGTCACAACATGCTCCGGCGCGTAGCTGCCTGTACCTAAAATTTTAAAGCTCATAGTTTTCTTTCCTTTCCGGCCGAAAAAATTTCGGCAGCGCCGTAAAGGCAATATAATAACCTTGTTAAAGTGAATATTTGTTAAAAGTCTTTAGTCAAGTTTTCTTCAGAAAACTTGCGGGTTTTTAGGGCAGCGTCCTAAGTCGCCATTCGCAAATGGCGAAATCTTTTTGCCTCCCAAAAATCAGGACGGGGACCTCAACAGTCCACTGGACTGTTGAGGTGTGGGAGACCCAATTAAGGGGTCTCCCAATGATTTGCGTGGCAAATCATTGAAAGAAATTTAAAGAAATCACAATTTCGTTTGAAAATAAGAATTGATGCGCGTCATGGTGCGCAGAAGCTCCTCGCGCTCCTCTTCCGAAAGATCCTCGCAGATCTCCGCAATGATGCGCCGGTGGCAGCGGCGGTGGAACGCCTCCACTTTTTTACCCTCGGGCGTTAGCATCACCTGCACTGCGCGGCCGTCGCCGGGCAGGCGCTGCTTTTCGCAGTAGCCCTTCTGCACCAGCTTGTTCACCGCCACCGTAACGGAGGGCTTTGTCACCTTGAGTTGTTGGGCGATCTCGCTGACCGTCATGCCGGTTTTGCCTTTGGCAATGAGCTCAATCATGTGCATCTCGTTGATGGAGATGTTCAGCCGTTGTTTTTTCAGTTCGTTCTGCTCCAAGATCTGCACATTGCGATAGATCTCCACCAGAAGCTCGTTTGCTTTCGCAGAAAAGCCGGACATGCTGCACACTCCTTTCGCCCATTTGTGCCGTTTTTCGATAAATTTAGTTAAACAAACTAACGAACAGCCGCTGATATTGTACTCGTTTCGCGGCAAAATGTCAAGTAAAATGCTTTCGCGCATCCTCTTTTTCCTTTGAAGTGCCCTCCTTTTTCCCGTAAAGTTATCTCGAAGCTGATACCGACTTGGGCTTCCTTGTAAGAATTCTGAAATAAATCTGTTCTTTTTCCGTAGTAATTTGCGCTTTAATTCTTTTAAGGAATTAAAAATCGGAAGTTATCATGTAGAATAGTCCCGTGTATAAAAAGGGGCTTCGTATGCCCTTTTAGGAAATCGAAATTTATTGCTGAAAGGAAGTTTTTCTGTTGAAGCTGTTTTCTAAAAATAGGAAGCGCATCACTGCAGCCGTGCTTTCCGCCCTGCTGCTCTGTGCCGCACCGCTCAGCTACGCCGACGATACCGTAGCCGATATGGAAGCCAAGCAGACCGAGCTCGCCAACAAAAAGGCCGACCTTGAAAACAAAATCTCCTCTCTGGAGTCTCAGGAGGCCGATAAGACCGAATACCTTACCCTGCTCTCCGAAAAGATTGATACCATCAAGGAGCAGATCGATACCGCAAACAGTGACATCACCGTGCTGAACACCAGCATCAAAAAGCTCGAAAAAGAGCTCAGCGATTCCGCAGATCAGATCTCCGATACCATGGAGCTTCTGAAAAAGCGTCTCGCCGTGCTGTACTCCGCCGGCTGCACCGTCGGCACACTGGAGATTCTCTTCAATTCCGAAAGCCTGCATGATTTCTCCATGCGCGCAGAGGCCGTCTCCACCATCACCCGCCACGATAAGCAGCTCATCGATACGGTTGCAGCGTACATGAACGAGACAAAGGCACAGCGCGAAGAGCTTGAAAAGGAAAAGACCGCGCTCGCCGATGCCAAAAAGCTGTATGAATCAAGCGAAGAGGAATTAAAGCAGCTCGAAAGCGACAACACCGCCCTGCTCGAGCAGATTCGCTCCGATAAGAGCAGTGCCGAGACCGAGCTTTCCCGTACCGAGGAAGAAGAATACGTGCTCGCAAACATGATGTCGGCAAAGATCGCCGAAATGCAGCAGCAGATGGCACAGGCAAAAGCCACGCCCACCCCGACCCCGGTACCGACCGTAGAGCCCACACCTACGCCGACCCCGGTGCCTGAAGAAGAAGTGGACGATAACGGCAACGTTATGCCTACCCCGACACCGACCCCGGTGCCGACCGTAAAGCCGACCCCCACCCCGACCCCGGTGCCGCAGCCGTCTTATGACGATGACTATTCCGGTGAAAGCTTTGCATGGCCTGTTCCGGGCTGGACCGGCGTCAGCTGTGCATTCGGCAACGGCCACTACGGCATGGATATCCCCGCAAGCCGCGGCACGCCGATCGTGGCATCCCGCTCCGGTAGGGTCATGACCGCAAACGGCTCCGATGATTGGGGCTATTCCTGGGGCTACTACGTCTCCATTTACCACGACAGCACCTATTCCACCCTGTACGCACACATGAGCGCCGTCGCCGTCAGCGAAGGCCAGTGGGTCAACAAGGGCGATGTCATCGGCTATGTCGGCGATACCGGCTATTCCTTCGGTGACCACTGCCACTTTGAGGTCTACCAAAACGGCACCCGTGTAGACCCGTCCCAGTTCGTATAATTTTCATCAATAAATCAAGCGCCGAGCTTTCATGGAAGCCCGGCGCTTTTGTTTTCTCTATAATTTCTGCCATTACGCAGGGCAAAGGGCTCGGCGTATACCTGTATATCTACACCGGCGGCGAGCCGCTCGTGCGTGTTCATCCACTATTCCGATTCCAACATCCGCGAAAAAACACTGCTCGAAGTCCTGCAGTCGCCGCTCTTCATGACGTACCACGATGGCTGGCCGTTCAACGAGAACCACCTGCGCCCGTGCCCCATGCTGGAAAACCCGGAGCTGCTGCGCGAGATGATTGCGAAGACCGGCGGTTTTCCTTTTTATAAACATTCTAAGACATTTTATTGTCCAAAGGGCAGTTTCACAAAACCCCAGGGGATTTATCTTGTTGAAAAAAGGACTTTGCAAAACGCAAAGTCCTTTTTTCTGGCTGGGCTGGCGGGATTCGAACCCACGAGGTGACGGAGTCAAAGTCCGTTGCCTTACCGCTTGGCGACAGCCCAATATTCGATACCCCAAGAGTATAGCATATTTCAGGCCGTTAGTCAAACGTTTTAAGCAAAGAAAAGCCGCGCGCAAACAGGTTTTCCTTCTGCGCACGGCTCCATATCCTTCTTTGAAATTATTCCGCTTTCAGCGTGTAGCGCTTGTACGGGCGGTCTGCAATGCCGCCGGAGATTGACATCGTAGATTCCGTCTCCAGCGTGAGCACGTCACCTTCAAATGTGAAAATCATTCGTCTGCCGCCTGCGGATTCCGCACAGCGAACTTCGAGTTCAAAGCGCTTGTCACTGCGCCAGCGACCCACAGCGCCGTAGGTACGGCCGCCGAGCGTAAAGCTCGTGAAGTGGCTCTGAAGGCCGATCTCCGCCGTATATTCGCCGTTATCCTGCTCGAAAACGAGATTTGCTTTTTCGGGCGCAAATTCAAAGCGCAGCGTCTTTGTTACACCGCCCTGCGGGGCCACAATCCACACACCGCCGATGAAATCGACAAGCCCCGGAACTTCCTCCGTAAACGCGAATTTCTTACCCTCAATCTCTTTTTCGGACCACGGGTTGCGGGAAGACAGCATCGGCGTGATCTCCGCTTTTTCCAAACGCTTCTTCAAAACGTGCGCCATGGGGCTTTCCGGCAGCGTCTCCTCGTCCGTGATAGCCGGCAACAACGCCTCCCACGCGCAGGTCAGCTGCTCCTGCTGATTGGAGGAAGAACTCTGCAAAATGAGCACGGTGTCTTTGTCCTCAAACACCACGCCGTACTGGCCGAACGCGCCGTCCGCGCGGAACACATGCTCCGGCACGCAGCGCCAGAATTGGAAGCCGTAGCCACAGCGCCAGTCGGGGTTATCCGCATTATTCGCCGGACTGATCGTCGAGACCTGATTTGCGCTCGCCATGTCGAACCATTCGGCGTTCAAAAGCTGCTTGCCCTCCCACTTGCCGTGCCGGGAAACAAACAAAATAAAGCGCGCCATGTCTTCGGTCTTCAGGCGGCTGCCCGCGCCGCCCATTTCAATGCCGTCCGGCAGGCGGAAGCACTCAATATTCTCAATGCCGAGCGGCTCAAAAAGGCGCGGCGTAAGGTACTCGAACAGATCCTCACCCGTGCGGCGCTTCAGCGCGGCGCACAGCATGTTCGTGCCGGCGGTGTTGTACATAAAGCACGTGCCGGGCTTATATTTAAACTCGTGCGAAAGGAAATTCTTAATCCAATCCGGCTCGTTCACGTCGAACGTATTGATCTCCGTCTCGTGGCCGCAGGACATCGTGAGCAGATCGCGCACCGTGCAGGCAAGCAGATTTTCGCTCGGATTTTCCGGCATCTTGTCCGGGAACAGCTCGCTCAAGCGATCGTCAAGAGACAGCACACCCTCCTGGCACGCAAAGCCGATGGCCGTGGAGGTCAGCGCCTTTGTAAAGGAGAACATCATGTGCGGCGACGCCGGGTTATACGGCTTCCACCAGCCCTCTGCGCACACCTTGCCGTGGCGCAGCAGCATCATGCTGTGCAGCTCAAGCCCTCTGCTTTCTGCAAGATCGATAAATTTCAATATGCCTTCGGAATGAATACCCACGCTTTCCGGCGTAACTCTTTCCAATATCATAAATATAACCACCTTCCGTTTGATACTTTAATCATAGCACAGCCGCCCGCCCGTTTCCAGTAAAAAGAAAATTCCCCCCGTAAAATTCACTGTCAGAAATTTAGTGAACTTGTCACGTTCTGAAAGCCGTGCTATAATTTACCCGAAAAAGGCGGCTGCTCGGGCCGCGAAAGGAGAAAACTATGCTTTTAGATAAAGCGTCTTCAAAAGGCAAATTTGCGCTGAAAATTCTTGCCGTGTTTTTGATTTGTGCCGCGGACATGCTTTTCGCCGCATGGGTCATATACGCCGAAAAACAAAAAGGCACGCTGCTCTCCGTGCGGGCGGCTTCCTCGCACCTGCCGCAGCTCTTTGCGCAAAATCTGCTCACGTCCGCCGTGCCCGCTTTTCTTGTTTTCCTCGCGCTCGTTTTCTGCAAAAAGCGCTTTGTGCAGGCGATGCAGCTGACCGTCCCCAAAGGCAAAACAAGAAAAATCGCTGTTTTGTTGCTGTTTCTCCTGCTTATCGTCACGGCCGCAGCGCTGATCGTAAAGCCGGATAAAATCACCGTGCTGTACAGCCTATTCTACTACACCGTTTTCATCGCGTTTTGTGAGGAATTCGTCGTGCGCGGCGTATGCGTGGGGCTTTTGCGGGACGAGCTCGCCGCCGTTCGCTACCTCGTGCCAAACATTCTCTTTGCCGCCATGCACGTGTTCGCCTATGCGGATTTCGGAGCGATCACCGCGTCTTACCTTGTGCGTTTTGTATGCTCACAAATGGCGGGGCTTGTCGCCATGGGCTGCCTTTTCCAATACCTCAAAGAAAAATCCGGCTCCCTGTGGATCCCCGTCCTCGTGCACGCCGTTTTAGATTACACAGCCGTGTTCGGCTTCTAAAAATTCCCCACAGCTTCACGTCGGAAATTTCGCGAAGCTGCGGGGAAATTTTTACGAAAACACCTTTTCCGTGTTCTGCACGCGCAGGAACAGCGTTAGGATCATGCCGAGCATCATCAGGCCCGCCATGGCAAAATACAAGATGCGGATACTCGTGTTTTCCACCAGAATGCCGCCGAGGTTCTGCATTAAAATGGCACTCATCGCGTCCGTAGCGCTGATAACGCCCAGCGCCGTGGAAACGGAACGCACCTGCACAACGCCGCGCACGATCTTCAATAAGATCATCCCGAACAGCGTAGAACCGATAGCACGCAAAACCAGCATGGTCACAACCGCAACAAACGCGTTCGGCGCCGTGGCGTACAGCAAAAACTGCGCCACCATAATAGCAAACGCCAAAAGCATCAGTGTGCGCCCTGAGAAGCGATCCATAAATTTGTACGAAAACAAAATGACAGGCAGCTCAACAATCGTACTGAAAAACAGCACTGTGCCCACCGCACCCGTCGGCATGCCGAGCTCCTGCAATAAAATGGGGCTGTATGTCATGTTGAGATTTGAGCAGCCCGAAAAAACAAACCCGATGATGACGAACAAAATGTACATCGGCGCACAGAGAAATGAAAACTGCTTGCCCGCCGCAGCCTTTGCCGCTTCCGTATCCGTAAACGAAATGTCGTCCGTGCCGAGGAAACCCACAATGGCCAGCACCGCCGAAACGGAGACCGAAACAAAAATCAGCTGCGGGCTCGTAAATTCCATCATGGCGCAGGCCACCTGTACGGCCGCCGCATAACCGAACGTGCCCCAAATACGAATGGTACCGTAGCGGTACTTCGTCGAGGTTGCCATGCGCTCGCTCACCGGCGAAAGCGATGAGATAAACCCCATGATGCAGCCGTTTAAAAGGAACAGCAGCATCGTTTCGCGCACCAGCGCAAACAGAATGCCGAACACCGCCACGCACGCCATCATCACCGTACAGATAAGCCGCGGCTTTCGCAGCTTATCATTGATATACCCCACGATCGGGATCAGCACCACGCCGAACAAGCTCGAAGCCGACATGATGAAGGACATCTCCGCTTTCGATTTGCCGATGCCCGTCAGATACATAGACAGCACCGAGGTAAACACGCCCAAGCTCCAGTAAAAGAAGAAATAGGTCAGGGCATACGCCGGGTAACTGCCACGAAACGTTCGCTTGCTTTTTTCCATCTCAATCCAACCGCCTTCCCAAAATTTAGGGCGCACGCCGCACACAATGTGCAGCCCTTCCCCTCAAGGCTTATTTACGTCCATCATACCAAATCCCCCGTTGCGTTTCAAGCTTTTTGCGCACGGAAAAACTTTTATTTTTGCAAAGCGGTAAAGAGATACTCCCGGGCGAAAAAACGAAGCAGAATACGGTGCAGCCCTTTGAAAATAAGTGGAAAATAAGCAACCACGTTCTGCCTTAACTGCGAGGCGATGTTCGGGAGCACTCCCGTTTTTTCTTTTCCGACGTGACAGAAGAAGCGTTTCATAAAAGTGTCAGAGAAATCTTTTTCGCCCCACGTTACTCAACTGTCGGTCGGTTGCTTGTGCGGGTGGACTATGGTATGCTAAAGAAAAGTCCTAAGGGGAGGAAAATTTATGAATTTATCAAAAATAGGACAGTTTATCAGCCGGCGCAGGATGGCCATGGGTCTTACGCAGGCTCAACTGGCCGAACGACTGAATGTAACCGATAAAGCGGTCTCTAAGTGGGAACGTGGCAAAAGCCTGCCCGACGTGACGCTTTTCAGCCGTGTGGCTGCAGAGCTGCGCGTCAGCGTTGTGGAGCTTCTCAGCGGCGAACTCATGAACGTGGTTCGCAGCAGCAATCTGGACGAGGCCGTCGATTGGGATGGAAAAGCAGCTCAGGCCACACCTCTCACCTTACGCCGGGACGATCCTGCGGATTTACTGGTTTCGCCCTACTTGTTCGGCTGCAATCTGGAGCACACGCGCTCCTGTATCTATACCGGCCTATCTGCCCAGATGGTTCGCAATCGAAAGTTCGCCGGGAAGCCCACGGCTTGCGAGGGCTGCGCCATAGAATGGTTTCCCTTGAGGGAACGTGGCGTGTTTGCCTTGGATGAACCCTACACCCGCCACGGAGAAGGCTACCACATGAAACGGACCCTCGAATGTAATTCCGTCGGTATCTTCAACCCCTACTGCGGGGAAGCTGTCGGCATGGGTCAGCATGGCATCGCAATATCCCAAGGGCAACCGTATCTGTTCGGAATGGTGGTTAAAACCCAAGAATCGGTGAAGTTTACGGTTTCATTGACAGATCGGACCGGAAAGAACATCTACTGCCACACCACATCTGTAGGTGGCGGCGACGATTGGACCCGTTTGGAGGTGGAGCTCACCCCGCAGGCCGCTGACTCTGACGCCGACCTGCGAATCTGCTGGGAGAATGCGGGTTATGTCTGCGTAGGAGCCGTTTCTTTGCTGCCCAAGGATCACTTCCACGGAATGCGCCGCGATGTGGTGGAAGCCATGAAGGATTTGGGCATCAAGGTGCTGCGCTGGCCGGGCGGCAATTTTGCCGGGGAATTCAACTGGATGGACGGCCTTTTGCCGGCGGATATGCGTGCGCCGTTCCAGTCTTATTTGGGTCTGGAGACTCAACCGCACACCATGGGCTACGATTTCAGCGAGATGAATACCGATGACTTTATCGCCCTGTGTCGAGAAATCGGTGCCGAGCCGTTTATCACCATCAACCCCTGTTGGAACACCCCCGATGAGAACGCCGCTTGGGTGGAATACTGCAACGGCGATGTCTCAACCCCCTACGGAAAACTCCGAGCCAATCGGGGTCACCAAGAGCCTTACAATGTGCAGTTTTGGTCATTGGG
>OLPT01001911.1_pt1 | contig 11768 bp, 10 predicted proteins | sample 1673051 | NCBI WGS metagenome assembly OLPT01 (sample SAMEA3136750, study PRJEB25190) | human gut metagenome | biome: human gut; feature: human-associated habitat; material: faeces | place: Austria | collected 2013
TTGATTGCATAATGCAATGGAGAGGGTCGCTTGCGGCCCTCTTTATTGCTATGGGTGCGATAGATAAAAGGGGATGACGGTGGATTTAAACAGGCTGATTCTGGGCAAGAGCTACAACTCTACCAAGGTCTTTCGTACGGCCCAGCATGTGGTCCAGGCCATCCTGCTCGGCGTTGTCGTTCCGGCGCTTATCCTGCTGCTTATCTGGGATTTAACCGATAACCCCAATCCCGTTCCGGGCGTTGTCGTTATTGCCGGCATGGTCATGCTGTGCTTCTTTTTCTCGTATGTCTTTGTGGTCCCCGACGACCTCACATCGAGCGCAACCGACCGTACGCTCGCCATCGCATCAAAAATATTCGCCTACACGTCGCGCGGCCTTACGCCCGAAGCGGCCCTGGGCGCCTCTAAAATTATCCTGTCCGAGACCATCGCCTCTGCCATCTGCTTTACCGATGGCAAACAGGTGTTGGCAAGCTGGGGCGAGGACTCGGCAAAGTGCCCCGCCGGCACCCCGGTCGTGCTCAAGACCACGCTCAGTGTGATTGAGACGGGCGAGCAGAGCGTGTTTTCGCGTGACACCTCCAATGAGACGGGCGGCTATTTTCCCCGCCTGCGCGCCGGCATCGTCGCGCCGCTTACCGTGCGCGGGCATTGCGTGGGTACGCTCGAGCTGTACTATCCCCGCCTGAGCAGCATCGATATGCGCCAGACGGCGTTGGCCTCGGGCTTTGCCGATCTAATTTCCACGCAGCTCGCCAGCTTTGAGCTCGAGCGCCAGGACGAGCTTACGGCCCGCGTTGAGCTCCGCGCCCTGCAGTCGCAGGTCGACCCGCATTTTCTATTCAATACCATTAGCACGATCGTGTCGCTTGTTCGAACCGAGCCCGACAAGGCGCGATCGCTGCTGATCGACTTTTCCAACTACTATCGTCAGACGCTTTCTGATTCCGATACGCTCACCACGCTCGAGCACGAGGTGGAACAGGGCACTCGTTATATCAATCTTATGCAGGCCCGGTATGGCGACGGCCGTCTGCGCGTTTCGGTCGACATCGACTTTGAGGTGCGCGACAGCCTGGTACCGCCGTTTATCTTGCAGCCGCTGCTCGAAAACTGCATCAAGCATGCGCAGCGCGAGATCGAGCCGCTTTCTATTCGTGTTAGGGCTTTCGAGACCGATGACGGCTTGGAGATCATCGTCGAAGACGACGGCATCGGAATGAGCGAAGAAGTCTGCGCGCATCTGTTTGAGCAGCATCGCCGAGAGGAACCCGAGAGCATTACCGCCGACGGCTCCGTCAAGCGAGGTTGCGGCCTGGCGCTCTTCAACGTGCTTCAGCGCATCCATTTCTTCTACGGAGAAGATTCCGGTATGCGCGTGAAGTCCCAGGAGGGCGTGGGAACGCAGGTCATCGTTGAGTTGAACGGCGAGCCACATGAGCCGGCGCCGTTGACGGTGTAGCACGCGGTTGGATTGAGAGAAAAAGAGGGGAAGCGCATATGTCCGAAGGCTGGAACATACTGGTGGTTGATGACGAGCCCCCAATTAGGGCTGAGCTACGCTATCTGTTGGAAAAGGATACGCGTGTGGGTCAGATTGCCGAGGCGGGCAATGTCACCGAAGCCGTGGAGCTGATTCTGTCGAACAAGCCCGACGTGCTGTTTTTAGACATCACGATGCCCGGTCGCTCGGGAATTGAGCTTGCCGAGACCCTGCAAAACCTAAAGAGGCCGCCGGTCGTGGTGTTTGTGACGGCATTTGCCGAGTATGCGGCCGATGCCTATAACCTCGATGCTGTCGATTACGTCGTCAAACCGGTCGAGGATGCCCGCCTGTCAAAGGCGCTCGACAAGATCGAGACTGCCCTGGGCGCTCGCCGTGTCGTCCATGCTCCGCGCCAGCCTTTGCGCCTGACGGTGGATCGCGGGGGCAAAAAGGTGTTCATTCCCGTGGCGGATGTCTGCTACTTTGAGGCGCGCGCCGATTTTTGCAACGCCGTCTGCGCCGAGGGGACGTACCTGATCAATGAGTCGATTTCCTCGCTCGAGCGTCGCCTGGCCTCCGAGGGCTTTATCCGCGTCCACCGCAGCTATCTGGTTAATTTGGAAGACGTACATAATGTCGAGATCGGCTCCACGGGCCTGATGGAGCTCAGGCTCGATCGCGTAACCTCGACGGTGCCCGTGTCCCGCCGTCGCGCTGCCGAGGTCAAATCGCACTTGGGGCTTGCGTAAGGGTCGGTGCGCCATCGTTTGCCGTCACAGGTTTGGCATGACTGTGCGGTGGGCATAATGGATTGCATCGAATGAAATCGAAAGGATTATTATGCCCGCGCTCATTACGCATCATCTGTTTGGCGAGGAAAGCATCGACCGTCTTCCGCAGGGCGTTATCACGTCCGATGAGGAGCGCATCGCCTTTATCCTGGGAAACCAAGGTCCCGACCCGTTTTTCTTCCACATGCTCACGCCGCGCATTTCCGACTGCATGTCGCTTGCTCAGGTCATGCACCGCTCGCGCATGTCGCGCCAGTTCTCGTGCCTGCGCGACGGCGTGTCGCGCCTGCAGCCGCGCGATGCCAATCTGGGTCGCGCCTTTGCGCTGGGCCTGTTGTCGCACTATGTGCTCGACCGCAATGCCCACCCCTTTGTCTACGAGCAGCAGTTTGGCATTGTTGAGTCCGACCCCGAGCTCGAGGCTTCGGGCAGTCAAGTTCATGCCGTGCTCGAAAGCGACCTGGACGTGCTGATGCTGCAGCTCAAGCGTGATGGGGCAACGGTCGAGGATTATCCGCCGGCGGGCGAGATCGTCACTACCGACCGCATCAATCGCGTTGCCGGCGTGCTGATGAGCTACGTCGCCGGGCGCGTGTACGGTATCGACATCCCGGCGGGGGAGTACGGCGGCGCCGTAGCCGACATGCAGCTGCTCTACCGCACTATCGAGCCCGCCGGTTCGGCCAAGACGCGCGCGATTGCCCTGCTCGAGGGCTTGGTGCACGATTATTCGCTGCTCGACGGCCTTGCGCACCGCGTGACGACCGAGCTGCCCGAGCGTACCGGCAACCTGGGCCACTTGGCATGGAAGAGCCCCTTTACCGATGAAGTCTCGACCGAGAGCTTCCCCGAGGTCTTTGACCGCGCACTGCTCGATTACGAGCTCACCGTCGCCCGCTTTATCGAGACCGGCGATATGGAAGCCGTGACCAACCACGTCAATTACAGCGGTCGCGTGCTCGGCGCCGACGAAGAGTTCGACCGCGAGGAATAACAAACCGTTTCAATAAGTTGCGGTGGAATAGTTCCTGGATGAAGCCCCCGGAGGGCTAAGCGGGAACTATTTCACCGCAACTGCGTTGATGGGATGGCGTTTCGCCCTGCGTGTCCGTATGACCGCTCCTGTCCCTTTGCCGAATCCTTACCGGCGTTTCTGGACAATTGGGGTACGATGAACTAACTGCATATCGGGCGAATACGAAGGGGCCCTGTCCATGAAATACACCAAGCTCGAGCGTAACTGGGTTATGTACGATGTGGGCAACTCGGCCCTCGTGCTGCTCAATACCTCGGTGGTGCCCATCTACTTTAACGCCATCAATACCGGTGCTTCTTCGGCAGACCTGGTGGTCGCTTGGGGCAACGCGCAGACGATCGCCTCGTTGGTCATTGCCATGCTCATGCCCATTCTAGGCGCGCTTGCCGATTACGCCGGCAACAAGATCAAGTTCTTCTTGGGCTTCTTCCTTACGGGCCTGGTTCTTTGCCTGGCGCAGGCTATCCCCATGTCCGCCATGGCATTTTTGACCGTGTACGTGCTGTGCACTATCGGCCTTAACTCTTCTATGACGTTCTACGACGCCATGCTGCCCGACATTACCACCGACGAGCGCATGGACGCCGTGTCCAGCTCGGGCTATGCCTGGGGCTACATTGGTTCCACCGTGCCGTTCATCATCTGCCTGGCGCTTATCATGGGTGGCCCCGCTCTTGGCGTCCCCACCATGCTGGCAACGCGTCTGTCGTTTGTCATCACCGGTGCCTGGTGGCTCATCTTTACCCTGCCGCTCATTCGCACCTATAAGCAAAAGTACGGTCGCGAGCGCGGTCCCCAGGACACCATCGGCCACATCGTGGGCGGCGTGTTCTCCGAGGTCGGACACACCATGCGCGAGATCGCCCACAACAAGCCCGTGCTGGTCTACATGATCGCGTTCTTCTTCTACATCGATGGTGTCCATACGGTCATCTCCATGGCAACCAGCTACGGATCGGCTCTGGGCATCGACTCGACCCAGCTGGTACTGGCACTGCTCGTTACGCAGTTCGTCGCTTTCCCGTCCGCCATTATCTACGGCAAGCTCGCCGGTCGCGTGGGCACGCTCAACATGATCATGGTGGCCGTCGCCGCCTACATGGGCATCGTGCTCTTTGCCGCGTTTTTCTTAAAGACTGCCTTTGAGTTCTGGGTGCTCGCCATTTTGGTCGGCTTGTTCCAGGGTGGCGTGCAGGCGCTCAGCCGCAGCTATTTTGGCCGCATCATCCCCAAGGAAAAGTCCAACGAGTACTACGGCTTCTTTGATATCTTTGGCCGCTACGCAAGCGTGATGGGCACCTTCCTGGTGTCGGTCGTCACCTCGCTGACCGGCAACCCGTCGCTGGGTGTCCTTTCCATCGGCGTGCTGCTGGTGCTTGGCTTTGCGCTGCTGGTTCGTCTGTCCCGCATGGCTCAGACGGCGGCGTAAGGCAACCGGGCTCAGTACAGCAATTGGGCCTATCTGCAGTACTCTTTTGGAAGTAGCCGCATAAATCATTCTGACTTCCGAACAATGTTTAGCCCAAGTGGGTATGATGGAATCAGCTAGGTCGCGGGGCGTCGCCTGTGTTTGGCGGCGCCCCGTTTTTGTGTTGCAAGGAGGGTAAAGGTATGAACGCCACGGTTGTGATCCCAACATATTGGGCAGGCGATGATACCCAAGCAAACGCTCCCGGCACCTACGATCACTCGACGTCGCTCAATGCCGCCAACCCGGAACTCGATCGCTGCCTGACTTCGCTCGAACAGGTACGCGACATTCCGCGCATCATTCTCTTGGTGGTCTGTCCGGTTTCTGCCACGGCCGACGTATCCCATCGTGTGCACGAAATCGTCAATGCGCATCCCACACTTAAGGTCACCATCGTTACCAATACTCAGGCTTCGCGTGTTGCCGACCGCGTGGCGCAGATTGCGCCCAAAGGCTCGGGCGAGTGCGTGAGCCTGCGCGGCTACGGCGCCATTCGCAACATGGGTCTTGCCTGCGCGGCGGTGTTGGGGCACGACGCGGTTGTGTTTTTGGATGACGACGAGACCGTCATCGATGCCGACTTTATGAAGCGTGCGACCTATGCACTGGGCCAACAGACACGTCAGGGCCTGCCGATTTTAGTCAAGAGCGGATACTTTTACGATCGCGACGGGTCGCCGCTGGCTCCCACGGACAAAGCGGGCATTTGCCATCGCTGGTGGACCAAGCGTATCGAGTTCAATCGCTGGATGAAAAAGGCGCTCTCAGGCACCCGCATTTCGCGCTCCAATTACGTGTGCGGCGGCCTGATGGCCCTCCACGCCCGCGCCTTTACACGCGTGGCCTTCGACCCGTTTATCACCCGCGGCGAGGATCTGGACTACCTGTTTAACATGCGCATGTTTGGCTACGACGTGTGGTTCGATAACGAGTGGACCGTGCGCCACCTGCCGCCCGAGTCCGAGAAGCGCTCGCCGCGCTTTATGCAGGACGTGTACCGTTGGTACTACGAGCGGGCCAAGCTGACGTTCGCTGCGCACCAAAAGGAGCTCATTCCGGTTACGGCCGCATCACTCATGCCCTATCCGGGTCCGTGGATCTCGCGCGAGCTCGACGACCGCGTGCGCAAGACTGCCATGGTCCGCAGCATGTTTACCCGCGAGCACGAGGGGTATCTGCGCATCTGGCGTCATGGTATTGACGAGGCCAAGACCTATGCCCGCCAAAACGCCGCAAGCTACCTGCGTTTTCAGAGTTTCTGGCCCAAGATCATGGACGAACTTTGGCGCGACGCACAGCTGATTAGCATCCTGGAGGGGGCTGAATGATCGACCGCCGCGCTCAGCGCGATAATTCAATTTCAATCTTTCGCATCATCGCCGTTGTCTGCGCCGTTTGCGTGTTGGTGTACTTTATCTTTGCCCTGGCGACTGGCATTGAGCCGATTGCCACGGTGATCGCCTGTGCGTTACTGTGCATCTTCCTGTGCATCTTTATCTATTTGACGCTCAATCCCGATTCGGTACGCTCCCAGTACACCGAGGAGACGCTTTCGGTTGCCTCGGCCATGCTCGAGGACATTAAGGGCGGCCTGACACAGGAATCAGCGCTTTTGGTGTGCCGACGTATTCTGCCCGAGACACGTGCCATGACCGTTGCCATCACCGATGAGGGCAACGTGCTGGCCTGCGCGGGCGAGTTCGAGGAAAAGCTACTGCCCGACTCGCCCATCCACACGCTTGCCACGCGCTACGTCATTGAGCACGGCATCGTGCAGTCGTTCAACCGCGTGGTAGACGTGGTGGGTTCGGATGGCTCGCACAACCATGTTCCCGCCGGTATCATCGCGCCCATCAAGGTGGGCGACCGCACCGTCGGCACGCTCAAGTTCTACTACAAGACCCCGCGCGCCGTCGACCGTACCCAGTATGCACTCGCCTCGGGCTTTGCCGAGATCCTGTCCACGCAGCTCGCCATCCACGAGCTCGAGGTGCAAAAGGAGCTCACGGCCCGTGCCGAGGTACGGGCCCTGCAGGCGCAGATCAATCCGCATTTTCTGTTCAACACGCTCAACACCATCGCGTCGTTTACACGCACCGATCCGCTGCGTGCCCGCGAGCTGCTGCGCGAGTTCTCCTCGTTCTATCGCGCCACGCTCGACAACTCGGGGTCGCTTATCCCGGTCTCGCGCGAGGTTGCCCAGACCAAGCGCTACCTGACGTTTGAGAAGGCGCGCTTTGGCGAGGACCGCGTACTGGCGACCTTCGATGTCTCCGAGGATGTCGAGGACACGTTGGTCCCGGCCTTTGTAATCCAGCCCATCGTCGAGAACGCCGTGCGGCATGGCATGGGCGATGACGACGCCCTGCGGATCGACGTGACCGTCCATCAAGACGGCGACGACGCAATCCTGATTGCCGTGGCCGACAACGGCGTGGGCATGGACGAGGGCACTGCCGCCAGGCTGTTTGATGAACGCTCCGCCCGCCCCGATGCCAGTTCCCCGCAAGGCGGCGGCGCCGGCGTGGCCATGCACAATATTTCTGAGCGCATCCATCGCTTTTATGGACCGCACTCTTATACGCGCGTCGAATCGGCGCCGGGCAAGGGTACCAAAGTGCTCCTGCATCTTGATTTGTCAGAGAGCATCTTTGACATTCAAGAGTAAAATAAAAGGCTATGGGCTCAACGCCAAGCGGCGGATGCCCAGCGTAGTTTGTTGACGAAAGGTTTAATCCCTATGCTGCGTGCGATGATTGTGGATGACGAGGCCCCGGCCCGTTCGGAACTTCGCTTCTTGCTCGAGCAGACGGGCAAGATCGGCACGATCACTGAGGCGTCGAGCGTCCGCTCCGCCATTGAGATGTTGATGGAGAGCCGCGTCGATGTCGTATTTCTCGATATCTCGATGCCCGGCGCTTCTGGTCTGCAGCTTGCCGAGGCGCTGCATAAGCTTAAGAATCCGCCGGCGATTGTGTTTGTGACCGCGTATAGCGATCATGCCGTCGAGGCGTTCGACGTAGATGCCGTCGATTACCTCATGAAGCCGGTCGAGGAGGCACGCCTGGATCGCGCGATCGAGAAGGTCATGCAGCACGCCAAGCCCGTCACGGACAGCAAGGCCACCATCGAGCGCATTCCGGTGGAAAAGGGCGGCCGTAAGGTCCTCATCCCCGTGGATGACATTCGCTTCATCATGGCCAAGGACGATTACTCCTGTATCTATACCGTCGATGATCGTTTTCTATCGACGACTTCGCTGGCGCAGTTCGAGGCCAAGCTTTGCGACTTCGGCTTCTTTCGCGTTCATCGCCGCTATATCGTCAACTTGGCGTGCGTCACGGATGTCGAGACGGTGCCCTCGGGCGCTATCCAACTGGGTATTACGGGCGTCGACGAACGCGTGCCGGTTTCGCGCCGCCGCGTTGTACCGCTCAAGAAGGCCCTGAGCCTCTAGCACACTGGCCCCGCAGCCCTGTAGACCAATTGTCTGCGGAGCCGTGGGGCTTTTTGTATATACGTCGAATCGGTTTTGCAGAAGGGATCCCATGAACAGTGCAAGCGCCAAGCGCATCGACATCATCTCGGACACCCACGGCTATCTTTCGCCCGCGCTTCTGGACGAGCTCAAGGGCGCAGATCTGATCATTCACGCCGGAGACCTCACCTCAGAGATGGATTACGAGCATCTATGCACCATCGCCCCCGTGCGAGCGGTCCTAGGAAACAACGACTACTACCGCGACTACGGCCCGGATGTAGACCGTCTGGCCCTCTTCACCTACGAAGGCCTCAAATTTGCCGTAGCCCACTACCGCGAAGACCTTCCGGTGGGATCCGTAGACGTAGCCATCAACGGCCACACCCACGTAACCAAAGAGGCCCAAGTGGGCCACTGCCTGGTCCTCAACCCCGGCAGCGCCAGCTACCCCCGAGGCACCAGAGGCCCCACCATGGCCAGAATGTTCGTCAAGGACGGCAAGATCCTGAGCACCAAATTTATTGACTTAGACTAACCGCAACAAAAACGGGGGATGCAGATCGCATCTCCCGTTTTTCTTTGAGCAAAAGGCCGAAGTTCAACAACAATCTTAGACAACCCCGCCGAGGAGCACGCGGGCTAGCCGCGCAGCGGCGCACGCCCGCAAAACTGGTTGAACATAGTGACGGCAGGGAGGGTCTCCGGGGCCGAGGGCGGGGGTTAAGTTTGTCGCGAGTTCCGCACGCAAAGGAAAGCACTTAATGTGCTTTCCGTCTTGCGCAGGACTGTAGAGCAGCAAACTTAACCCGCGCCAGCCGGCCCCGGAGACCCTCCCGGAGGGCCCAAAAAATATTTTCAAAAAAGTTGTTGCGCACCGGACAGACTTCTGTGTATACTAATCCCCGCAGCGCACGCGAGCGGAAACAAACGCGAACGACTGCCTGGGGAGTTAGCTCAGTTTGGTTAGAGCGCCGGCCTGTCACGTCGGAGGTCGCGGGTTCGAGCCCCGTACTTCCCGCCAACGCAATTAAAGCCACGTCTTCGGACGTGGCTTTTTGCGTTTGATAGGACCTTGATCCCATCGGCCCCTTTCACCCAAAACAAAATCCTTCCAATTCCCGGACAAGCTCCGTTTGAGACATGTGTTCAAACAAAGCGTTTGTTGCGCAACACCTGTTCAACGAAGTAGGGGGTTAGGTTATACTCAATTGCACTGTGGACCGTTTTTGATGCAAGAGGCTTCAAAAACGGCATTCAGCGGGCGCCCGTTTTGCTATTTGGGCGTCCATACGGTCATTGGTGTCTCGACGTAAGCTCGGCTCCGGAGCTCGTTCGAGCTGTTCCTATTCCTTGAAAGGGGAAAAATGGACATATCGAGGAAGACTGATTACGCCCTTCGCATGCTCGCGATGCTTGCCGAGGACCCGGAGCGTCTGCTTTCTGTTCGCACCGCCGCCGAAGAGGTCAATGTCCCGTATTCGTTTGCCCGTTCGATTCAGCATGGTTTGGTTCAGGCCGGTATTGTGGAGAGCCTGCGTGGCGTCCATGGCGGCATGCGTCTTAAGGTCAGCCCCGACGATGTCACCATCCGCCAGGTCGTTGAGGCCGTTCAGGGCCCCATGGTCATGAACGATTGCACCGCGCCCGATGGCGACTGTGCACGCATGGGTACGTGCTGCTATCATCCCCTGTGGGCCGGAGCTCAAGCGCTGATGCGCGACTACCTCGATTCCGTTTCGCTGGGCGATATCGTCGCTCACCGCCAGTTTCCGGCCGTCGATTCCAAGTTCGCCGACCGCGATGCGTTTCCCGAGTACGCCACCTGTGCGTGCGCTTGCCGGGAGGAATAGCGCCGCATAAGGAGCATAGCTATGATTCAGGACCCCTTTCGTTCGATGATTCGTTCGGAAGGGGTCCTGCGTTATCGCGACCTTCCGTGGCGCCGCACGCGCGACCCGTACATTATTTGGCTTTCCGAGGTTATGCTGCAGCAAACGCAGGTGCCGCGCGTGGAGACGCGTATGCCCGCGTGGCTCGACCGCTTTCCGACCGTGCAGGCACTCGCTCAGGCCGCGCCTTCCGATGTTTTGGACGCTTGGCAGGGGATGGGCTACAACCGACGCGCTCTGGCACTCCACAAGGCCGCTCAGTACGTTATGGAAGACTGGGGTGGGGAGTTTCCACGTGAGACGCGCGACCTGGTCGCCCTGCCCGGTATTGGCCCGGCGACGGCGCAGGGTATCCGGTCGTTTGCGTTCGATCTACCGGGTGTGTATCTGGAGACCAACGTGCGCACGGTCTTTCTGCATCATTTCTTTCCCGATGTGCCGGCCGTTCCCGATCGCGAGCTGGTGCCGTTGATTCAGGCCGCCTGTCCGGCAGCTCCCGGTGCGACGGCGGATGAGATCGCTCCCTTTGCCGTGCCGCTCGACGATGCCGACACACCGCGCGCATGGTATTACGCGCTGCTGGATTATGGCGCGTATCTTAAGAAGACGCTGCCCAATCCGTCCAGGCGCTCGGCGAGCTATAGCCGTCAGTCCAAGTTTGAGGGCTCGCGCCGTCAAAAGCGCGCCCATATTGTGCGCATGCTGCTGGCTGCGCGCGATGGGCGGCCGGCGGGCATCACACTCGCCGAGGCCGTGGCGGGTGTCAACGAAATGGAGGCGGCAGCAGGCCGCGAGCCGGTCGATCACGATCTTGTCGCAGGCATTTTGGCCGACTTGGAGCGTGAGGGCTTTTGCCGCGTGGAGGGTGACCGCTGGCTAAGCGTGTAGCCTACCCGAATCTGAAAAACAGGATTGTAAGGTTTAGATTTTCGAAATGAGGGCACCCTAAAGACAAGGCCGCTTGAAGCCTACGGGCGGCATGTGTTGAAGGGAAGTACACCTATGGATTTTGAGAACTCTCAGACCAAGAAGAACCTCGAGACTGCTTTTGCCGGTGAGTCCCAGGCGCATACCAAGTATCGTTACTATGCATCTAAGGCCAAGAAGGACGGTTACGTTCAGATCTCGAATATCTTTGCCGAGACGGCGGGCAACGAGTCCGAGCACGCCAAGCTGTGGTTTAAGTATCTGCATGACGGCGCCGTTCCCGACACTCTGGACAACTTGCGTGATGCCGCTGCGGGCGAGAACTACGAGTGGACCACGATGTACGACGAGTTCGCCAAGACCGCCGAGGAGGAGGGCTTTACCGAGATTGCCGCAAAGTTCCGTGGCGTCGGTGCTGTCGAGAAGGCTCACGAGGAGCGCTACAACAAGCTTGTCGAGCGTATTGAGTCGGGCGAGGTGTTTGAGCGCGAGGGCGTGAAGGTATGGAAGTGCCTGAACTGTGGGCACCTGCATGTTGGTGCCGAGGTGCCCGAGGTGTGCCCGGTGTGCAACCACCCGAAGGCGTACTTTGAGGAGCAGGTGGTGAACTACTAGCGCGTGATGCTAGTGTGAGCTGGGCCGGGAGGGCCGGACTACCTTCCCTCCTCGCTCACGGCTTCGCAG
>OLPT01001918.1_pt1 | contig 11716 bp, 7 predicted proteins | sample 1673051 | NCBI WGS metagenome assembly OLPT01 (sample SAMEA3136750, study PRJEB25190) | human gut metagenome | biome: human gut; feature: human-associated habitat; material: faeces | place: Austria | collected 2013
AATGGTTTTGTTGGCGAACAGGTTGAACGATTGGAACACCATGCCCACTTCCGCACGCAGTTTGGCGAGTTCCTTGCCTTCCTGCGGCAGCGGTTTGCCGTCGATGCGGATATCGCCGGAATCGATGGTTTCCAGACGGTTGATGGTGCGGCACATCGTGGATTTGCCGGAGCCGGACGGTCCGACGATGACGAGCACCTCGCCTTTGCGTACGGTGAGGTTGATGTCCTTGAGCACATGCAGATCGCCATAATGCTTCTCGACATGGGTCAGTTCGACGAGCGGCCTGTTATCCGCTCCCGCGTCCGGCATGATGGGACGCTTCGCTTCGGTTTCTTTCATTTCAGACATAAAGGGCAGTATAAGAAAGCAATGCGAAATTCATGTTTCCTATACTGCCCGTTCACATCATTTCGTCCGGAATATGAGACATTTCATACCGTTTGACGAACATATTCATCAAACGGATCGCCGCCGGAGCAATTTCACAGCACCTTGGAGAGGAAGGTCTTCAATCGTTCGCTCTTCGGATGGTTGAAGATCTCGTCAGGGGTTTCCTCTTCCTCGATCACGCCGGCATCGGTGAAGATGACCCTCGTGGCCACTTCGCGTGCGAAGCCCATCTCATGGGTCACCAGCACCATGGTCATGCCTTTGGCGGCAAGGTCGCGAATCACCTCGAGCACATCGCCCACCATTTCCGGGTCGAGCGCGGATGTCGCCTCGTCGAACAGCATCACCTTCGGATTCATCGCCAGCGAGCGCGCGATCGCCACACGCTGCTTCTGCCCGCCGGACAGCGATTTCGGCATGGCGTCGGCTTTTTCGGCCAATCCTACGGTTTTCAGCAGTTCCATGGCGTGCGCGCGGGCCTGCTCATCCGTTTCATGATGCACCAGTTTCGGTGCGAGGGTGATGTTGTCGATCACGCTCATGTTGTTGAACAGGTTGAAATGCTGGAACACCATGCCCACCTGCTCGCGCACCTGGTCGATGTTCACATGGCTGTCCGTCAAATCGTGTCCGTTGACCACGATCTTGCCGCCGGTGGCCTGTTCGAGTCCGTTCAGGCAACGCAATATGGTGGATTTGCCGGCGCCGGACGGTCCGATGATGCAGATCACCTCGCCTTTGCGCACGGTCATGTCGACGCCTTTGATGACCTCGGTCTGCCCGTAGCTTTTGTGCAGATCCTTGACGTCGATGATCACGTCGTTCTCGTTCATCGGTTCACCTTCCTGTCCACGATGTTGGCCAGCCACGTCAGGATGGTGATGGCCACGAAGTACATGACGCCGACGATCAGCAGCGTTTCGGTTACGCGGAAGTTCGCCGCGTACAGCTGCTGCGCCTGGTACAGCAGCTCACCGAAGCCGATGGCGAGCAGCAGCGAGGAGTCCTTGATCATGATGACCAGCTGGTTGATGATCGAAGGCATGGCGATTTTGCTGGCCTGCGGCAGAATCACTCGGCGCATGGCCTGCCTGTGGTTGAGTCCCAGCGAACGTGCGCCCTCCATCTGTCCGGAATCGACCGATTGGACTGCGCCACGCACGATTTCCGCCAGGTACGCGCCGGAGTTGAGCGACAAGGTCAATGCGCCGGCGACCCAGATGTTCACGCTATGTCCGATGAGCTGGGGCACGCCGAAGTAGAAGAAGAACGCCCACACCAGGATCGGGGTGCCGCGGAACACCGCGATGTACACATTGGCCAATCCTGCGGCGATTTTGCTTTCCGAAACCTTCATCAGGCCGAACGCGACGCCGAGCACCAATGCGATCGCGAAGGAAAGCAACGTGATCAGCAGCGTGTTCCTCAAGCCCGTCAGCAATGCCGGCATCGACTGTTTGACCAGTCCGAGGAAACCGACCTTCTGTTGTTCGGCGCTGTCGTCGCCATTGTCGGTGATCATGCCGGAAATCGATTTGGCCTGCTCTTTCGCGCCTTGCTTGCCAAGATATTGTGCGACGATTCGCTCGTATTCTCCCGAAGCGATCATCTTGTTCAATCCATCGTTGATGGCGGCCAGCAAATCTGCGTTCATGCCTTTGTTCACGGCCATGCCGTATTCGCCGTGCGGCACCTTCGGAGTCACGATTTTCAGACCGTTGTTCTGCGATACGCCATATGCCAGTACCGGATAATCGTCAAACACCGCGACGGCATTGCCGGATTTGACCATCTCGTACATGGTTGAGGATTGGTCGACGGAAGTCACCTTGTAACCGTACTTGTCGGCATGCTGTTTGGCGTACGATTCGCCCTCCGAGCCGGTTTTCGCCACAACCGTCCGGCCTTTGAGGTCCTTATAGCCGGTGACGTCGTCGTTGTTGGCCGCGACGGCCATCTGGATGCCGGATTGGAAATACGGATTCGAGAAATCATAGGAGGCTTTACGCTCGTCAGTGATGGACATGCCGGCTATGACGACGTCCACCTGGTTGGAGCTTAGGGCCTGCAACGCGGCGTTGAATCCCAGCGACTGTATCTCGACCTTAAAGCCCTCTTCCTTGGCGATGCCTCGGATTAGCTCCATGTCGATGCCGGTCATCTTGCCGTTCTCACGGTATTCGAACGGTGCGAACGTGGTGTCGGTGCCGATTTTATATGTCTTGCCCTTGACCGAGGCCGGATTGCCAGTTTCGGAGGCGAGCGCATGCGGAACGGTCGTCATGAATGCCGCAAAGACCACGGCGAGCACGGCGAACAGCGCGCATATGCGCATGCCGACCGCGTTCAGTCTCTTCTTGTCCTGTGTTTTCGATTTCATACCGCGCTTCAACCCTTTCTGGTTGCCGGATAATCAAACACGCTCCACTGTAATGACAGCGACGGAAAATAGACAACGCGAATAATAAAAAATGTCCGAGCATCATTGATGTTCGGACATTTTTCATTCATCTATGGGCGAAACCGTATCAGTCCTCGTCCTCATCCGGATCGTAATCGACACCGGTCTCGGCGCGCTGCTCAGCGGAGATCGGAGCCGGAGCGCCGGTCAGCGGATCGCGGCCGCCGCCAGCCTTCGGGAAGGCGATGACGTCGCGGATGGAGTCGGCGCCAGCCAGAATTGCGGCGGTACGATCCCAGCCGAGAGCGATGCCGGCGTGAGGCGGAGCGCCGTACTTGAATGCCTCAAGCAGGAAGCCGAACTTATCTGCGGCCTCTTCCGGCGTGATGCCAAGCACGTCAAGCACACGGTCCTGAATGTCGTCGCGGTGGATACGCACGGAGCCGCCGCCCATTTCGTTGCCGTTGCACACGATGTCGTAGGAATCGGACATGGCGTGTTCCGGATCCTTGTCGAACTTGTCGATCCAATCCTTGGACGGCATGGTGAACGGGTGATGCATGGAGGTCCACTTGGAGTGGCCGACTGCCACATCGTCGTCGTCCGGGTCATCGGTCGGCTTGAACAGCGGGAAGTCCACAACCCAAGTGAAGGCGAAATCGTCGGGCTTGAGCAGGCCCGCGCGGCGGGCAAGCTCGACACGCACGGCGCCCAGCAGTTCCTGGGAGGAGGTGCGGCGACCGGCTGCGAAGAACACGGCGTCGCCGTCTTCGGCGCCGACGGCTTCCTTCAGACCGTTGCGTTCCTCTTCGGACAGGTTCTTGGCGACGGGGCCCTTGAGTTCGCCGTTCTCGGCGAACACCACATAGGCGAGGCCCTTGGCGCCACGCTGCTTGGCCCAATCCTGCCATGCGTCGAACTGACGGCGAGGCGTGGCCGCGCCACCCTTGAAGAGCACCGCGCCGACGTATGGGGCCTGGAACACGCGGAACGGCGTGTTCTTGAAGTAATCGGTCAGTTCGATCAGCGGATTGCCGAAACGCAGATCCGGCTTGTCGGAACCGTACTTGTCCATGGCGTCCTGCCAGGTGATGCGCTGGATCGGCAGCTTGATGTCGTAGCCGGCGGACTTCCAGATGGCAGCGATGACCTTTTCGGCCATGGCCATCACGTCCTCCTGGTCCACGAAGGCCATCTCCATGTCGAGCTGGGTGAATTCCGGCTGGCGGTCGGCGCGGAAGTCCTCGTCACGATAGCAGCGGGCCAGCTGGTAGTAACGCTCGACGCCGGAGACCATGAGCAGCTGCTTGAGCAGCTGCGGGGACTGCGGCAGAGCGTACCAGGAACCCGGCACCAAACGGGCCGGCACGACGAAGTCACGGGCGCCTTCCGGCGTGGACTTGATCATGGTCGGGGTTTCGATCTCCTCGAAGCCCATTTCCTCCAGCGCATGGCGGGCGGCCTTCGACATCTGGGCGCGCAGCTTCAGATTGCGCTGCATGGACGGACGACGCAGGTCGAGGTAACGGTACTTCAAACGCACGTCCTCGCCCGGCAGCTTGTTCTCGGACTCGTTCTCAAGAGCGGTGGAGACCTGGAACGGCAGAGCATCGGACTTGGCCAGCACTTCGATGCTTTCGGCCACGACTTCGATCTTGCCGGTGGCCAGATGCTCGTTCTCGTTGCCGTCCGGACGCAGACGAACCTCACCGACGACCTGGATCACGAATTCGGAGCGCAACGGACGGGCCATCTCCTCGTCATAGATGACGACCTGCACCAGACCGGTGTTGTCGCGAAGATCGATGAAGGCCACGCCACCGTGGTCGCGGCGACGATCGACCCAACCGGCGAGCGTCACCTTCTGACCGACGAGCTGTTCGGTCACTTCGGTTGCATGATGTGTTCTGTAAGCCGTCTGGCTCATGCTTCCCCTATTCCTTATCCTCTTGTATGTTGCGAAGTCTTGCGATTTCAGGCTTCAACGGTAACGGTTTGCTGGGCATACACAGTATCCGGCTCCCACGACTGTGCGTCAGCCGGCCGCTGGTCTCCTGTGATGATGTTCTTGACTTCGTCCTGGGCGCCCTCTTCGGAAGCGTCGGCCGGGAACCAGACGTACGGGATGCCGAGCTTGTCTGCATATTTGATCTGCTTGCCGAGCTTGGCCGCGGTCGGCGCCACGTCCGCCGCGATGCCACGAGAGCGCAGCTGGTTGGCGATCAGGTTGGACGCGGAGCGGTCGGCTTCATTCCATACCGCCACGAGCACGGATGCCGGAGACACACGGTTGGCGTGCGCGCCCGCGGTGTGCAGCATGTAGGAGACCAGGCGGGACAGGCCGATGGACAGGCCCACGCCCGGGTACTTCTTGTTGCCCTGCGATGCGAGGTTGTCGTAACGGCCGCCGGAGCAGATGGAACCCAAAGCGGCGGCGCCGTCGAGGAACGTCTCATACACGGAACCGGTGTAGTAATCAAGACCACGGGCGATTTTCAGATCGGCGATCACGGAGCCCGGACGGATGCGCGCGGCCTCGTCGACGATCATCGCCAGCGTGTCGAGTCCCTGGCGTGCCAACACGTAGGCGTCGGAATCAGACGCGATGTCATGCTTGGCGCACAATGCGTCGAACTTGTCGGACAGTTCCTTGCCGTCGGCGGCGGTCAGCTCGGCCAGTTCGAGGCAGGCACGGGCCTGGGCTTCGTCGGCGCCGCAGCCTTCGACGAGCAGCTTGGCCACCTCATCGGCGCCGATCTTGTCGAGCTTGTCGATCTCACGCAGCACGCCTTCGATATTCGTAAGGCCCAAACCACGGTAGAAGCCTTCGGAGAGTTTGCGGTTGTTCGCATGCACGGTGGCCTTCGGCAGACCGAACTCGCGCAGACGTTCCAATGCGGACACCATGACCAACGGCAATTCGACCTCGTAATGGTCGGGCAGATCGCCATTGCCGATCACGTCGATGTCGGCCTGCACGAACTCGCGGAAACGTCCTTCCTGCGGGCGTTCGCCACGCCAGACCTTCTGAATCTGCCAACGTTTGAACGGGAACGCCAGATCGCCGGAATGTTCGACGACATAACGGCTCAGCGGAACGGTCAGATCGAAGTGCAGACCAAGACGATCCTCAATCGGAGTGTCGGACTCGTGTCCGACCTCCTGAAGACGGCTCAGCAGGTAAATCTCCTTGCTGGTCTCGCCTTTCTTGAGCAGGCTGGAACCCTGCTCAACAGCACGGGTTTCAATGCCTATGAAGCCATTGAGCTCGAATACATTACGGAGCGTGTCGATGACACGCTGCTCCACAACACGTTCAGAGGGGAGCCACTCTGGAAATCCTGAAATAGATGCACCTTTAGCCACGGTTCTCTATAATAAATGAGGTTACGGAAAATGCCGCGCGTTTTTCAAGGTGTGGAAGCGCACGTCACGGACCGTCACCTCTGCACTACATGAAGCTTACGTAAGGAGCTGGCCATGGCCGACGAGAATGTCACCGCGTCCGAGAACACCACTGAAACCAACGAGCAGGCAGCGACGCCCGCAACCCAGGCCAGCAAACCGGCCGTCCCGAGCCCAGCGGCCATGAAGCCGCATGCGCCGAGCCCCGCGGCCTTCGCCAAGAAGGCTCCGCAGCGTCCTGCAACCTCCACCGGATTCTCCGAAGCCGATATCAAGGCCACCGAAGCGTTCGGCCGTGTCGCCGATGACGGCACCGTGTTCGTGAAGGAAGGCGAGGGAGAACGCGAGGTCGGACAGTTTCCGGACGCTTCCAAGGAAGAGGCCCTGGCACTGTATGCCCGTCGCTATCTCGATCTGAAGGCAAAGCTCGACCTGTTCGCCAACAGGCTCAAGTCCAGCAATGTGAAGAACCGTGAGATCGACGAGTCCATCAAGACGCTTTCCGCCGAAATCGAGCAGCCGGCCGTCGTCGGAGATATTGAGGCGCTCAAGTCCCAGTTCGAAGCACTGAAGGAGGCCGGAGCGGCCAAGAAGGCCGAGCTGAGCGAGGCTCACAAGGCCGCCGTCGCCAAGGCGCTGGCCGAACGTACCGCGATTGTGGAGAAGGCCGAGGCTCTGGCCAATTCCCTGGGCGACAACACCAACTGGCGTTCCACCGCGGACAAGTTCCGTTCGCTGTTCCAGCAGTGGCAGGATCACCAGCACAATAGCGTCCGTCTCGACAAGGCCGACGCCGACGCCCTGTGGTCCCGTTTCTCCTCCGCCCGCACTACGTTCAACAGCGCCCGCCGCAAGTGGGCCCAGGGCCGCGATGAGGAGCGCAGCAACGCCAAGGCCGCGAAGGAGGCCATCATCGCCGAAGCCGAGGAGATCAAGGATTCCACCGCTTGGGTGGAAACCTCCCGCAAGTTCAACGAGCTGATGGATCGTTGGAAGAAGGCCGGTCGTGCGGGCCGTCGTGATGATGACGCACTGTGGGCACGTTTCCGTGCTGCGGCGGACACGTTCTTCAACGCCCGTCAGGCCGATCGCGAGCAGATTAGCTCGTCCGAAAAGGAAAATCTCGCCAAGAAGGAAGAACTGCTGACCAAGGCTGAGGCTTTGGTGCCGGTCAAGGATGAGAAGGCCGCCAAGCAGGCTCGCCAGGCATTGGCCGCCATTCAGGAGGAATGGGACCAGATCGGCTACGTTCCGCGCGATGACATGCACCGCATCGAAAGCCGTCTTGATGCTGTCGACAAGCAGATCAAGGCTGTTGAGGATGCCGCCTGGAAGCAGTCCGATCCGGAAGCCGACGCCCGTAAGTCCTCCTTCGAGGAGCAGCTCAACGCACAGCTCGCCGAACTTGACGCCCAGATCGCCGCTGAGTCCGATCCGAAGAAGAAGGCCAAGCTTGAGGCGGAGAAGGCCACCAAGGAACAGTGGCTGAACGCCATCAAGTAATGACGCTCCCATAGAGCGATACGGTTGTGGTTCCGCTTGGAAGCGGGCGGAACCACAACCGTCCAGCTGACCGGATAGCTGGACGAATAGGCGTATGTAAAAAAGACCGGTGGGTTTCATGACATTCCATCATGAAACCCACCGGTCTTTTTGCATACGCGTTGCCGGGGTTCTTACCCCGGCAACGTTGGAAATCAGTTCTGCGACTGCGCGGAATCAGCCGGTTCCGTCGATGCCGTCGGTTCAGTGGCGGCATCGGTTTCAGCGGCCGTTTCGGTCGCCTCCGCCGGATTATCCTTCTGGTTCGGCTCCTCGAAGGCCTCGCCGGTGAACGTGAACTCACCCAGAATGCCTTCGCCTTCGGCGTCCACCTTCACGCGCTGGCCATCTTCGAGGTCGCCCATCAGGATCTTCTCCGAAATGGCGTCCTCGATGTCGCGCTGAATCACGCGACGCAGCGGACGGGCGCCCAGCAGCGGGTCGAAGCCCTTCTGTGCGAGCAGATCCTTGGCCGCGTCGGTCAGTTCGAGCGACATGTGACGGTCGAACAGACGGTCGTTGAGCTGCTTGACATCCAAGTCGACGATCTGACGCACCTGCGGTTCGGTGAGCTGCTTGAACACGATGATGTCATCCAGACGGTTCAGGAACTCCGGACGGAACTGCTGCTTGAGTTCGGCGGAGACCTGTTCCTTCATGCGCTGGTAGCTCGATTCGGTATTCGTGCCCAGGTTGAAACCGGTGTTGGCGGCCTTGGCGATGTCACGAGTGCCGAGGTTGGTGGTCAGGATGATGATGGTGTTCTTGAAGTCCACCTTGCGTCCCTGGCCATCGGTCAGATGGCCATCATCCAGCACCTGCAACAGCGTGTTGAAAATGTCCGGATGGGCTTTTTCGATTTCGTCGAACAACACCACGGAGAACGGCTTGCGACGCACCTTTTCGGTAAGTTCGCCGCCTTCTTCGTAGCCGACGTATCCCGGAGGCGCACCGAACAGGCGCGACGCGGCGTACTTTTCGGAGAATTCCGACATGTCCACGCGGATCAGCGCATCCTCATCGTCGAACAGGAATTCGGCGAGAGCCTTGGCCAGCTCGGTCTTACCAACGCCGGTCGGGCCAGCGAAGATGAACGAACCAGCCGGACGCTTCGGATCCTTCAATCCGACGCGTGCGCGACGGATGGAACGGCTCAATGCGGACACAGCCTCATCCTGACCGATGATGCGCTTGTGCAGTTCACTCTCCATGCCCATGAGCTTCTTGGACTCGGCCTGGGTGAGCTTGAACACCGGAATGCCGGTGGTCTGGGAAATCACCTCAGCGATGACGTCCTCATCCACCACCATCTTCACATCGGACTCGCCCTCACGCCAAGCGGATTCCTTCTCCTTGCGCTCGGACTCGATCTTCTCCTGCTTGTCACGCAGCTCGGCGGCCTTCTCAAAGTCCTGGTCCTTGATGGCCTGGTCCTTCTCCTCGGCCAGCTTGGCAGCCTTGGCGTCCAATTCCTTGAGCTCCGGCGGAGCGGTGAGCCTGCGGATACGCAGTCGGGCGCCGGCCTCATCGATCAGATCGATGGCCTTGTCGGGCAGGTGGCGGTCCTGAATGTAGCGGCTGGAAAGTTCCGCCGCGGCCTGCAGCGCGCCATCGGTGATCGTCACATGATGGTGGTTCTCGTAACGCTCACGCAAGCCCTTCAGAATCTCAATGGTCTCGGCGATGGTCGGCTCGTGCACCTGGATCGGCTGGAAACGACGTTCCAGCGCGGCATCCTTCTCGATGTACTTGCGGTACTCGTCGGTGGTGGTCGCGCCGATGGTCTGCAGTTCGCCACGGGCCAGCATCGGCTTCAACATATCGGAAGCGCCCAAGGCGCCATCCGCGGAGCCTGCGCCCACGATGGTGTGAATCTCATCGATGAACAGCACGACGTCGCCGCGGGTCTTGATCTCCTTCAAAACCTTCTTCAGGCGTTCCTCGAAATCGCCACGGTAGCGGGAACCAGCAACCATGGAACCGAGGTCCAAGGAGTAGACCTGCTTGCCTTTCAGCGTTTCCGGCACATCACCGGCGTTGATCTTCTGCGCGAGTCCTTCGACCACCGCGGTCTTGCCTACGCCAGGCTCGCCGATCAGCACCGGGTTGTTCTTGGTGCGGCGGCTCAACACCACCATCACACGCTCGATCTCGTTGGATCGTCCGATCACCGGATCGAGCTTCCCAGCGGCAGCCTCAGCCGTAAGGTTGCGGCCGAACTGGTCGAGAATCGCGGAACCGGTCTGATTGCGACGGTCCTGCACGCCACCGGCATTGGCGAGTTCGCCCTTGCCATCGTTCTTGCCGTCGCTGGAATTGCCTCGGATCAGATCGATGGTGGCGCTACGCAGTTCGCCAAGGTTGACATCCATCTTGATCAGCACCTGTGTGCCGACGCCTTCGCCCTCATGAATCAGACCGAGCAGGATATGCTCGGTGCCGATATAGCTGTGCCCCAGCTGCAACGCCTCACGTAGCGACAGCTCCAACACCTGCCTGGCATGCGGGGTGAAGGGAATGTGGCCGTTCGGCGACGCATTTCCCTTGCCGATCATCTCTTCGACCTGCTTGCGGGTGTCGTCCAAGGTCACGCCCTTCGAGGCCAATGCCTTGGCGGCAACGCCTTCACCCTCACGAATCAGGCCCAGCAGCAGATGCTCGGTGCCGATGTAGTTGTGCTGGAGGGTCCGAGCTTCTTCCTGCGCCAACACAATCACGCGTCGCGCACGGTCGGTAAACCGTTCGAACATGCTTGTCCTTCCACTCTTGTTAGTCCTTCAACACTCTACCGATTCGCGGTGACGTTTATTCCGCCGGCGCGTAAATTGCGCTATGGACGCAAAGGAACGGATATGCTTGACTTATGGCAACAACCAAGGAGGTCACCAAATGAGCGACACCATCCTGCAATCGAATGATGTGATGGATTCCCGCCGAGGCGACATCGTCGTCGGCGTCGACGGGTCCGATGAATCCTTCGCAGCCCTGCGTTGGGCTCTTGGCGAAGCATCGCTGACCGGACAGCAGGTGAATGCGGTCTACGCATGGACCCATTCATGGGATATGGGATCCCAGCCGGAAGATGAGGAGCAATGGGCGCAGATGCGTCATGATATCGCCCGTCGGCTGCGCGAATGGGTGGCCCAGGCCTCGCAAGGCATGACGATTGACGAGAACCGCGTCAAACTCACCTCCGTCAAAGCCACCGGAACGGCAGCGCTTCTGGAAATCGGCAAGGACGCCCAACAGATCGTCGTCGGACGTCGTTCGCTTGGACGCGTGGCACGATGGTTTCTGGGATCGCTTTCCGCTTCTCTTGCAGAGGAGGCGAAGGTGCCCGTCACCGTGGTGCGTATCCTCGATGATGAAGAGGCATCCGTGCAGGACGCCATCGCCAATGCGCTTACGCCGACCAAGGAAACGGTCTCCTACACGATGCCAGGTTCTCCCCTGCCTCGGAACCAGCGTCCGGTGGTTGTAGGCGTTGATGGTTCGGAGACCTCCAAACACGCTTTGCGTTTCGCCATCGATTTCGCGGCCCTGCATCACGCTCCCCTGCAGGTCATGTTCTGCTGGCAGCTGAAAGATTTGGGCGTGGTCAAAGGGTATGAGAACGCCGTCGCTCCCATCTCCGTCGGCCAGGCGCAGGCGGAACGCATGCTTGATGAATTGCTCGATTCGGTTCAGGTTTCATCAGCGAACATTCCCGACGATTTCCAAATCGAATCGCACGCTTTCCATATTCCCGCCTCGAAGGGGCTTATCGCGGCTTCCCGCTACGCACGTCATCTAGTGGTCGGTTCGCGCGGCTTGTCCGGTCTGGACGCGCATTTCCTTGGATCGGTTTCCAAGCAAATCATCAACTTCGCAGACTGCACCGTCACCGTCGTGCACTGACCGCATAAAAAAGAAAACAAGATATGAGAGGGCCACGTACACATTCAGGTACGTGGCCCTCTCATATACGATGACGAT
>OLPT01001919.1_pt1 | contig 11716 bp, 9 predicted proteins | sample 1673051 | NCBI WGS metagenome assembly OLPT01 (sample SAMEA3136750, study PRJEB25190) | human gut metagenome | biome: human gut; feature: human-associated habitat; material: faeces | place: Austria | collected 2013
TCACAAATATGCTTTATTTAGCTTCAGGAGTTCGTCTGCTTTGCAGCCTCACAAACCAGAATTTGGCAAGACCTCATTGTTTCCAACGCACTTTCATGCTTCTCCGGTGTTACTCCCGCACAGCAGTTACTATCTGCCAAAATTGGTACTTCCGGCAAAAATGCTTTGATAAGTAATGCATTAGACACAACGCAAATATCTGTACATAATCCAATAAGTTCTATAGACTCTATCTCTTTTTCTTTATGAAGTTCTTTTAAGAAATTCGCCAGCTTACGAGAACCAAACGTTTCCTTTTCAAAAACAGCAAGTGCTTTTTTTACATATGGCTGAAGTTCATTTATAATCTCATGCCCTGGTGTTCCTTTAATACAATGAGGAACCGGAAGATTCTGCCCCTCCTGTGTATTCATATAATCTTCCCCATGTGTATCCTTTGTAAAGATAATATCTCCATTAAAATTCTCAATTTTCTCTTTCACCGCTGGAACAATCGCCTGTGCTTCTTTTGTCCCAAGAGAACCATCCACGAAGTCTTTTTGCATATCTACTATTATTAATATCTTTTCCATAATCTTTTCCTTTCAGTCCATTATAACAATTTAAATAATAACTCTCTCCAGCCAAAGACAGCTCCCCATGCGAGAAGATATCTTCTCACATGGGGGTGAGCATCAACCTTGCCTGCTGCAAATTATTATTTCATCTGCAATCCTATCGGACAGTGGTCAGAACCCATGACCGTCTTATATATAATGGCATCTTCTATCTTTTCTTTCCATCGTTCGGATACTACAAAGTAATCAATACGCCATCCAGCATCTTTTTCTCTTGCTTTGAAGCGATAAGACCACCATGTATAAGCTCCTGCAAGTTCTGGGTTAAGATAACGGAAACTATCAACAAATCCCGCACCTAAGAGTTCTGTAAATTTATCCCTCTCTTCCTGTGTAAATCCGGCATTCTTTTTATTTGTTTTTGGATTTTTAAGGTCAATTTCTTCATGTGCCACATTAAGGTCACCCGTCATAATGACTGGTTTTTCTTTATCAAGTTCCTGTAAATATTCTCTGAAATCATCTTCCCATTTCATGCGATAGTCTAAACGCTTCAATTCTGACTGAGAATTTGGTGTGTATACAGTTACAAAGAAGAAATCTTCAAATTCTAATGTGATAACTCTGCCTTCCTGATCATGTTCTTCCATTCCGATTCCATTCCACACTTTTAATGGGTGTTTCTTCGTAAATACGGCTGTGCCAGAGTAACCTTTTTTCTCTGCATAGTTCCAGTAACATTCATACCCTTCTGGTGCAAAGTCAATCTGTCCTTCTTGAAGCTTTGTTTCCTGTACACAGAAAATGTCTGCATCCGTCTCTTTGAAAAAGTCTTCAAATCCTTTTTTTACGCAGGCACGAAGTCCATTTACGTTCCAAGATATTAATTTCATAAATAAATCCTTTCCTTATTTCTCTTGTCTTAATTGTGACATCCTCCCCCACCTCGGCAAGTTTAGTTTTCGACGAGTCTCGCACTGCGGACAATCCCACTCTCTTAACGCAAGATTTTTCATTTTTGCATTTTTGTAACCACAAACAGAACAGATCTGGCTGCTTGCTAGAAGAGGACAAAGCCTTACTTATACTCCATATCTATTGTTATCGAATTATCTTTTACCTTCGCTTCAGCCACGCTTCCACATACCAGCGGCATCATTGGTGGTAAATGTCCGATATCCAGATCCATAATTATCGGTACGTTATATTTTGATAAAATATCAATAACTGCTTTGTACTGATCTAAACCGAAGAATTCTTCTCCATGACAGTATGGTCTTCCAATCAAAAAGCCTTTTGTATTTTTAAACCATCCTGACTCATCAAGCTGCCATAATGCCCTGCGAATTCCCATTACATTAAGATCACAAGCTTCTAAGAACCAGAGCACACCATCTTCCTTATACTTTTCATTAAATTCTTCTACTTTATCGAACTTTGTACCACATAAAGTAGCAAGGCAATCGAGGCATCCTCCTAAAAGCCGTCCTTTTACAGCAATTTCTTCCCTTTCATTTATAATTTTATGAGGTTCACCTGCCGATACCTTATCACGAGATATTTTATTACAATCTGATACACTCTGAATTTCTTCTGGTTCTTTTCCTGTAGAAAGCCCATCCTCCGCCGTCCAGGTACGAAGCTCAAATTTTTCCGTCACATTATATGGTACTAATGGATTCTCTTCTGTCTTTAAACCTTCCCTTTCCCATTTGTCATAATTGTGTACTTTTTTACACATTCCTGTTAATATTTCCATCGAATTTTTTAACGATTCATGCCACGGTTCCATGCCAAAAGCTGCTGCACACGGGCCATAAATGCCTGCGGTATCACAAAGAGTTGCCAATAAAAAAAGGAGATTTGTGTTATCTGAATAACCCATAAACCATTTTGGCTCTTCCTGTCGAATCTTTTCAAAGTCTACATATGGGAGAATTTCGCACATCAATTCTCCGCCACCACAGGAAATAAGAACATCTACATCTTCTTTTTCATACCACTCATTGAACTCTTGGGCGCATTTTTCCGGCGTATTACTGATTCCTATGCCGCATCCTTCATAAACATTAGGGCCAAGACTCAAAGAATACCCCTCTTTTGTCCATACTTTCTGTGCGTTCTCAAATGCACTTTTATAAGGTTCTATGTTACATCCAAATGATGGTGCAACAAATCCTATTGTACCATTTTCTGGTAAAAATTTTCCGTATTTCATGCCATTTTTCCTCCTGTTTTTATCATACCATAAACTTCCATGTTGTTACTAGCTTAGTCTTAATTATTAAGGTTTTTAACATCATTTCGCTATAAGTGTTACAAAATTGTTAACTTTATCTTGACATTTCTTAATAATTATATTAATATAGGTCTTGTGCAAATCGAAAAACACGCAATTTATTAAAAAGGAGATATCGTTTGAAATATTTAAAATCAAAATTATTTACTAGTTTATTCGCAACTTTATTAATATTAAGCTTCTGTATGGCTAAGCCTGCACAGGTTCATGCCAGTAATGCAGATTCTGCTAAGATGGCTCGCTGGATGAGCATTTGCAGTTCCATTGCTGACAATATCGAAAAGAAACATTTCGTTTACAGCAATGGCGGAACAGCAAGAACTTACAACTCTGCAGTTAAAAGAAGCAGACGTTCTAACTGTGCATTATATGTTTCCTGGTGCTTACAGAAATACGGCGCATTAGGTTCAGGTCAGACATTCTACATCCGCCGTGGAAGTTCTTCTATCAGAAAAAACTTCGGACACTGGAAAAAGAAAAAAGTACAGGTTATCAGAGTTAACAAACGTGCTTCCCGCGTAAACTTAAAGAAGGGTGACGTTGTTCTCTGGTCCGGACTTGGACACACAAACATTTACGCTGGTAAGAATTCTTCTGGTGAACGCTTATGGTTTGACGCTGGTAAAGCTGCCACATATGGTCACCACTCAGGAAGCCGCTTTAACAATATCGGAAAGAAAACTCAGGGATATTTAAATTCTAAAACTGTTTCTTATATCATCCGAATTAAGGGACTTTAAGATTTCATACATAATTTAGATTAAATATTTCAAAACCGATTATATATAGTAAATATAACCCCCACGGAATTTTTCGTGGGGTTTTTTATTTGTAAAATACTACTTATTCATAATTGCATCAATCGCATCAATAAATCCAGCCCTGATTCCTGCATGCTCTAATGCATCCACACCACAGATTGTTGTTCCTGCCGGTGAACATACATTATCCTTTAACACACCTGGATGCTCGCCGGTCTCAAGCTGCAATTTGGCACTTCCAATTATCATCTGAGATACCATTTCATACGCCTGCTTTCTAGGCACTCCATATTTTACCCCGGCGTCTCCTAACGCTTCAATTATCAAATCTACAAAAGCAGGGCCACAGCCTGTAAGTGCTCCACCAATTCCCATCAAATGAACTGGCAGCTCAATTACAATTCCCAATGCTTCAAATAACTTTTTAATTTCTTCTCTTTCTTCTGGTAAAAGTGAATTTTTCTCTTCAAATAAAAGAACACCCTCTCCTACCATTGCCGGTGTATTTGGCATGATAAACTGAAATCTTGTACTTTTATCAAGATATTCCTCATACTTGTCATAATTCCAGCCTGCCGCGATAGAAATTAATGCCTTTCCTTTTAACTCTTCCTTAATCTCAGAAAGAACTCCTTCTATCTGATATGGTTTACAAGCCATCACTAAAGTATCTGCTTTTGCTGTTAATCCTTTTAAATCCTTGCATGGAACAAAACCAATTTTTTCTGCATTTGCCTCAAGCTTTTCATAATGCGGTGCGTAGGCAAATACTTCTTCTTTTTTCATTAAACCTTTTTGTAATATTCCTGCTGCTATTGCTCCTGCCATGTTTCCCATTCCAATAAATCCTAATGTTTTCATGTTGTCCTCCTGTCTGTCAATTCTATGATTTTAGATATACATATCTTTCACAATATTAAAATAAAATTATGAAAATGTATTGTCTATGGCTTCTTTATTCCAAGAAATAAAATCTCTCAGAACTTTATTTGCAGATAGTTTACCATATTTTTTGTTATCTCTCACTCTTTTTTCCTGTTTTTGTGATATGATGCTAAAGGAAACAAAAAATGAATTGTAAACTGTACAGCCTTGTTTCTTTTCTCATATCGTTTGCGTAAAACAACGGGCTGACTACAATCACACAATGCGTCTTTATGCAGGAATGATTTTTCAAACACTCTAGAACTACAAATTTATTACAATAGGATTTTGACTATGGATTTTACAAAAAATACAAATTTATCAATTGAGAAAATATCTGAAAACAAAACATCAGGCACTGAACTATCTGTTACCAAAATATACGATAGTACAGCCGAAAAAACATTTACGAATAATGCTTTTTCTCATTTTGTTACAGATACTATGACTATTCTCTGGGAACCTGCCGATTCGGGCTGTCGGCTGCTTCGCTGTTTTGGCAACAGCCCCATATTGAATGTTCCAGATATGATTGACGGACGGACAGTCAGTGAAATGGGAGCTTACTGTTTTTCCCGTTCTCGCCCCAGATTTCCTGAGAAAATTTACAAAACTATTTTTATAGATATAGAAAATCAGGAAACTACACTGGAAAGCGGACAGGCTTTTAACCAGAAAGATTTTGATTTTTCAGCTTTTGGAACAGAGCTTGATGGTACCTTTCTTGAAGAAATCACTCTTCCTGACTGTGCAACAACACTTCACAATGCCGCATTTTATAACTGCCGTAAATTAAAAAAACTTTCTGTAGGAACTGCAATTTCCGGCATTGGAAGCGATGAATTTATGAATGATTCCCAGCTGGAGCATCTGATCATTCGTGGAAAAGATTCTGAAGCAACCGGTTTACCTCTTATTTTGGAGCGAATCGCAGAAAATATTACCGTTTCTTTCTGTCCGAATTCCTCCTCATCACCAGAAAGTATTGTGTTCTTCCCTGAATATTATGAATGGTTAGACGAGATTTCCCCGGCTCATATTTTTAGCAGAAGTATTCATGGTGAAGGCTTCCGCATGAGAAAGAGCTTTGAAAACGGTATTCTCAATTACAGAAAGTATGATTCCTGCCTTGAAAATGCTCTTACGGTCGAATCGCCGGAGTCTTTATGTAAAATTGCTTTAAACCGCCTTCGCTGGCCTTCTCGGCTGGAAGACATTTTTAGAGAAAAATATGAAAATGTCATAAAAAAATATATGGGCACTGCTTTTACCCTTGCCGTAAAAGATCAGGACTTTCCGATGCTTCAATTTATCTGCGAGCATTTTTCTCCCGATGCATCCGCTCTCGCTTCTGCCATCGACCAGTGCATAGAAAAAGAATGGGGAGAGGGAAATGCTTTTTTAATAGAAGCAAAACATAAGTCTTTTTCTAAAAAAACATTTGATTTTGACCTGGATTTTTAGGAGGTGATACAATGACACAAACTGAATGGGAAAATGAAATGTGTATTAAAATTCTCGAACTTATTCAAAATGAACTATACGTAGATTTTCGTTATCTTGATGTTGCCGTTTCCGCACTTACCTTAACACCAAATGATTCTCTTCGTTCGACAGCAACCGACGGAATCTCCTTCTTTTTCCCGCCAGAACAGATTCTTCGGGTATTCCGCTCCAACCCGCTTTTCTTAAATCGCGCTGTACTGCACAGCGTATTTCACTGTATTTTTCGGCATCTGTGGATTCGTGGAAGCCGCGATCCAGATTTGTGGAACCTTTCCTGCGACATTGCTGTAGAGTGGATTATTGATTCTTTTGAGAAGAAAAGCGTAAAGCGTGCTCTCTCTGGAATACGCACAAATATTTATAACGATTTTCGTCAATATAAAATTCCCATCACGGCCGCAAATATTTATAGGTATCTTTTACCCGATATCGCTGACAATCCAGACCGATTAAATCAACTTATGATGGAGTTTTTTACCGATGATCACCGTTTCTGGCCAAAAAAACCGTCAACTTCGCCTTCCGCCGCAAAGGCAGGACAATCATGGGATAAAATCAGCCGCCGCATGGAACAGGAATTAAATCTTCGTGGCGATGATTCCGCCTCCGGCATTGATGCTATGAAAACGCAGATCAAAGAGGGAAAAAGCCGCCGTTCCTATAAAGACTTCCTTCGAAAATTCACCGTACTTAAGGAAGAACTTCACTGTGACTATGATGAATTTGACTTAAATTATTACTCTTATGGTCTGCGGCTTTATAAAAATATGCCGCTGATTGAACCATTAGAAAGCCGGGAAGTAACTAAGATTTCTGAGTTTGTCATTGTCATTGACACAAGCTATTCGACCAATGGCCCGTTTGTCCAGAAATTCCTTGAAGAAACATTTCAGATTATTCAGGAGCGGGACAGCTTTTTCCATAAAAGCCAGATCCGAATTATTCAATGTGACAATCAGGTACACTCAGATACCATTATTAAGGAACAGAGAGACATTCCAAAACTGCTCCATAACTTTGAATTAATCGGTGGCGGGGGTACCGATTTCCGTCCTGCCTTTTCTTACATTAATAAATTACTTGAAGATGGAGAATTTCAAAATTTGAAGGGTGTTCTGTACTTTACAGATGGAAAAGGCATTTATCCCGCAAAAAGGCCACCTTATGAAACTGCCTTTTTGTTTTTAGGAGAAGAAAAACATCCTGATGTGCCAGCATGGGCGATGAAATTGATATTGCATGAGGAAGATCTTTAAATATTTATTCAACTTTATGAATATGACCAAAAATTACCTGTTATTATATTTGGTATTCTATAAATCTATCAACAACGAAAGGATTCAATCTTATGAATATAAAAAAAGCAAAAGAAGATATTAAAAATACCGTTCGGGCTTATCTGAAGAAAAATGATTACGGACAGTACAGTATTCCCTCTATCCGCCAGCGTCCCATGTTATTAATGGGGCCTCCCGGAATCGGCAAAACACAGATTATGCAGCAAATTGCACAGGAATGTAACATCGGCCTTGTGGCATATACCATCACTCACCACACCAGACAAAGTGCTGTCGGACTGCCATTTATTAAAGAAAAAACATTTGATGGCAAATCTTACTCCGTCACCGAATATACAATGAGTGAAATCATTTACAGCATCTATCAGTACATGGAAGAATCCAGCAAAAAAGAAGGTATTCTTTTTATCGACGAAATTAACTGTGTTTCCGAAACACTTGCTCCGACAATGCTGCAATTTTTACAATGTAAAACTTTCGGAAATCAGGCTATTCCAGAAGGCTGGATTATCGTTGCCGCAGGCAACCCGCCAGAATACAACCGAAGCGTCCACGACTTTGACTTCGTAACCTTAGACCGTGTACGCAAAATTGATATTGAAGCAGACCTTGACGTTTTCAAAGGCTACGCCAGAGCAAGACATTTGCACCCATTCATTTTAAGCTATTTAGAACTCCGCCCGCAGAACTTTTACCGTACAGAAAATGATGTGGATGGCATTCAGTTCGTAACCGCCAGAGGATGGGAAGATTTAAGCAGCCTTATCTACACTTACGAAGAGCTTTCTATCAAAGTAGACGAAGACATCATCCACCAGTTCATTCAGCACACGGACATTGCAAAAGACGTTGCCGCCTACTATGATCTCTACCAAAAATACAGAGACGACTACGATATCAGCCGCATCCTCACAGGACAGGCCGGAGCCGACATCTATGCCAAACTGTTCCGCGCTTCTTTTGACGAACATTTAAGCTGTGTCGAACTCCTCATCAGCGGACTGCATAACTATATCTCCGATGCTCTAACTGCCGATAATCTGACAACAGAAGCCTATGCCTTCTTAAAAACTTATCAGATTGAATTGAAAAAACAGATTCAAAATTCTTCCGATTCAGATTCTGCAGCTCCAGGCTCGGATATATCTGCCACTGTCTCAAAAGTGAATCACTCAAATGGCAATATAGCTGCTACTTCTAATACGGCTCATTTAGATTGTGGTACACCTGATCCTAAATCCAGTATCCCAACTGAAAATGGACTCTACCGCGTCCTTCTACAGAAAAAAGCAGCAGAATATGAACAGGAAAATAAAGCAGGTCTCACCTCTCCAGAACAGAAAAACTTCCAATTAAAATTATTGGAACTCCTTACTGCCTGGACACCAGACTCCAGCCTTCCACCAAAAGAAGCTTTCCTCACCGCCAAATCTGGATTTGATAAACAGTGCCAAACCCGCATAGATACAATAAAAAAAGCATCCTCCGCGCTGGAAAATGCTTTCACTTTCATGGAAGAAGCCTTCGATGAAGGCCAGGAAATGGTTGTATTTGTCACGGAACTTACAATGGATCCGGAGGCATCACAGTTTATTACGGAAAATGGATGCGAACGGTACTTCAAATATAATAAAACCTTGTTAGTCGGCAATCGACGGGCTGCAATCCTAAAAGAATTGGACAGAGATGCTATATACTCTAATCCAAATGAATATGAATTCTGATTTGCCGCAGGCAAGATAGACGCCCACAGTAAATAAAAGAAACTATATTTATGACTTTAGTCGCGGCGGTTTGAATACTCGCTTCTACACGCTCGTATCCAAACCTTGCTCCGAGGTCACAAATATAGTTTCTTTTATTTACTGTGGGCTGTGCTTTTGCTGCTGGAAAAAACAGAATTCATATACATAATAATGTGTATTGAAAATCTATTGCTCATCTCCTACAGCGGCGTCTGTAAGCTTAACCAAAATTTTAAAGGAATAAATTACATCCCGCAAAGGAGATTCCTGCGGAAATAACGATTTTCCAAATCAAATGTATATTCTTTCCTCTTCTCTGCAGCCACATTAAAACAAGATTCACCGCAATTACAATAAGAGTAATCACAAGTGCCGGATGTCCACTTCCTGTCTGTACCTGACCGCGGATTCCTGATGTATACAGAGATACTGCTACGGTAAGGAGCAGTCCGGAAATAATCGGGCGGATAAAATGTTTTACTACGGAAAATATCTGAAGGCTCTCGTATTTCTCATAGACACAGAATACTAATTCAAAGATAGCTCCTGATGCTGCCACGCTGCAGGCAAATCCGGAAAGTGCTACAAGAAATCCTTCTATTACAGAACCGTTTAAGTTATATCCTACATCATAAGCAATTCCGGTAAGTATTTTACATAAAATAGAACCTGGAAGTGCGTTAGCTACAGCTACTACATTACCGTAAAAATCTGCATTATTGATAACTCCACCTTCCACGAACAATCCCTGTGCTACAGAAAGATACGCATCTCCGCCGCCAAAAGACATAATAGAGGATAACCAGCCCATTCCGATAAACTTTAACGTCTTTGCTGTGAGGAACATTGCCGGAATAGAAAGTATTACTACGAATAAGAGCCAAAATCCTGCAGATGTTGCAAGTCTTTTTGCTGGAAATGCTTTCTTATGCGGACTTTCTACGATAGACTGTACCAGGCCAAGAATTGATAATACCGCCATAACTGCGAGAATAAATGGTTTCGCGGAAACTGGTATAATATGTGCATTGCCGGCACAAAGCAGATAGCATACCGTAATTATTGCTGCTGGTATAGATCTTCTTAAGCAACGTACATGTCCTTTTGTAAATAAGATTACAAAGAATGCCGCTCCTAATACCTGAATCGTTGACAGTGCAAATATTGGTTTAATATCAAGCCCGAATAACTGATAAATGCTTTTCTCTCCTGAAAGTAAAAACACTCCAAGAATAATCAGACCATACAATTGTCCTTCTCTCTTATTCACTGCCTGGCATACTGTTCCTAATGAATAAGCCAGTAAAGTTAAAATAATAAACGCAGAGATTCCGATAGAAAGATAATTAATCTGTGACTTCACCACACTTCCTGCACTGGAAATAACTGCCTGTAATAATACTGTCAGTAAAGCACCCGGTAATGCCATCGCTGTCGCTGCTGCTGCCATTCCCTTTAATCCTGAAGCCTGTCTTCCGATTCCTGTAGCAACCTCTACAGGAAGTGCTCCTGGAGTTATACTGGCAATCATTACATCATCATTAAATTCTTCTTCTGATACAATCTTATCCTTCTCTACGACCTCATCTTCAATTACTGGAATCAGTGCGCTTCCCCCACCAAAACCAATGAAACCGATTTTTAACATAGTCATAGTCATGGAAATAAACTTTCTCATCTTTATACTCTCATCACTTACTGTTGTTTTTACTTTTTGTCTTCTTTCTGATATCTGTACTGCTGTTACACTCATATTATCATATTGCCTTTCATTATATAGGGATATTCAAAAAACTGCAATGTAAAAATTTGTTAAATATCATTCGGTTTTCATGTGTCTTATTCGTTTTCTCTATATTACATCATGTTTCATATTATTTCAATAGGAAATATAGGAAATATTTTTTAAGTTAATTCTAGAGACGAAAAAGTGGGTTAATCTAAACTGACGAAAACCAGAATAGAGCTATATATAAAAAATGCTTCGTTTCACTGCGTTCTTAATGCTCATCCGCATTAAGAACTTGCTCTAAGGCGCATTTTTTATATATAGCTCTATTCTGGTTTTCTGGTTTTAGATGGAACACTTTTTCTGTCTTTGAGAAAATTCAATTTAAAAATATTTAGGAGGAGAATTTGAGGGAGAGGACAGAAAAATATAATCATGTGCAGGAATTATCTAAAAGTGATGTCTACTATAAATGGATGGATGTCTATTATTATTTTACTACTTCAATGGCAAATTAGATTCTGCAGCATTGACACTGAAAGCAAAATGTCAATCCTTCAAAAACCAACTCCACAGCCAGCCGCAACCTCCCAATACTCCCCCAAATCTCTCCAAAGATAAATAGATTTTCACTCCCTGCCAAAGCACAGCCTTCTGGAAGATAAATAGTCATTCTGTGGTCAGCCAAAATCAGAAAATAGAAGCCTCCTATAACCATATCTGTGACCTCGGAGCAAGTGTTGAATGTGAGCGCGCATAAGCGAACATTCAATATGCCGCGACTAAAGTCACAGATATGGTTATAGGGGGCTTCTATTTTCGTCTGTTTAGCCACACAGATGTCTATTTATCTTTCCCTGTTATATGTCTCCATTTTCTACGAAGTCGGAACCATAA
>OLPT01001924.1_pt1 | contig 11689 bp, 9 predicted proteins | sample 1673051 | NCBI WGS metagenome assembly OLPT01 (sample SAMEA3136750, study PRJEB25190) | human gut metagenome | biome: human gut; feature: human-associated habitat; material: faeces | place: Austria | collected 2013
TCTCAATGAATCTTTCAAGGTTATTTCACTGTTCAGTTATCAAAGTTCTTTGTTCGTTGCCGTTCAGCAACTTTTATATCTTATCAGATGTTCAAGTGCTTGTCAACAACTTTTTTATTTTTCTTTGTTGCCGTCTCAAGCGACAGCCATATTAGATTATCACAGGCAGTCATCTTTGTCAACAACTTTTTTCTTGCTTTCAGAAGTTTTTTCAAGATCGGCTGTCGCATCCCATGCCGCCTGTGTCCTTACTTTTCTTCTTTCTGTGCCGCCGCATCAGCGACAGCTTGCTTATAATAGCACTGCATACGGCAGAAGTCAACACATTTTGGCCGCTTTTTCTAAAGTAGGTCATCTCCCGTTTTTTATCGTTATTGTGCGAATTGTGCAAATTATTTGCACAATTCTATTGTATACCACATGCACATAATTAATATGATAATTGCACGAATACAAAGAGATTATATTTTCGATAATCTTTCATTGAGTGCGGCACGCAGTGCCGTGTGGTGAAAAATTTTAGGATATTCGTAAACGTAAAGGAACGCCAGTCAGGCAATCTTTCCTCGGCAAGCGATTATTAGCTGCAGAGGTAAGATTGATGACTGGCGTTTTCACAACCTAAAAACCTAAATTTTTTCATTCACACAAAATCCTAGCGGTTTCTTCCATAAAAATATGTCGCAAAGAATATCACCGATGCAACGATCACAATCATTGGTCCGGTTGCCACATTTGTATAATAGGATATAAATAATCCTACAATTCCCGAAAAAACAGAATACAAAATCGAGAAGAAATGATATTCCCTCAGATTCTCCGATATATTTCGGCTGGACGCCGCCGGCAGGATCAACAATGCATTGATGATCAGAATTCCCACCCATTTAATAGATAGCATAACCATCAGCGCAATAAATACAGAAAACAGGTTCTCGATCAACCGGATCCGGATATGTTTGCTCTTTGCAAGCGTCCGGTGCAGACTGATAGCCTGCAGACGGTTATAACACAAAATCCAAAATACAATGGTTGCCAGGAAGATCAACAACAGATAAACGATTTCTCTCTTCGTAATACTGAGAATATCCCCTACCAACAGGCTGGAATATTTGCTGAAATTGCCGCCACGGGACAAAATTGCCAGACCGATAGCGATACAACAGGAAGAAAAGACTGAGATAATCGTATCCGTCGATGCGGTACTTTTACTTTTGATCCAGTTTAGTAACAATGCAAAAACAATTCCAAAGATCACCATGGACAGATTTGTATCCGGGATTCCGCATACCACGCCCACGGCAATTCCCGTCAGAGCAGAATGCCCTAATGCATCTGAAAAAAATGCCATTTTATTATTGACGATCATAGTACCAAGAATGCCAAACAGCGGTGTGATAATCAGAACCGCCAGAAATGCATTCCTCATAAAATCATACTGAAACAAGGAGGTTATTCCACTCATTTACACATCCTCCTTCCATAAACTATGGTTGTGTTTCGGCATGGCAATCTCTTTTTCCTTCTGTTCCTTTACCTGACGGCTCGGTTTGTAATTTTCCAGATCAAACTTGCCAAATACTTCCTGAAATTCTTCACTTTCATACACCTGACGTACAGTCCCCTGCTTTTTCACGGTTCCATCGATGAGAATTACCTGATCTGCATATTGTGCCACATAATCCAGATCGTGGGAAATCAGAATGATCGCCAGATCGTAATGCATCTTCAACTCAGAGATAGTATGGTAAAACAGATCCATACCGTTCTGATCAATCCCGGACACCGGTTCATCCAGAAGGAGCAGGTTGGGTTCATCCATAACAGCCATAGAAAGCAGCACACGCTGCAGCTCACCTCCGGACAGATTACACACCTGTTTGTCAATGAGTTCTTCTGCCTTGAAAACTGTCAGATGTTCTTCTATTTTTTCATATAGTTTTTTACTTTTTTTCCAAAAAACCGGATAACGGCTCTGATAACTTGCAATCATGTCATAGACGCTGATCGGTGTCTTTTTCTCAATATTCAGAGATTGTGGCACATAGCCGATGCGCATCTTCTGCATATGTCCATTTTCCCGATTTTTGAATTCAATGGTTCCTGTGTGTGGAATATCTCCGAGAATGGCCCGGATGAGCGTGGATTTACCTGCACCGTTTTTCCCGATCACCGCCGCCAGGGTGCCACAGTGGATATGCAGATTCACATGCTGCAAGATGTTTTGTTCCCCGATGGTCACACCGATATCCTGCATTTTGATACAGTGCAAACCACAGGGCTGCATAATTTTTTTCATCATTGGAATGCCTCTTTCAACTGTTCAATATTGTTTTTCATGCCTTCCAGATAACTGTCTGCCGAATAATCTCCCCTGGTCAGTGTATCCAGATAAATAACTTTGACGCCGCTTTGTTTTGCTACCATTTCTCCCATGTCTGTGCCATACAGTTTTTCTGCAAGCACAACAGAAACATGGTTCTCTTCTATTGCATGCAAAATATCTGCCACTTCACCGGCACTAACCTGGCGTTCTTCGTCCAGATTCATCTCACCGGCCAGTGTCAGTCCATATTCCTGTACGATATATTCATATGCTTCATGAAAAACCACCACCGGCTGTGCAGCAATCTGCGACGAAAGTTCTGCTGCCTCCTGCTGTAATTCCCGCACTTTCCCCTGATAGGTCTGTGCATGTTTTGCATATTGCTCTGCATGGACACTGTCAGCTTCGGAAAGCCCCTCACAAATGTTCTGGACCTGAATCTGATAATCCGCCAGATTCATCCATGCATGAGCATTTTCATCCCCATGTGAATGCTCAGAATGATCGTGATCTGCATGATCGGCCTCTTCGTCATGAACATCGCTTTCCGCCTTCGTATCTGCTGTTTCCGTCTCATGCAGGTGTTCTTCTGATTCCGCTTCATCCGAATCGACATCTTCCGTTCCTTCTGCCTCCTGTAATAGCTCAATTCCATCGCAGGCCTGAATAATCTTCAGATTCGGATAAGATTCTGCCACATCAGACAAAAAGGACTCAATACCGCCGCCATTTACGATAAACACATCTGCTTTGGACAGCAGTTTCATGTCTGCCGCTGTCAGCTGATAATCATGCAGACAACCGGTCTGAGGCTCACTTAAGTTCTCCAGTGTCACGCCTTCCACATCACCGATAACATTTTCTGCAGCAACATACATCGGATAAAAAGATGTCACTACCAGCAGATTGCCTTCTTTCAACTGTTCGCGGCTCTGCTCTGTTCTGACATATGCCATGGTCAGCATGTTTCCCACAAACAGGATTACTGCCAGCAGCACTGCGGTAAATACATATTTATTCTTCATCTGTCTCTCCTGATGATGCTAAAATCTGATCCACCAGATTCCAGATTTCGTCTCTTCCCTGTTTTGTTTCAGCGGAAAATGGGATCAAAATGGCTCCTTTTTCCGTATTCAGCCCCAGACGAATCACTTTTAACTGTTTCTGAAGCTGACTGCGCTTGACCTTATCTGCCTTTGTAGCAATAATAATCGGATGAAAGCCCTGATATACCATCCACTCGTACATTATTTTGTCGTTCGCAGATGGCTCATGACGGATATCCACCAACAGAAATACTGCCCGCAGCTGTTCGGAACTATTCAGATAATTCTCGATCATAGTTCCCCATTTTTCTTTTTCCTTCTGAGATACTTTTGCAAAACCATACCCCGGAAGATCCGTCAGGTACAGTTCATCGTTGATATTATAAAAATTGATGGTCTGTGTCTTGCCCGGCTGACCGGAAGTGCGGGCAAGTGCCTTGCGGTTCATCAGGGCGTTGATCAGAGATGATTTTCCCACATTTGATTTTCCGGCAAATGCGATCTCCGGCTTTGTATTTTTCGGTAATTTACTGGTGTAGCCACACACCGTTTCCAGTGAAGCATTTTTAATGATCATTGGTTCCTCCATTCATTGCGATTTTCAGCACTTCTTCCATTTTTTTAACGTAACAGATCTGAAGACCTTCCCGGATTTCTTCAGAAATCTCTGCTATATCCGCTTCATTCTGGGCCGGAACGCATACGGTACGGATACCTGCAGTCTTTGCTGCCAGCAATTTTTCTTTCAAACCGCCGATTGGCAGCACGCGACCACGCAATGTGATCTCACCGGTCATTGCCACATCCGCACGCACCGGTTTCTTTGTAATAGCAGACAGCATTGCCGTCGCCATGGTAATACCGGCAGATGGACCATCCTTCGGCACAGCCCCCTCCGGAATATGGATATGAATATCGTGCTTTGTAAAAAAGTCTTCCGGAATATCATAAGCCGCACCGATAGAACGGATATAACTGATGCCTGCCTGTGCAGACTCTTTCATCACGTCTCCCAGCTGACCTGTCAGTTTAAATTCGCCTTTGCCCGGCATCACATTAACTTCGATCTGCAGCGTATCACCTCCTACGCTGGTCCATGCCAGCCCACGCACGATACCGATCTCGTCCTGTTCATTGATCCGGTCCACATGAAACCGTTCTTTGCCGAGATACTGTTCCAGCTGTTTTTCATCTACAAACACGGATTCACAGGTTCCTTCGTAAATCTCTCTGGCTGCTTTTCTGCAGATTTCGCCTATTTTACGCTCCAGGTTACGCACACCTGCTTCTCTGGTATATCCGCTGATGATCTGATGCATCGCCTCATCGGTAATTGTCAACTGTTCCGGCTCCAGTCCATTTTTTCCAACCTGCTTGCCCAGCAAATGTTCCTTTGCGATATGCATCTTTTCGTTTTCCGTATAGCTGGATACCTCGATCAGTTCCATACGATCCAATAACGGACGTGGAATCGTATGTACATCGTTGGCCGTTGCGATAAACAGCACCTCAGATAAATCCACCGGCATATCTACATAGTGATCGATAAACTTGGCATTCTGTTCAGAATCCAACACTTCCAGCATAGCGGAAGATGGATCTCCCTTGTAATCACTGCTCATTTTATCGATTTCATCCAACAGCATCAGTGGATTCTTCACTCCGGCCTGCCGGATGCCCTGGATCAGACGTCCCGGCATAGCCCCAACATAAGTCCGGCGATGACCACGGATCTCTGCCTCGTCTTTCACACCTCCCAGGCAGATGCGGACATACTTTTTATCCAGTGCCCTGGCAACAGAACGGGCAATACTTGTCTTACCGGTTCCGGGAGGTCCCACCAGACAGATGATCGGGCTTTCGCCTCCTTTTGTCAGTCCGCGGACAGCCAAAAACTCCAGCACACGTTCTTTTACTTTTTCCAGGCCATAGTGATCATCATTCAGAATCTGCTCCGCATTTTTCAGATCTGTATTGTCCACAGATTTCTTATTCCATGGCAGATCCAGTAATGTCTCAATATAGCCGCGCACTACACTGCCTTCCGACGGGCTGTTTGCCACATTTTTAAACCGGACAATTTCTTTTTTGATCCGCTCTTTGACTGTGTCATCAGCCTCCAGTTTCTCCAGTGATTCCTCAAATTGCCTGATATCAGAAGTGGTATTATCTTCTCCCAGTTCCTCCCGGATGACTTTCATCTCTTCCCGGAGAATATATTCTCTCTGATTCTGATCTATCCTCTCTTTTACCTTTTCCTGCAGTTCGTTCTTAATCTGCTGGATATTTGTTTCGTAAAGCAGAATCTTCATCAGGATCTCATACTGTGCAGTGAGTGAATCTGCTTCCAGAAGTTCCTGACGTTTTTCATAACCAAGAGGCAGTGTACCGCCCACTACCTGAATGAAACTTTTCAGCTTGTTGAGCCCCTCTGCCTGCTTCTTTAATTCTTTCCCGATTTTTGGATTGGAAGTACAGTAAGACAACAATTTTTCCTGCAGACTGCGTAACATCGCTTCCTCCACTTCCGGTGGCAGCTGCTCCTGCACATTTTCTTCCTCTTCCAGCACAACCTGTGCTTTTAGGAATTCTTCTTTCTCTATAAAATAGGCCAGTTCCGCCTTTTGTTTCGATTCCACAATTACCCGGACTACATGATTCTGCATTTTTACAATCTGCTTGATTTCCGCAATCACACCGATAGCATAGACATCTTCCTGTTTGGCATGCTCGGTCTGCATATCCTTCTGTGTCACCAGAAAAATGTGATTATCGTCATTCATCGCCGCTTCCACGGCATGAATGGATTGCTGAGTGCTGATATCAAAATGCGACACCACACCCGGGAGCAGTACGGACCCACGCAGGATCACCGCAGGTAATTCTTTCAAAATTTCACCCATATTGTTCCTCTCTCTCTTAACAAATGGGCGGTGTCATATCTGACCCCGCCCCTGCAAAACAGGAAACACTTTTTAGCCGTATTTCCCTCTCTTTTAATTCTCAGTTTCAATTGCACCATTGCGGTACTCAAGAACCGCTTCATCAGTTCCTTCCACCATTGCTTTTGTAATCGTGCACTTTTTGATATTTTTGTCAGACGGAATCCGATACATCAGATCCATCATGACATTTTCCATGATGGCACGCAAACCACGCGCCCCTGTTTTTCTGTTGATTGTCAGATCTGCCACTGCCTCCAGGGCATCATCTTCAAAAACAAGTTCCACTTCATCCAGTGAAAACAGCTTCTGATACTGCTTCAACAGAGAATTTTTCGGTTCTTTCAGGATGCGGATCAAATCTTCCCGCTCCAGAGCTTCCAGAGATACTGTAATTGGCACACGACCCATGAACTCCGGAATCATACCAAATTTAACAAAATCCTGCGGAAGTGCATCTTTCAGCAATTCGCTGATATTTTTATCATTCGTTCCTGCCAATTCCGCATTAAAGCCAATGGAACCTCGATCCATACGATTTTCAATGATTCGATCAATGCCTTCAAAAGCACCACCACAGATAAACAAAATATTTGTGGTATCAATCGGGATCAGTTCCTGCTGCGGATGCTTTCTGCCACCCTGTGGCGGAACAGACGCAACAGTTCCTTCCAGAATCTTCAGCAGTGCCTGCTGTACTCCTTCACCGGAAACATCTCTTGTGATAGATGCATTCTCTGACTTACGGGTGATTTTATCAATCTCATCAATATAAATAATGCCGTACTCTGCTTTGGACACATCATAGTCTGCTGCCTGAATGATCTTCAGCAAAATATTTTCCACGTCTTCACCAACATATCCGGCCTCCGTTAATGTCGTCGCATCTGCGATTGCAAACGGTACGTTCAGAATTTTTGCCAGTGTCTGTGCCAACAAAGTCTTACCGGAACCGGTTGGACCCAGCATCAGAATATTACTTTTCTGCAGTTCCACATCCAGATCCGGCTCAGCCAGAATACGTTTGTAATGATTGTAAACTGCTACGGATAATACTTTCTTTGCCTCATCCTGTCCAATAACATAGTCATCCAGAAATCCTTTGATTTCTTCCGGTGTCAACAGGTTGATATCCATGCTGTCATTATCCTCGTAATCCTGCATCTCTTCCTCAAGGATGTCATTGCAGGTCTCAATGCACTCATCACAGATAAAGATGCCTGCCGGTCCAGCGATCAGTTTGTGTACCTGATCCTGGGTTTTATTACAAAAAGAGCAACGGATTTTATCGCTCTGATTTATTCTTCCTGCCATTCAATCTTACTCCCACGCTACCTTTACTGTCTGTTTGTAATTACGGCATCAATAAGACCGTATGCTTTTGCTTCTTCAGCTGTCATATAATTGTCACGCTCAGTATCTGCAGCTACAACTTCATAAGGCTGACCGGTATTCTCAGATAAAATACGATTCAAGCGTTCTTTTGTCTTCAGTATATTCTCCGCTACAATCTGAATATCTGTAGCCTGTCCTTTTGCTCCGCCGGACGGCTGATGGATCATGATCTCTGCATTTGGCAATGCATAACGTTTTCCTTTTGTTCCCCCCGCAAGCAGAAACGCGCCCATACTTGCTGCCATACCGATACAAATGGTAGAAACATCACACTTAATATACTGCATTGTATCATAAATTGCCAGACCGCAGGAAACTACTCCACCCGGGGAATTGATATACAACTGGATATCTTTACCCGGATCCTCAGACTCCAGGAACAGTAACTGTGCCACAATCAGACTTGCTGTGGTCTCATTTACCTCTTCTCCCAGGAAAATGATTCTGTCTTTTAACAGACGGGAATAAATATCATAATTCCGCTCGCCTCTGCTTGTCTGTTCAACAACGTAAGGTACTAAACTCATATTGCTACCTCCTAAACATGAAAAGCAGACCGGCCTCGCCGGCACGATCTGCTTTCGTATCTTTACTTTGTCATGCAGGATATCTGATTCCTGCTGCTCTTTGAGAATTATTCAGCTGCTTCTGTCTCAGCTTCTGCTTCTTTCTCTTTTTTTGTTTTTGCTTTTGCACGAGGTTTTACAGACTCAGTGATCAGTTCAACTGCTTTCTGTACAGCCAGATCCTGTTTCATGTTCTCTTTCTCATCCTCGCCCATGTACTCTTTGAGTTTGTCAGCTTCCATGTTGTACATGGTTGCCATTTTCTCAATCTCAGCATCTACATCTGCATCTGTGATCTCAATGTTCTCTTCTTTTGCAATCTGCTCAAGAACAAGGCTGCTCTTGATACGTGTGATTGCATCCGGGCGAACCTGCTCTTTTAACTGATCCAGTGTCAGTCCGGAGAACTGAAGGTACTGATCCATAGACAGACCCTGCTGTGCCATCTGCTGTGCGAACTGGTTGATCATATTCTCGCACTGTGTATCGATCATTGCATCCGGGAGTTCCATTGTAGATTTATCAACGATCTTATCGATTGCTTCATCCTGGTATGCACGTTTGATCTCGTTCTGTTTCTGCTCTTCTAATTTTGCTTTTACACTGTCTTTGTACTCAGCAACGGTATCGAATTCGGATACATCCTGAACAAACTCATCATCCAGCTCCGGAATCTCTTTCGCTTTGATCTCATGAATTTTAACTTTGAATGTAGCTTCTTTTCCAGCGAGATCTTCTGCATGATACTCATCCGGGAATGTAACGTTTACGTCTACGTCATCACCGGCGTTTTTGCCGATCAGCTGATCTTCAAATCCCGGGATGAAGCTTCCGGAACCAATTTCTAAAGAGTGGTTCTCACCTTTGCCGCCCTCAAATGCAACACCGTCTACGAATCCTTCGAAATCAATCACTGCTGTATCACCGTTCTCGATGGCACGATCCTCAACGTTGATTGTTCTTGCATTTTTCTCACGCTCTTTGTCGATTGCTGCTGTTACGTCCTCATCTGTTACAGTTCCGTCTACTTTTGTAACTGTTACACCGATGTATTTACCAAGTGTTACTTCCGGTTTTGTAGCAACTTCTGCTGTGAAGATGAACGGTTTGCCTTTCTCGATCTGAGTGATATCAACAACCGGTCTGGATACGATATCCTCTCCACACTCTTTTGCTGCATCAGCATATGCCTGCGGGATCAGTGCGTTTGCTGCGTCTTCGTAGAATACGCCTGCACCGTACATTTTCTCAACCATAGCTCTCGGAACTTTTCCTTTACGGAATCCCGGCATGCTGATATTTTTCTTCTGTCTGTTATATGCTTCCTGAAGTGCTTTCTCCAGCTCTTCAGCCGGAACTTCAATGGTAAGCTTTACTGTATTTTTTTCTAACTTTTCCACCTGTACGCTCATTGACAATTTCCTCCTTTATATCTATGTAGTCATTGTATTTTCTTAGAAAAAGGTATACTTCTACTACTTACAGTCATTTTTGGATTATAACACACAGATTTTATAATTGCAAGCAATAATCCCCCCAGAATTATAACCTGGCTTTTCAGGCGCAGGCAACGATAAAAATTATGAAAAAGAATCTTTTTTCCTGTTGATTTTTCCTGTTCTCCGTGATAATCTGTTGTTACATTCGAACATATGTTCTTTTTTCAACAGAGGTATCATTTATGGAACTTTATCATACAACACTTTCCTTACAGGAAAAACTGGAAATATTATCCGATGCGGCAAAATACGATGTATCCTGTACTTCCAGCGGTGTAGACCGCCGCGGAAAAAAGGGCTCTCTTGGCAATTCCTGTGCCGCCGGCATCTGCCACAGTTTTGCCGGGGACGGCAGATGTATCTCCCTGCTGAAGATCCTGCTGAGTAACGACTGTATCTATAACTGTCGCTACTGCCAGAGCCGCGCCGACAACGACTGCCGCCGTGCCACATTTACCCCGGATGAGATCTGTCAGCTGGTAATCGAATTTTACAGACGCAACTATATCGAAGGCCTGTTTCTGAGTTCCGGTGTGTATAAGAATCCGACACACACAATGGAACTGATGTATCAGACACTGTTTCTGCTGCGCACCCGCTACCATTTCAACGGCTACATCCATGTCAAAGCCATCCCCTATGCTCCGGATGATCTGCTGGAACAGGTGGGCTATCTGGCTGACCGCATGAGTGTCAATCTGGAACTTCCCACGGCGGAAGGACTGGCCACGCTTGCGCCACAGAAAACCCGTGCATCCATTCTGACTCCCATGCGCCGCATGCAGCAGCGGATCAGCGGATATCGCCTTGCCATTGGAAAAAGTGCCTTTATGGAGCGCAGTACCGGCAACCAATACCTGGAACACAGCATTTTTTCAGAAACACAGCCATTGGATGGTTTATCGGACGGAATTTTTACACCGAATGCCCTGGCGCCGGAGATTCTGCATGTATCCGAAAAACCTGATCATAAAATTCATACATTGTCACCATCTGCCTTAGCAACTGAACCCAGACACTTACACTCTGCCTCACCGGAACTTTCCCAACAGTATACTCCTCACTCTGTGTGCAAAGACTCCGTTCCGGCAGATGCTATTTCCGGTCACCCGGATCGTCCCTTTGCCCCCGCCGGCCAAAGTACCCAGATGATCATCGGTGCCACTGGTGAAACGGATTTTGAGATTCTGTCTACTACGCAGGCGCTCTATCAGAATTTTGATCTGAAACGTGTATTCTATTCCGCCTACATCCCGCTGAATGACGACTCCGCCCTTCCTGCCATCGGCACACCACCACCGCTGTTGCGGGAACACCGGCTCTACCAGGCAGACTGGTTACTGCGCTATTACGGCTTCCATGCTTCTGAGCTGCTGACTCCGGATCGTCCAAATTTCAATCTCGCTCTGGATCCAAAATGTGACTGGGCGCTGCGGCATCTGGAACAGTTTCCGATTGAAGTTGCCACTGCGGACTATGCCACCCTGATGCGTGTTCCAGGCATTGGCAGTAAATCTGCCCTGCGTATTCTGAAAGCCCGCCGTATGGCTCCTCTCTCCTTTGACAGTATCAGGAAAATGGGTGTTGTCTTAAAACGGGCACAATATTTTATTACCTGTAATGGCAAAATGCATGTGCCGATCCGGTTGGAAGAATCCTTTATTACACGCCAGCTTACCGGACTGGATGCCCGCACGGGGTATGCCATCTCCTACCCGGATACACGCTATGAACAGTTATCTCTGTTTGATTTTATGAACGCAGAATAAGCATTCCCCCACGTCAAGTGTGCAGAGTACTAAGCAGTGGATAGGGGGATGCTTATGTCAGTGGAAATTAAAAGTTCCCACTGACGGGTCGCAAAGCGACTGCGTTCATGCGCAAGTAGCGAAAGCGGATTGCGAATGTCTGCTTT
>OLPT01001939.1_pt1 | contig 11646 bp, 6 predicted proteins | sample 1673051 | NCBI WGS metagenome assembly OLPT01 (sample SAMEA3136750, study PRJEB25190) | human gut metagenome | biome: human gut; feature: human-associated habitat; material: faeces | place: Austria | collected 2013
CTCCACCTATGTGGAGGGTCTGCTCAAGGTCATTGGCGAGGACGGGCGCATCCACTCCACCTTCAACCAGACCGAAGCCCGCACCGGACGGCTCTCCTCCGATAATCCCAACCTGCAGAATATCCCCATCCGCACCGAGCTGGGCAGTCAGCTGCGCGCCTACTTTGTTGCAAAGCCGGGCTGTGTGCTGGTAGACGCGGATTACAGCCAGATCGAGCTGCGTATTCTGGCGCACATCACCGGGGACGAACACATGCAGCAGGCCTTTTTGAACGGCGAGGATATCCACCGCAGCACCGCTGCCAAGATCTACGGCATCCCGCAGAGCGAGGTGACGCCCCGGCTGCGCTCCTCTGCCAAGGCCATCAACTTCGGCATCATGTACGGCAAGGGCGCGTACAGCCTTTCCAAGGATATCGGCGTGACCGTGAAGGAGGCAGACGCCTTCCTCAAGAATTATCTGGCGGCCTTCCCCAGCGTGAGCGGCTATATGGACAAGACCATCGCGGATGCCAAGGCAAACGGCTATGTGTCCACCCTGTTCGGCCGCCGCCGCACCCTGCCGGAGCTGGCCAGCACCAACTTCAATGTGCGCGCCAGCGGCGAGCGCATGGCCCGCAACACCCCCATTCAGGGTACCGCTGCGGACGTGATCAAGCTGGCCATGGTGCGGGTGTGGAAGCGCCTGCGGGACGAAAAAATGGCCAGCCGCCTGATCCTGACCGTCCACGATGAACTGATCGTGGAGGCCCCGGAGGCGGAGGCCGAGCAGGCTGCCCGCATCCTGCGGGAGGAAATGGAAGGCTGTGTGCAGTACGCGGTGCCCCTGAGCACCGATGTGCACGCAGGCAAAAACTGGCTGGAGGCACACTAAAATGATCATTCTCGGAATTGAGTCTACCTGTGACGAAACTGCCGCTGCACTGGTGGAGGATGGACGGCACCTGCTGAGCAACGTCATCTCCACCAGCGTCAAGGAGCAGGCGCTGTACGGCGGCGTTGTGCCGGAGATTGCCAGCCGCCGCCACTGCGAGTTTATCAGTGCTACGGTCAAAAAAGCCCTGCTGGACGCAGGCAAGACCATAGACGATGTGGACGCCGTGGCTGTCACCTTTGCGCCGGGGCTCATCGGCGCAGTGCTGGTGGGCGTGAACTTTGCCAAGGGTCTGGCCTACTCGGCGGGCAAGCCGCTGGTGCCGGTGCACCATCTGCGGGGACACATCGCCGCGCTCTACCTGACCCACCCGGAACTCAAGCCGCCCTTTTTGTGTCTGGTGGCGTCCGGCGGGCACAGCCACATCGTGGAGGTGCAGGACTACACCCACTACCATATTTTAGGCCACACGGTGGACGATGCTGCGGGCGAAGCCTTTGACAAGGTGGCCCGCACACTGGGTCTGCCCTACCCCGGCGGCCCCAGCGTAGCCGCCGCCGCAAAGACCGGCGATCCCAAGGCCTACCGCCTGCCGGTGCCCCATGTGGAGGGCAAGTACAACGTGAGCTTTTCCGGCTTAAAGACCGCCGTGCTCAATGAGGTGAACAAGGCGCAGATGAAGGGCGAGGAAGTGAACGTACCCGACCTTGCTGCCAGCTTTCAGGAGCGCATTGCGGGCATTCTGGCCGAAAAGCTGCTGCTGGCTGCTGCCGATACCGGGGCAAAGCAGGTGTGCCTTGCCGGTGGCGTAGCCGCCAACGGCCGTCTGCGCCAGCTGGTAAATGACGGTGCCCAGAAGCTGGGTGCCAAGGTCTACCTGCCGGAGCTGAAGTTCTGCGGCGACAACGGCGCGATGATCGCCGCACAGGGCTACTACCAGTACATTGCCGGGCACACCGCCGGGCTGGAACTGAACGGCCTGCCCACCCTGCCCATCGACTATGAATAAACACAACACCGGAGGTGTTCCCATGACTGAGCGCAACCCTATCCTGCAAAGCCTGTTCGACCGCAAGTCGGTGCGGGTGTATGAAGAAAAGCCCATCCCTGCCGAGATGAAGCAGGCCATTTTGGAAGCTGCCGCACAGGCGCCCTCTGCGGGCTGTCAGCAGCTGTATACTATTTTAGATATCACCGACCCGGCACTGAAAGAAGCGCTGGCCGAAAGCTGTGACCACCAGCCCTTTATTGCCAAAGCACCGCTGGTGCTGGTGTTCTGCGCCGACTGCAAAAAGTGGTACGACGCCTACTTGGAAGCGGGCTGCACACCCCGCACCCCGGGCGTGGGCGATTTGATGCTGGCAGTCACCGATGCTGCCATTGCTGCCCAGAACGCCGTAGTCGCCGCCGAAAGCTTTGGCATCGGCTCGTGCTACATCGGGGACATCATGGAAAACTGCGACACCCAGCGCAGTCTGCTGCATCTGCCGGACTATGTGTTCCCAGCAGCAATGCTGGTGTTCGGCTGGCCCACCCAGCAGCAGAAGGACCGCGTAAAGCCCCAGCGCTGCGCCATGGAGCATATCGTGCACGAAAACGGCTACCGCACCATGGGCGGCGCAGAGCTGCGGGACACCTTCGGCTACAAAGCCGGAAACGCCCCCTTTGACCAGTGGTGCACCGCCTTCTGCAACCGCAAATATAACTCCGATTTCTCCAAAGAGATGACCCGCTCGGTGGAGGAATATCTCGGCCAGTTCCGGTGATCTAAAACGTTTCTGAACCACAAATTATAGCAACAAAAAGCGGCAGCTGCACGGTATTTTGTGCAGCTGCCGCTTTTCTCGTTTATCTTTGGTTTTCCGCAAACAGTGCGCCCAACTCCGGCAGGATATCATGCGGCAGCATCCCGTACTCACCGCGCTTTGCGGCGGCGCGGTCGGCGGCGGCACCGTGCAGATATACCGCACAGGCAGCAGCTTGGTAGGCGGGCAGACCGCAGGCCAGCAGCGCCGCCAGCATCCCAGCCAGTACATCCCCGCTGCCGCCCCGGGCAAGCCCCGGGTTACCGGTAGGGTTCACGCACACCCGCCCATCCGGGCTGGCCACCACAGTGCGTGCCCCCTTCAGCACCACCACAGCATTCCACACCTTGGCATACCGCAGGGCAATCCCCTCCCGGTCGGCGGCAAGCGCTGCTGCCGAAAGGCCGGTCAGGCGTGCCATCTCGCCGGGGTGCGGGGTGACTACCAGTTCTCCCGCCGGGTGCGGAAAGGGCTTGCCCTCGGCCAGCAGCTGGGCGGCGGCGTTCAGGCCGTCTGCGTCCAACACCGCAGCCCCCGCAAAGCCGGGCAGAAGCTGCTGCACCAGCGTGCGGGTCTCGGTGGCCCGGGCGGCACTTTGCGCCGTGCCGCCAAGGCCGGGGCCCAGCAGCAGCACGGTGGCCTTCTGCCGCCGGAGCAGCGGCACATTTTCCGGCGCAATGCCGCCCTGTGCGCCTTCCTTACAGGGGCACAGGCAGCACTCCGGCAGGCGGGTGACAGCAGCGCTGACCACCGGCTCTACGCTTGCAAGAGTAACGATACCCGCCCCGGTGCGCAGTGCACCCTCGGCTGCCAGCAGCGCAGCGCCCCGGTAAAAGGCACTGCCCGCCACCGCCAGCACGCTGCCAAAGGTACCCTTATGGCTATCCCGGGCGCGGGGCGGGATATTCTGCCAGACAAATTCTTCGGTAATTTCCACAGCCATGGGCGCACCTCCAGAGAACGATTTCAAATGCCCTCCGCGTTGCTGTGGGCATTTCTAGCGGAATCATTATTTTAAGATTGTCGGTTTGGAAAATCCGCAGATTTTCCAAACCGACTTTTTCACAAGAGAGGAAATTGGGAGGGATAGCATTTACGCCTGTCCCTGCACAAGGGCACGGATCTGCTTTTCCACGTTCTGCACTTCCTCGTGGAACATCCGGGCAGACACGCGCAGTGCGCCGTGCCCAAGGATGATGACCTGCTCCATACCGTCCGAGGTCGCCACGCGGACACGGCGGCTCTTGCCGATTTCATGGGTGACCCGCTCGATGAACATATCGGCGGTCTCAGCCTCCTTGGTGTAGACCACATGGATATTGTGGTACTGCTCGATGGCACCGGGGCTGCCGGGCACGCGGTAGGCATCGAACACCAGAATGAGCACGCATTTCTGGTAGCCCTGATAGTTGCACAGGATATCCATCAGCTTGCGGCGGGCAGCGTCCAAGCTTTCCTTTGCCAGTGCGTTCAACTCGTCCCACGCAAAGATGATGTTGTAGCCGTCCACCAGCAGATACTCCGGGGCAATTTCCCACTGCTCTGCGGCAAAATCCGGGCGTTCGGTCTTTTGCACCGGACGGAACGCCGCCAGCGGGTCCCGCTTGATGGGGCCGTAGGTTCGCTCAAAAATTTTGAGCAGCTCGGCGTCCTCCTCCAGCGTGGCGCGGTAGGCCATGGCGCGGCGCTGGGGCGCAGCCTGCACCTCCGGGCGGGCGGGCTTTGCCTTGCCCCAGCCGCTTTCAACGTGCATATGGCTGCGCACCTCGCTCCACGGCACCACAAAGCCCGCACCATGGGCGCAGAACACGGAATCTGCGGGGTTGTCCAGATCATGCTCCGGCTGGTAGCCGATCTCTGCAATGACCTGCTGCGCGTTGTGGCAGGGGCGGTAACCGTTCAGTGTCAGGCTCAAATGTCCCCTGCCCCGAGTGTAGCTGACCACCTCCATGGGGTAGCTGCGCATGGTGGATACCGGCGCAAAGCCGGTCAGGGTGGCAGTCTCCGCGCCGCTTTCCGGCGGATCAAAACTGCCCTCCATGCGCTGGATATCGCTCATGGCGCGGCCGATGTTCTCCACCGGCACTTCCAGCCGGAAAGCGTACCACGGCTCTAACAGCTGGCTTTTGGCCAACATCAGTCCCTGCCGCACAGCGCGGTAGGTGGCCTGCCGGAAATCGCCGCCCTCGGTGTGCTTGAGGTGCGCTTTGCCGGTGAGCAGGGTAATTTTCACATCGGTCAGCGGTGCGCCGGTCAAAACGCCAAGGTGCTGCTTTTCTTCCAGATGGGTCAGCACCAGCCGCTGCCAGTTTTTGTCCAGAACCTCTTCCCGGCAGTCGGCGGCAAACTGCATCCCGCTGCCCCGGGGCAGCGGTTCCAGCAGCAGATGCACCTCGGCATAGTGGCGCAGCGGCTCGTAGTGGCCTACGCCCTCCATGGGCTCGGTGATGGTCTCCTTATACAGAATACCGCCCGGGCCAAAGGATACTTCCAGCCCGAACCGCTCCGCCAACAGGCTGCGCAGCACTTCCAGCTGCACCTCGCCCATCAGCTGCACATGAATTTCGCCCAGCGTCTCGTTCCACACCACATGGAGCTGCGGTTCTTCCTCTTCCAGCCGGTGCAGCTTGCCCAGCGTAGCGTGTACGTCTGCGCCCTCCGGCAGCAGCACCTGATAGCTGAGCACCGGTTCCAGCACCGGCACATCGCTGTCCCGCTCTGCCCCAAGTCCTGTGCCGGGCTTTGCATGGGTCAGGCCGGTCACGGCGCACACCTGTCCCGGGCCGATGGCCTCGGTCAGGGTATATTTTGCGCCGGAGTACAGCCGCAGCTGGTTCGCTTTTTCTGCCCACGGCTCGCCGTCTGCTTCGCCGGAGAGCAGAGCCTTTACCTTCAGCTCCCCGCCGGTGACCCGCAGCCATGTCAGGCGTGCCCCCTGCTCGTCCTGTGATACCTTGAACACCCTTGCACCAAAGGCGTGCAGCGCCGGGGCGGGGCGGGTGTAGCGGTCCAGCCCCTCCAGAAGTGCATCCACCCCGTCCAGCCGCAACGCCGCCCCGAACCAGCACGGAAAAACGTGCCGCCGGGCAACTGCGGGGATAATGTCTGCATCGGTCAGGGTACCTGCATCCAGCATTTTTTCCATCAGCTGCTCATCGCACAGCGCCAGTGCTTCGTTGCGGGCGGCAGGCGCTGCGCCAAAATCCACAAAACCCTCGCCAAGGCGGCGATTCAGCTGGGTAAGCAGCTGCTCCCGGGTCATGCCGGGCAGGTCCATCTTGTTCACGAACACAAAGGTGGGCACATGGTAGCGCCGCAACAGCCGCCACAGCGTTTCGGTATGGCTTTGCACGCCGTCCGTTCCGCTGACCACCAGCACGGCGTAATCCAGCACCTGCAAGGTGCGCTCGGTCTCGGTGGAAAAATCCACATGGCCGGGGGTGTCCAGCAGGGTGATGGCGGTATTGCCCGCCGTAAGCAGCGCCTGCTTGGAAAAGATGGTGATGCCGCGCGCTTTTTCCAAGCTGTCGGTATCCAGAAAGGCATCTCCGTGGTCTACCCGTCCCAGCTTGCGGATAGCACCTGCGCGGTAGAGCATGGCCTCGGAGAGGGTAGTCTTGCCGGAGTCCACATGGGCCAGAATGCCCAGTACGATCTGTTTTTGCGTTGTTTCCATGCACTGCTCCTATAAAAAAGTTTCTCATTTATTGTAGCACGCTTTGCCGGGAAAAGAAAGTTTTCATGTGCAAATCCCACAAGCAAAAAACAGCACCGGACAGAAAACGCTCTGCCCGGTGCAATTTTCTTAAAAAAGATCCAGCATATTGTCCAGATAGATTTCCTCCCGCACTTGCAGCTGGTATTCCGGCTTTATCATGTAGTAAAGCAGAAATTCCAGCACCAGTGCACTGCCTAGCCCCCTGCCCTCTATCTTAAACTGGGAAAAGCCTGCGGGCAGGTACCGCTGTCGGATGTCATCCGTCCCGATAAACCCGGGACTGCGCATCGCCTTGGAAAAGCGGTAGCCCCCGGCGGCATCCGGGGCGACGCAGCGGTGGTCCGGGCAGTCCTCGCCCAGATTCTGACGGCTGACCGTCTCGTAGCAGCGCTTGCGCTCGGTGCAGCCGAACCAACAGCACTCGTTGCACAAAAACTCTACCTTCGCCTTTTGCTCCGGCGGCAGGGTGCGCAGCTGCTCCAATGCCGGGTTCAGCCGGAAATCTGGCACCACATACCGGAACTGCGGCTTTGCCAATTCCTGCCGCAAAAGCGTAAAATCGGTGAGCACCTTGGTGGTGGAGGATACCAGATACAGCTCCGGCCAGCGCTGCCGCAGATAGTCCGCCAGCAAATCCGAATGGACGATCACACCGTTTGGCACACTGCCGCTTTTTGCAAACTGGTCACACAGGGCGTTGCACTGCGGGTCGGCAAGGTGCTCCGCCCGCAGCAGGGAGTTACTGAAGGTCAGCCGCCCAGAGATGCCGTATTCCCGCAGCAGCGCCAGCACCTCGCGCGCAGCTGCCCCGCCGCAGGAGATGCGTCCCCCGCCCCAGATACAGCCCGCCGGTGCGCCGTAGATGGAGCCGATGGTGCACCAATCGTAAAAATATTCCCGGTGCTCCCGGTACAGCGGCAAAAAGCGGCGGTACAGCTCGTAAAACTCGAACAGGCCGGGCAGATGATAACAGGCAGCTGCGGGCTTTTCCATAGCGGTTCCTTTCCTTCAAATGGGCACTCCTGCGGTTTTCAGATGCCGCTTTCCATTGCGACCCTTCTCGTGAAGATGCGTTTGGAGCGGCCCACAGGCCGCGACAAACGCGAAATATAAATAAGCTTTCCGCTGAAGATGGCCATAGCAGCGCGGAGGCCATTTCAAATCGTCTACTTGCCAAAAAGGCTGCTGCACAAAACTGTACAGCAGCCTTTTGCGTTGTATTTTGCCGCTATTACACAGTAGCGCCGACCTGAGGGGCACCACCGGCAAGCTGCTCTGCCGTAAGCGGCTGGGCTTCTGCGGGGGCGTTCAGGCGCTCCTTGGCCACCGCCAGCATCAGCTTGATGCGGTTTTCCTGATTGACCCGGGTAGCACTGGGGTCGTAGTCGATGGGGGTGATGTTGGCGCTGGGGTACAGCGCACGGATCTTGTTCACCATGCCCTTGCCCACGATATGGTTGGGCAGGCAGCCAAAAGGCTGCGCACACACGATGTTGCCGTAGCCGCCCTGCACCAGCTCGATCATTTCGGCGGTCAGCAGCCAGCCTTCGCCCATTTTTGCGCCCAGCGAGATGACCCCCTTGGGCTTTTCCACCAGCTCCTTGAAGGGGCCCGGCGCATAGAACCCGGCGTCCGTCTCTGCCTTGAGCATGACACGCTCCACGCTGTCCAACCAGTTGAGGAACTGGTCGGTGCCTACCTTTACAGCCAGCTTGCCGCCGTACAGCACATGATCCTCGCCCATGTTGAAGGCGCAGTACTGCACAAAGCCCATCAGACCGGGGAAGTTCACCTCGCAGTCCTGACTTTCCAGGAATTTTTGCAGTTCATTGTTGCCCAGTGGGCTGTACTTGACGTAGATCTCGCCCACAACACCCACCTTGACCTTGGGCACCCGGGTGACCGGGATAGTGGCAAATTCCTTTGCGATCAGCGGGAAGGTGTGCTTCATTTCCCGGGAAGTAAAGCCTTTTCCGGCCAGCAAAGCACGGCCAAGACGGGCGACCCAGCGATCCACCATGCGGTCGGCGGCACCCTTTTCGTTCTCGTAGGGAGCCACCTGATTGCGCAGCGCACACAGCATATCGCCGTAGAAGATGCAGGCGATGCACTTGCGTGCCAGCGGGAGGGTCATCTGGAAGCCGCTGTCCTTTTCCAGACCGGAAAAGTTCAGGCTTGCCACCGGGATCTGCGGGTAACCGGCCTTGACCAGCGCCTTGCGCAGCAGATGGATGTAGTTGGAGGCGCGGCAGCCGCCGCCGGTCTGGGTGATCAGCAGCGCGGTATGTTCCAGATCATACTTGCCGCTGTTCAGCGCATCCAGAAACTGGCCGATGACCAGCAGCGCCGGGTAGCAGGTATCGTTGTGCACATACTTCAGCCCCAGCTGTGCCACGGCACTGCCGCAGTTGCCCAGCAGCTCACACTTATAGCCTTCGCAGCGCAGTGCGTACTCCATGAGCCGGAACTGGGTAACGGCCATGTTGGGGATGAGGATGGTGTGGGTCTTTTTCATCTCCGGGGTAAATTTGGGATAATGATATTCCATAGGTTCCTCCTATGTTGCTCTAAACAAGATAGTCCCCACAAAAGCTTCCCCCGACGGGGGAAGCCCTTCAGCCTATCTCAGGGTTTCTTTTATTCTGACTTTTCTGCGGCGGCCTCGTCCCGCTCGTCCAGTGCGGCAAACAGGCTGCGCAGACGGATGTTCACGGCACCGAGGTTTGTGATCTCGTCGATCTTCAGCTGGGTATACAGCTTGTTGCCCCGCTGCAAAATCTCGCGGGTCTCGTCGGTGGTAATGGCATCCACGCCGCAGCCGAAGGACACCAGCTGCACCAGATCCATATCCTTCTGGGTGGTGCAGTACTTGGCGGCAGCGTACAGGCGGCTGTGGTAGGTCCACTGGTTCAGCACACTGGTGGGGAACTTCTGCACCCGGTTGGAGATGCTGTCCTCGGTGACCACCGCAGCCCCGTGACGGGTGATCAGATGGTCGATGCCGTGGTTGACCTCCGGGTCCACATGATAGGGGCGGCCTGCCAGCACGATGATGCGCTTGCCCTGACGGCGCGCCTCGTCGATGATCTCGCTGCCCCTTACCCGGATCTTAGCCATGTGCGCCTCATACTCCGCGTAGGCGGCATCGGCTGCGGCCTGCACCTCCCGCTCGGAGATGCCGCCAAAGTACTTGGGCAGCACCTCCTTTGCCATCTTGTGCACAAAATCCTTGGGACGGTGGATGCCCACATAATCATAGATGAACTTTTTGCCTTCCAGCTCCGGGCAGTTGCCTGCCAGAACCTCCGGGTAGTAGGCCACCACCGGGCAGTTATAATGGTTGTCGCCCAAGCCCTCGTCCACATTGTAGGTCAGGCAGGGGTAGAAGATGGCGTCCAGCTGCATCTGGCTCAGCGCCTTGATGTGGCCGTGGCTCAGCTTTGCCGGGAAGCAGGCGGTATCGCTGGGGATGGTAGCCTGTCCGGCCAGATACAGCCCGCGGGTGGACATCGGGCTGGTGTGCACCGCAAAGCCAAGGCTCGTCCAGAAGGCGTACCAGAAGGGCAGCAGCTCGTAGAAGCCCAGACACAGCGGGATGCCGATGGAACCGCGCTTGCCGGGCACAGGCTTGTAGCTGGCCAGCAGCTGCTGCTTGTAGGCGTACAGGTTCAGGCTGTTGTCCTCACTTTTGCCGGTAACGGGCTTATCGCAGCGGTTACCGGAGATGAATTTGCGGCCATCGGCAAAGGTATTGACGGTCAGCTGGCAATGGTTGCCGCAGCCGCCGCACTTGACGCTGACCACCTGCTGTGCAAACTTTTCCAGCTCCTGCTCGTCCATCATGGCAGAGGTGGTCTGGTTGTTTTTATGGCTCTGGCGCAGGCCGTACAAAGCAGCGCCGTAAGCGCCCATCAGACCGGCAATGTCCGGCCGGATGACCTCCACGCCCATCTCTTTTTCAAAGGCACGGAGCACGGCTTCATTATAAAAGGTACCGCCCTGTACCACGATCTTGCGGCCCAGTTCTTCCGGGCTGGAAGCACGGATCACCTTGTACAGCGCGTTCTTGACCACGCTGATGGACAGGCCTGCGGAGATATTCTCGATGCTGGCACCGTCCTTTTGCGCCTGCTTGACCGAGCTGTTCATGAACACAGTGCAGCGGCTGCCCAAGTCCACCGGGCGGTCTGCGAACAGACCCAGCGCGGCAAACTCCTTGACGTCATAGCCCAGTGCCTGCGCAAAGGTCTGCAAAAAGCTGCCGCAGCCGGAGGAGCAGGCCTCGTTCAGGAAGATGTTGCTGATGGCGCCGTCCTCGATCTTGAAGCACTTCATGTCCTGCCCGCCGATGTCAATGATGAAGTCCACGTCCGGCATAAAGTACTTGGCAGCGGTAAAATGCGCCACCGTTTCCACCAGACCGTAATCACAGCGGAAAGCGTTCTTTACCAACTCCTCGCCGTAGCCGGTGGTGGTAACACTGGCCACCTGCAGCCCCGGGTGCTCCTTGTAGATCTTGAGCAGCTGCTCCCGAATCAGAGGCAGCGGGTTGCCAAGGTTGGGCTGATAGTTGGTGTACAAAATCTGGCTCTTTTCGTCCACCACCACCAGCTTGACGGTGGTAGAACCGGAGTCGATGCCGATATGCACCGGCCCGCAGTGGGCACTAAAAGCCACGCGGGGAACACTGTGGGACATGTGCCGTGCGTGGAAAGCCTCGTACTCCTCCTTGCTGGCGAACAGCGGCGGCTCGCTGGCATAGGTAGCAGTGGCGGCGTACTTGTCCAGCGCATCGGCCACCTCGGTGAGCACAAATTCCTTATCGGCATACAACGCAGCGCCCAGCGCCACATACAGCAGGCTGTTTTCCGGGCAGGTGCCGGTCACGTTCAGCGCTTCGTCAAAGCTCTTGCGCAGCACGGTGCTGAAAGTGAGCGGGCCGCCCAGATAAAGGATATTGCCCTTGATGGGGCGGCCCTGTGCCAGACCGGCTATGGTCTGGTTGACCACAGCCTTATAGATGCTGGCGGCGATATCCTCGGTGCGGGCACCCTGATTGATCAGCGGCTGCACGTCACTTTTTGCAAACACGCCGCAGCGGCTGGCGATGGTATAGGTGCGCTGCGCCTGTTCGGCGGCCTTGTTCATCTCCTCAGCGCTCATCTTCAGCAGAGTGGCCATCTGGTCGATGAAAGCACCGGTGCCGCCGGCACAGCTGCCGTTCATGCGCACCTCGGTGCCGTTGGTCA
>OLPT01001955.1_pt1 | contig 11584 bp, 10 predicted proteins | sample 1673051 | NCBI WGS metagenome assembly OLPT01 (sample SAMEA3136750, study PRJEB25190) | human gut metagenome | biome: human gut; feature: human-associated habitat; material: faeces | place: Austria | collected 2013
CAGCAATGGCAGGCCTAGACAGATCGTCGTTTAATACAGAACCCGGCTTACGGTCTATCTCGTTTTCCCTTTTGTGTTTTTGCGCTGTCTGCTGTTGCAGGCAGCTTTTTTGTTGCAGCAACGTAAAAAGAGGCCACCGCACAGGATTTGTGCAGTGACCTCTTTGTTGCATGCAAGACTATTGAAAATGCCCGCTGCGTGCGCTTTGGGCATTTTCAGCGGCATAATCATTTTTAATTGCAACCCGGGAAAATCTGCGGATTTTCCCGGGTTGCCTTTTCACGGAAAGGGGTTGCTCAGTTCCCGCTTGCGCCCAGGATGGCGTCCAGCACGGTGGAGGCGGCGCTGTACAGCGAACCTGCGGCCTGCTCTACCTGCTCCTGCGTGGGCAGGCTGACGGCGGGCGTCTCGGTGTTGCCGCCCTCGGCGGGAGCAGTCGTTTCCGGCTGGGGCGTCTCGGTGGCAGCAGGCTGCTCGGCGGGCGTTTCCGCGGGCTGCTCTGCCGGCTGCTCAGCGGGCTGCTCTGCAGCCTGCTCCGGCACGCTTTCCGCCGGTACTTCCACGATCACGCTGTCGGCAGGCGTCTCGGGCACAGAGACGGCGGCATCGGGGTCGGTGGTGGGGGTGTACACCTCCGTCTTTTCCGGGGTCTGGGTGGTGGAACTTACCGTGCCTTCGCCGCCCATCACCGCCGCGATCATCTCTTTGGCCTTTGCCACAGAGGCTTCATCCGGCTTCATGACATAGAGCTTCTGCCCCTTGGCAGAGTAGCACTTGGTGCTGCTGCCGGAAGTGCCAGTAACGGTGTAGCGTTCAATATTCCACTCCGCAAAATCGCTCAGCTGCATGCGCACCAGCGCGCTGATCTGGTTGGTAGAAAGGCTGGTGACAAAGCTGTCAGCAACAGCGTCCAGAATTTTGGTAAAGCCCATCAGCAGCGCCGGGGACTTGATCTTGTTCAGCATGGCGTCGATCACCTTCATCTGGTTGATGCCGCGCTGCACATCGCCGGTCTTGAAAGCGTGGCGCTCGCGGGCAAAAGCCAGCGCAGCCTTACCATCCAGATGGTTCCAGCCCTCCACAAAGGTGGTGGGGTCGTAGTAACCGGGGCTGCCCACCGAGGTGAACGCCTGATCGGAATACACGTCCACACCGCCCAGCGCATCAACAATGTCGATAAACCCTGCAAAATTGATGCGGATATAGTGCTCCACGTTCACACCGTACAGGTTGCCGAGGGTGTCCATGCTGGTCTGCACACCGTAAAGCCCGGCGTGGGTCAGCTTATCCTTGCTGTTTGTTCCGGCAAGGTCCACATAATAATCGCGCGGGGTGTTGATCAGCACCACCTGCTTGGTAACGGGGTTCACTGCGGCAATGATATTCACATCACTGCGCGCTTTTTCCGTCAGATCGCCGCGGGTGTCCACGCCGCTCAGGTACAGCACAAAAGGCTCTTTGGTGATCTTATTTGCCTCGGCGTTGCTCAAAAAACCGTTGGTCATATTGCCCAGCGCGTCGAGGCCCTGCTGCGCCCACACGCAGCCCACCGCCATGGCGGCGCACAGCACCACCGAGAACGCCCGGGACACTGTGCCTGCAGTTTTGTACTCCTGACAGCGCTTGACCAGCAGCCACAGCAGCACCAGCAGCGCCGCCAGCACCACCAGATACAGCACCGGCAGCATCTGGGTGCGCCACAGCTGCACCAGCGCCAGAACGCTTAAAATTGCCTGTACGATCAGCAAGATCTTCCCTCGTTTCGGGGGCTGGTACGCCCCATTTGCCCCGGGCACAGTGCTGCGGGGTATGTTTTGCTGCGGGCGGCGGGGCGGCGCAGCCTGCTCCGGCGGCAGCTCCGAGAAAAACGCGGCGCTGTCCACCACTACAGTGGCGTCCTGCTGCTCAGCCTTGTGCAAAAGACGGTGCAGGGAACGACCGTCCTCCTTGCGGGAATGCTCATTTTCGTCCAACATGAGAATACTCCTTTTTCAGCCCACCGGAACGATGGTCAGCACGGCGCGGGCAGGCAGACAGGTGGCGGTCTGATCCTCCGCCGACAGCCAGCCAAAGCCCTCGCAGATGTGATCTGGGCAGGGCGATTCAATAAACCGCGCCCTGCCGTCCTTTACCTCTATATGCACCGTATAATAACCGGTGTCCACACTGTAAGTTTCGTCCTTTTCCAGCGGAATGTCCAGCACGGCGTTCGCGTCGCCGTAGATCAGCTGGGCAGTCAGTTTTCCGCCGGTGGCGTTGTGGCTGCGCACGGCCAGCAGCACCGCTGCGATGGCCAGCACCACCACTGCAAACAGGATATTGGTCAAAAGCTTTTTGTTCTTCATGGCTTACTGCTCCCCGGGCTTGAGCTGCTCCAGCTCCGCCAGCCAGAGGGTGGCACAGGCATCGCTGGGCATCCGCCAGTCGCCCCGGGGCGAAAGGGTCACGCTGCCCACCTTGGGGCCGTCCGGCAGGCAGCTGCGCTTGAACTGCTGGGCAAAAAAGCGCCAGTAGAAGTTGCGCAACCACTTGTACAGCACGGCGTCCGTATACTCTGCTCTGCCTGCAAAGGCCACCTTTGCCAGCCGGTAGATCTTTGCCGGGCCAAAACCGCAGCGCAGTACATAATACAGGTAAAAATCGTGCAGCTCGTAGGGGCCCACCAAGTCCTCGGTGATCTGTGCGATCTCGCCGTCCTTGGCGGGCAGCAGCTCCGGCGACACCGGGGTAGCAAGAATATCCAGCAGCACATCGTGCAAAGCAGCGGTGGCAGCAGTCTCAGCTTCGTACTGCACCAGATAGCGCACCAGCGTTTTGGGCACACCAGCGTTTACGCCGTACATGCTCATGTGGTCGCCGTTGTAGGTCGCCCAGCCCAGCGCCAGCTCCGAAAGGTCGCCCGTGCCCACCACAAGGCCGCCGGTGCGGTTGGCAAGGTCCATCAGCTCCAGTGTGCGCACACGCGCCTGCCCGTTTTCAAAGGTGACATCCAGCACGGTCTCATCCTGCCCGATATCGGCAAAGTGGCTGCGCACGGTGTCGGCAATGCGTATCTCCTGAAAGCTTACGCCCAGCTCCCCGCACAAAATTTCGGCGTTGCTGCGGGTGCGCTTGGTGGTGCCAAAGCAGGGCATGGTCACCGCCAGCACATCGGCGGCGGGGCGGTGCAGCTGCTTCATGGCGCGCACTGCCACCAGCAGGGCAAGGCAGCTGTCCAAGCCGCCGGAAATGCCAATGACCGCCGTTTTTGCGTGAGCGTGCTCCAACCGCTTGGCAAGGCCGTCGGCCTGCATTTTCAAAATAAGCTCGCAGCGGGCGGCGCGGCGCTGCGGGTCACCGGGCACAAAGGGGGCGGGGTCAATGCGGCGGGTGAGCACCGTTTCTTCCGGTGTAAGGTCAAATTCCACTGTGACGTAGCCCTCGGCGCTGTGCTCAAAGCTGGTGTTGCGGGCACGCTCGGCTTCCATGCGCTGGCAGTCCAGCTCGGTCTCGGCGTGGTCGCCCGCAAAGGGCGCAGTCTCCGCCAGAATGCTGCCGTCCTCGGCGATGAGGTCATGCCCGGCAAACACCATGTCGGTGGTGCTTTCGCCGTGCCCTGCCGAGGCGTACAGGTAGCCGCACAGCAGCCGGGCAGACTGGTTTGCCACCAGTGCGCGGCGGTACTCGGCCTTGCCCACGGTCTCATCGCTGGCAGAAAGGTTTGCAATGACGGTCGCGCCCGCCAGTGCGTGGAAGGTGGAGGGCGGCAGGGCGCTCCACAAGTCCTCGCACAGCTCTACGCCCAGCACAAAACTGGGCATCTGGCGGCAGCGGAACAGCAGTGACGTGCCAAAGGGCACCTGCTGCCCGCAGACGGTCACCGTCTGCACCTCGGTGCTGCCGGGGGTGAACTGCCGTTTCTCGTAAAACTCGCCGTAGTTGGGCAGGTAGGTCTTGGGCACAATACCCAGCAGCTGCCCCCGGCACAGCACGGCAGCGCAGTTGTACAGCTTGCCGTGCACCAGCAGCGGCAAGCCAACCAGCACTACGGTGTCCAGTGCGCGGGTCTGCGCAAGCAGCCACTCCAGCGCATCCAGTGCGCCCTGCTGCAAGGTGCGCTGCAAAAACAAATCGCCGCAGGTGTAGCCGGTAAGGCAAAACTCCGGGAAAACCGCCAGCTTTACCCCCCGCTGCGCGGCAGTTTGCAGCTGTGTCAGCATCTGCTGTGCATTATAGGTGCAGTCTGCCACCCGCAGCGCGGGCGAAAAAGCAGCCGCCTTTAAAAAACCATCTTTCATAAGAGGATTTCACATCCTGTCTGTTTCAATGTTGCCATGGTGACCCATGTTGACCATAGTATACCACAAACCGCATAAAACGGAAAGTAACAGACTGGTAAAAGAAGTGTGAACGTGGGAAAACCCTCTCAGTCTCGTTTTTCCAGTTAGCGACTTCCCGGAGTGCACCCCTTCCGTCTGCTCACTTCGTTCGCAGCCACCCGCTCCCCACTCTGTCGCCAACGCGACATCTCTCCCCGGCCGGGGAGAGTCTGTCCAAGGGGACGGCTTTGGGCGGTGATAGCAAACTTTCCGGCAGTGCAAAAGGCGTCCCTATTGGAGGAGCTGGCGAGCGCAGCGAGACTTAAGGGATAAAAAAACACCCCCGCAGGCATAAGCCTACGGGGGTGTTATTATGCTAGTATGTTCCCTGCACCCCTAGGGGTACAGTCACGCAAGCATGAGCCTATCAGTCAAGCTGATTACTTAAGCTTTGTAGACGCCCTCGCCAACGATGTTCTTAGCGGTGCCGAAGCCCAGGTTGTAGATAGCAGCCAGGTTGCCAGCAACGTTCAGGATGCTGTTCACAACGCCCAGAGCGCCGTAGCCGAACTTCTGAGCGCCAGTGGACTCACCGGTCACATTATCGGTGTAGTTGTCCTTCCAGATCTTGCTGAACTGGCCGCCGAAGCCGGTCAGGCCGTCGCCGGGGGTCCAGGTGCCGCTGAACACAGCGCCAACGGTGTTGTCCAGGAAGCCCTGAACGTACTTGTTACCAACGATGGTAATCAGGTTCTTGTGGAAGTTCTGCCACTGAGCAGCGCCCATAGCGGGTGCCAGGTAGTCAGCAACGCTACCACCCATAACGTAGGTCATCTCGTTCTCAGACACAGCAGAGAAATTTGCAGGCATCATCATAATGAATTACTCCCTTCAAAAATAGAAAAAATATTTTCGAACCGGTGTTTCCGGCTCAATCCTTATTAGGATGGCAATAATATACCACACTTTCCAGAAATGTTCAAGTACTTTTTTGAAAAAAGTGTAAAAACTGTGAAACATCGTCCCGGCTTTTGTAGCAAAACTGCACTGTTCATGCGGGTTTTTCTGGTGTGACAAGTTTTTTCGCAAATTTGTGAAAAATAGACTACCAGAACCATAAGGCGGTGCTTTGCAATGAAAACAGTTGTTTTTGTGGACGAATTGCTGCTGGTAAACTTTGCTGCAGCCGCCGCGCTGCTGCTGGGCGCGGGGCTTTTGTGCGGGCGCAGCTGCACCGGGCTGCGGCTGTGCGTGGGCAGCGCGGCGGCTGCGGCAAGCACCCTTGCCCTGCTGGCGCCGCCGTGGCCTGCCCCGCTGGCGATACTATATAAAATAGCCAGCTGCTGCGGGGTGGTGGCGGTGTGCTACGGCGTGCCCGGCGCGCGCAGCTTTGCCCGGCTGTGCGGGTGGTACGCGGCGCTGAACGGCCTGCTGTGCGGCGCGGTGGTGCTGCCCGGGGTACAGGCCAATAACCTGAGCGTGCTGCTGCCGGTGCGCCCGGGGCGGCTTTTGCTGTGCTGCGCCGGGGTGTATGCGCTGCTGCGCGGGCTGCTGGCGGTGTTTGGCCGCCCGCAGCGGGGCTGCTTTGCCGCCGTGCTTCACCTTGCGGGAGCGGCTGTGCCCGTGCAGGCCTACCATGACACCGGCTTTACCCTGCAAGACCCTCTTGCCGGGCGGCGGGTGGTGCTGGTGCAGTATCCGCCGGTGCGCAGCCGGCTGCCCGCGCCGCTGCGGGAAACCTTAGACAGCTGGTTTGCCGCCGGTGCTGCCCCGCCCCCGGGGCTGGGGGTGCAGTTTGTGCCCTGCGCCGCCGTTACCGGCCACTGCCTGCTGCCGGCCGTACCCGCTGTGCTATGCTGTGGGCAGCGCCGTGTGCCCGGCCTGCTGGCGGCCTTTTGCGCGCCGGATGCCCCCACCGGCGCGTGGACGCTGCTGTTAGGGGATGACGTAGCGGAGGAGGCGGGGGTGTAGGAGAGCACCCAAAACTCCCCCAGTCGCCTACGGCGACAGATTCCCCTTTTTGTCACCTGCGGCGACATCTTCCCCCGGCCGGGGGAAGTCGTCCTCTGGGATGGGGCCTTTGGCATGGCGGTAAGGTTTCCGGCTAAAGCGCAAAGCTTCCGAGCGCGCCAGAGGCTCCCTCCCCGAGGGAGTTGGCAAAGCCCCTAGGCTTTGACTGAGGGAGTTTCCTCTATTATACATATAATTAACAGTGCACAGGAGGGATTTCCATGTTGCAGTTTTTACGGCAAGTCTGGCGGCGGCTGTGGGGGCATTTGCGCTACTGCGGCGCGGTGCATTATCTGGCGGGCGGGCCAAGCCTGCCTCCGCCCCTGAGCCCCGAACAGGAAAAAGTCCTGCTTGACCGCATGGCCGCCGGGGACGCCGCCGCCCGCGAGGAGCTGATCACCCACAACCTGCGGCTGGTGGTGTATCTGGCAAAAAAATACGAGAACAGCGGCGTGCCCGCCGAGGACTTGGTAAGCATCGGTACCATTGGGCTGATCAAGGCGGTAAACACCTTCACCCCTGCCCGCAGCATCAAGCTTGCCACCTACGCCAGCCGCTGCATCGGCAACGAGATCTTGATGTACCTGCGCAAAAGCTCCAACCGCCGGCAGGAAACCAGCATCGACGAGCCTTTGAACGTGGACGGCGACGGCAACGAGCTGCTGCTCTCGGACATCCTTGGCAGCGATGCCAACGCGGTAAGCCAGCAGCTGGAGCAGGACGCTGAGCGCGCGGTGCTGCGCAGCGCTGTGGCGGCGCTTTCGGCACGGGAGCGGCAGATCATGGAACTGCGCTTTGGCCTTACCGACGGCGTGGAGCGCACCCAGAAGGAAGCCGCCGACGCCCTTGGCATCAGCCAGAGCTATATCTCCCGGCTGGAAAAGCGCATTATCCATACCCTGAAAGCCCGCCTTGAAAGCGAGTAGCCGCTGGTGCATACCATAAAATTACAGCTTTGTCTATAATGCGCCCCTCTTTTGCGGAGGGGCGCTCAATTTTTTCCACGCATAGCGCCCAGCGCACAGAGCCATACTTCCGGTAAAGCTAAAAGACCGGGGGCGTTTGGATGTACAACAAGGTGGAGCTATGCGGCGTGAACACAGGGCAGCTGCCTGTGCTGACCGAGGCGGAAAAGCGGCAGCTGCTCATCCTTGCCCACGCCGGGGACAAGGCTGCCCGGGCGCGGATGGTGGAGGGCAATTTGCGGCTGGTGCTCAGCGTGGTGCAGCGGTTTGCCCAGCGGGGTGAGAATCTGGACGATCTGTTTCAGGTGGGGTGCATCGGGCTGATCAAAGCCATCGACAACTTTGACCCCGCGCAGCCGGTGCGGTTCTCCACCTACGGCGTGCCCATGATCATCGGGGAGATCCGGCGTTTTCTGCGGGACAACAACGCCCTGCGGGTAAGCCGCACCCTGCGGGACACCGCCTACCGTGCCATGCAGGCGCGGGAAACGCTGGAAAAGCAGCTGGGGCGCGAGCCCACCATGGACGAGATCGCCGCCGCAGCGGGGCTTGCCCGGCGCGAGGTGACCGCCGCGCTGGAGTCGGTGGTAGAACCGCTCAGCCTTGATGAGCCGGTGTACACCGATGGCGGCGATGCCATGTATGTGATCGATCAGGTGCGCGACCCGGACAGCGAGGAGAGCTGGATCAGTGGGTTGCAGTTCCGCGATACGGTAGCCGCCCTTTCCCCCCGGGAAAAGCGCATCATGGAGCTGCGGTATCTGCGCGGCAAAACGCAGATGGAGGTGGCGCAGGAGATCGGCATCAGTCAGGCACAGGTAAGCCGGTTGGAAAAGGGCGCGCTGCAGCAGTTCCACACCGGGGGATGAAAGCAGCCACCTGAAAACCCTCTCAGTCAAAGCCTTACGGCTTTGCCAGCTCCCCCGAAGGGGGGAGCTTCATCAATGCAAACCGGAAGATGCAAAAAGCTCCCCCTTCGGGGGAGCTGGCGCGCAAGCGCCTGAGAGGGTTCCGTCCCAGTCAAAAAAGACCGCTGCGCAGGGCAGTGGTCTTTTTTGGCTTTAGCGGCGGCTGTATCTGCGCCGGGTGGCAGCACCGCCCCGCAGGTGGCGCTCGGCCTTGTTGCGGGCCAGCACGGCACGCACCTGCCCGTACAGCGCAGGGCTGATGCTGCGCAGCCGCACGGCAACGTCCTTGTGCACGGTGGACTTGCTGCACCCGAACGCAGCCGCCGCTGCACGCACCGTGGCGTTGTGGGCGGCAATGTATTCGCCCAGCTGCACGGCGCGCTGTTCTGGATCGGCTTTCATATCCCGCCTCCCTGCGTTCCAGCTTTGCAATGGTATAACATACGCGCTGCCGGGGCGGATTATGTCTGCGGGCTTGACTTTTTGTCCCCCGGCGCGTATACTGTGGGCGGACATAAAAACAGGGGCGCCGTAAGGCTGAGATCCGCATCGCGCGGAGTACCCTTTACCTGATCCGGGCAATACCGGCGTAGGGAGTTTGCGGAACTGTCCGGTACGTTCAACAAACCTCCATGCGTCTGCTGCCAGCAGGCGCATTTTGTTTTTGTGTACTACTATGAGAGAGGAATTTTTCCATCATGTCTAAAACCTATTCCAAGACCCGCATTCTGGTGGAATGCGCCCTGATGATCGCCATTGGCACGGTGCTTTCCAACATCAAGTTCTTCACCATGCCCAACGGCGGCAGCATTACCCTGCTGAGTATGCTGCCCTTTGTGCTGGTGTCCTTCCGCCACGGCGCAAAGTGGGGGCTGTTCACCGGTTTCGTGAACTCCTGCCTGCAAATGATCATGGGCTTCTACCCTCCTCCCGCTTCCACCTTCCTCTACTTCCTCGGTGAGGTGCTGCTGGACTATGTGCTGGCCTTTATGGCACTGGGTCTGGCCGAGTTGTTCGCCCGCCCCTTCAAGAACCGCACCGTGGGTGTGGCCGTAGGCACCTTTGCCGCCGGTTTCCTGCGCTTTATGTGCAGCTTTTTGTCCGGTGTGCTGGTCTGGGGCAACCTGAACGATGGTCTGGCCGCATGGACTTACAGCCTGACCTACAACGGCAGCTATATGCTGCCCGAGACCCTGCTCACCATGGTGGCCGCTGTGCTGCTGTGCCGTGTGGCTCCGCAGATCTTTGACCGTCAGGCACGCTAAGGCGTAGTTTTTCCCAAAAGAGCACTCCCCCGCTTTTTCGATCCCCGCCGGGTACACGCCCTGCGGGGATCTTTTGCTGCAAAAAATTTTCAAAAAACTGTTGACAAGCGTCCCTCCGGCTGGTATAATTACACACGTCGTCAGGCACAAAGCATACATCTGGGGGTTTAGCTCAGCTGGGAGAGCGCTTGCATGGCATGCAAGAGGTCACCGGTTCGATCCCGGTAATCTCCACCAGAAACAAAAAGCACTACACAGAAATGTGTGGTGCTTTTTTGTTGACGCCAAACGAGTGAGGGTTTAGCTCAGCTGGGAGAGCGCCGTGCATGGACTGCAAGAGGGTCACCGTGATCAGAATCGGCCCGGTAATCTCCACCAGAATGAAAGCACTACACGGAAACGTGTGGTGCTTTTTTGTTTTATCTGCCGTTCACCTTACGTCCCCTTTCATGAAAAAAGCGTTTGTCGCAGCCCGCAGGCCGTGACAAACGCTTTTTATTTTACTGTGCGCCCAAGCGCATTTTGAAGTCCTGATAGCCAAAGTGCACCAGCTCCCGGCAATTGCCGTCTGCGCCCAGCAGCCAGATAGGCGGCAGGGGCATCCCATTGAAGGTGTTGTTCTTGCAGGTGGTGTAGATGGCCATATCGCCGAAAATGAGCTTATCGCCCTCGGCAAGGGGGGTGTCAAAGCTGTAATCCCCGATGATATCCCCCGCAAGGCAGGTGGGGCCGCCCAGCCGGACGGTGTGCGCCTTCTCTCCTGCCTCGCCGGCGTCCAGCAGCGGCGGGCGGTAGGGCATCTCGATGACATCCGGGGTGTGGCAGGCTGCGGACATATCCAGAATGGCAAGACTGGTATCCCCGTTGCGCAGGGTGTCCAGCACGGTAGTGACCAGATAGCCTGCATTCAGCGCCCAAGCCTCGCCGGGCTCCAAATACACCTGTACGCCGTACTTCTGCCGCACCGAGAGGATGCAGTTTTCCAGCGTAGCAAGGGCATAGCCCGGGCGGGTGATGTGGTGTCCCCCGCCGAAATTGAGCCACTGCATTCTGGGCAGCAGGTCGGCAAACTTTTTCTCCACTGCGGCCAGCGTTACCGCCAGCGCATCGGCGTCCTGCTCGCACAGGGTATGGAAGTGCAGACCGTCCAACAGGGCGGGCAGCTCCGGGTGCGCTGCCACAGCGGCGTCCCACTGAGCACGGGTGGTGCCCAGACGGCTGCCGGGGGCGCAGGGGTCGTAAATTTCATGACCCTCCTGCGTGGAGCACTCCGGGTTGATGCGCAGACCGATGCTTTTGCCCGCTGCCTTTGCCGCCGGGCCGAACTTTGCCAGCTGGCTGGGCGAGTTGAACACGATGTGGTCGGCGTACTGCAGCAATTCCTCAAACTCATCTGCCCGGTAGGCGGCGCAGAACACATGGTTCTCCTTCTCCGGCAGCTCTTCCCTGCCCAAGCGGCTCTCGTACAGGCCGCTGGCCTCGGTACCAGCCAGATAGGGTGCCAGCACCGGGTAGACATTGAAGTTGGAAAAAGCCTTCTGCGCCAGCAGGATGCGGCAGCCGGTGCGCTGCTGCACACCCAGCAGGATCTCACCGTTGCGGCGCAGCTGGGCTTCGTCCAGCAGATAGCAGGGGGTGGGCAGGCGGTGCAGCTGCTCCTCGGACAGGTTTGCCAGCCCCGCAAAGGGCGGGCGGCTGTCGCGCACCCGCATCAGTCCACCAGAGCCGGGTTGTGGCTCTCGGAGCGGGGCAGGCCGTACTTATCCAGTGCATCCAGATACGGATCGGGATCAAACTCCTCGACAGTGTGCACGCCCTTGGTGGTCCACTTGCCGGTGAGCAGCATCAGGGCGCCGCACATAGCCGGCACGCCGGTGGTGTAGCTGATGGCCTGACTGCCCACTTCCTTGTAGCACTCCTGATGGTCACAGACGTTGTAGATGTAGTAGGTCTTATCCTTACCGTCCTTTTTGCCGGTAAAGATACAGCCGATGTTGGTCTTGCCCTTGGTACGGGGGCCAAGGCTGGCGGGGTCCGGCAGCAGCGCCTTGAGGAACTGGATGGGCACGATCTCCTGTCCGTTGAAGTTGACGGGGGTGGTGGACAGCATACCCACGTCCTCCAGACAGCGCATGTGA
>OLPT01001956.1_pt1 | contig 11574 bp, 10 predicted proteins | sample 1673051 | NCBI WGS metagenome assembly OLPT01 (sample SAMEA3136750, study PRJEB25190) | human gut metagenome | biome: human gut; feature: human-associated habitat; material: faeces | place: Austria | collected 2013
GGTTCAGACGATCCAGAAGTCCTTTATCAATAAAGGAATTGAAGAAGTTCATCTCCTCCGGTGCGTGCTCCAGCGTATAGGTGATGATGTATTTAACCATTGCCTCGGCAAGGTCCATGTCGTCCTGAAGATCCGCAAAAGCGATCTCCGGTTCGATCATCCAGAATTCCGATGCATGTCTCGCAGTGTTGGAGTTCTCCGCACGGAATGTCGGGCCAAAAGTATATACGTTGCGGAATGCCAGTGCAAAGGCTTCCGCTTCCAGCTGTCCGGATACGGTCAGATTGGTTTCTTTTCCGAAGAAGTCCTGAGAGTAGTCAATCTTTCCGTCCTCTGTTCTCGGCAGATTGTCCGGGTTCAATGTGGTTACCTGGAACATTTCGCCGGCACCCTCTGCATCACTTCCGGTGATGATTGGCGCGTGAACGTAGACGAAATTCTGTTCCTGGAAGAATTTATGAATTGCATACGCAACGATGCTGCGCACTCTGTATACGGCGGAGAAGGTGTTGCTTCTCGGTCTCAGGTGCGCGATTTCACGCATGAATTCCATGGTATGACGCTTCTTCTGCAGCGGGTAATCCGACTGAGAGTCCGCTTCCACCACAATTTCTTTCGCTTTGATTTCAAACGGCTGTTTTGCTTCCGGAGTCAGCGCCAGAGTTCCTCTTACCGTTACGCCGGCTGCCAGATGCACCTTGGAAATTTCGGTAAAATTAGCCAGATTGTCCGCTTCGTATACCACCTGCAGCGGAGTGAAGAACGTTCCGTCATTGATGGACAGGAATCCAAACTGATTCGAACTTCTGTTGCCTCGAACCCATCCGTGGACTACCACTTCCCGATCGCCGTACTTCTCCTTGTTTCTGAATAATTCCCTGATTTCAATATCCTTCATGGGTATATTCCCCTCCTAATTATAAATCGTATTGTGTCTGCTTACATAAATTTAAGCTTCCAGTTATGATTATAACATAGAGCATATTTTTTAGCTATATAAAAAGGGGGGCTGTACATACCATAATTTACAATATTTTTATCGAAACCGATGACAAATTTTACTTGAACATCATTTCTCGGAATGCTATACTTTCAAAGTCAATAAAATCAAGCAAAGGAGGCGAAATATATGGACGGTTGTGACAGTCGAAGTCGAAAAACCTATAATGATGGATTGAGACTTAGAATCGGTTTCAAGTGTCTGTAAGTGCGCCATTTTTTGAAATATATTGCAAGCCGGAATCCATCGTTATGAGCGAATTCACAACTTCTGATTGTGTAACGGTCGATGTTACGATGGTTTTTTTATGCCCTTTTTGGGGCGAAAAGAAGGAGGCTTACAATGATGAGAAAAGAAATTTTGAAAGAACCGATCAGCACCGAGAAGATTCCGGCAATCATCCGGCAGTCCCCGTCGGTGGAGGCGATGCAGGAACAGCTGCGGGATTACCACGACCGCGATATCGCCCAGAGCTTCGAGCACCTGAGCCGGGCGGAGCGGAACCTCCTGTACACCGGACTGGACGCCCAATCCCTGGCGGACATCATCTCCTACATGGACAATCCGGCGGACTACATCGGAGAGATTGTCATCGATAAGCTGGCGGATGTGATTAACGAAATGGATGCCGATGATGCGGCGGATCTGTGGGAAGATATCGACGAGAGCGTTCAGGTGAAGCTTTTTCCCATGCTGAAGCCGGAAACCCGCCGGAACATCCGGCTCATTAACTCCTACGATGAAGATGAAATCGGCAGCTTGATTACCACCAACTACATCTGCATCCGCCGCAGCCTGACCATTCGTCAGGCCATGCACGAGCTGGTGAAACAGGCGGGGGAAAAGGACAACATCTCCACCCTGTACGTGGTGGATGACAGAAAGTGTTTCTGCGGTGCCATCGATCTGAAAGATCTGATTATCGCCCGAGAAAACGTGCCCCTGGACTCCATCATCAGCACCGCTTATCCGTACCTGACGGACCACGACAAAATCTCGGACCGCATCGAAGCGATCAAGGATTACGCGGAGGACTCCCTCCCGGTTCTGAATAAGGATAAAAGAATCATCGGCATCATCACCGCCCAGGACGCAGTGGAAGCGGTGGACGATGAGATGAGCGAGGACTACGCAAAACTGGCCGGCTTGTCCGCAGAAGAAGATCTGAACGAGTCCACCAACGACAGCATCAAAAAGCGTCTCCCGTGGCTGATCATCCTGCTGTTCCTGGGCATGGTGGTTTCCTCGGTGGTAGGGGCCTTCGAAGGTGTGGTGGCCATCATCCCGGTGGTCATCTGCTTCCAGTCCCTGATTCTGGACATGGCCGGAAACGTGGGCACCCAATCCCTGGCGGTGACCATCCGGGTGCTGATGGACGAGAACCTCAGCGGCGCGGACAAGCTCCGGCTGGTGGCCAAAGAAATGAAGGTGGGCTTCTGCAACGGCTCCCTGCTGGGAGTCATGACATTCCTGGTTCTGGGCATCTACATCGCCCTCTTCAAGGGATACGCCGTGGGCACCGCCCTCTTAATCTCCGGCTGCGTGGGCATCTCCCTCCTGGTGGCCATCATCATCTCCAGCCTCCTCGGTACGCTGGTGCCTCTCCTCTTCCATAAAATCAACATCGACCCGGCAGTGGCGTCCGGCCCGCTGATTACCACGGTGAACGATTTGGTGGCCGTGGTCACCTACTACGGCCTGGCATGGCTGCTGCTGATTGAAATTTTTCAAATTATATAGAAAAAAAACTGCATCGGTCAGCAACCGCTTGACGCGTCAAGCGAATGTTGCTTCCCGGTGCAGTTTTTTCTTGCATGTGCGTATGTCGGCAGGGGAAACAGCGGAATTCTATTTCTATTGTCGTTATCGCACACTTAAAATCCCATATGCCTAGAATTTTGAGGCGAGTTCACGCTTTTTGTCCGAAAAACGAGATTTAGCGTGAACTCATGTCGAAATTCTAGGCATATTAAACTTTCTGTTTCGGGTTAGCTCTAATCTCTGAGAAATGGAAGACCAAGAAAAGAAGAGCAAACGGCGCACTACAGCAGCGCTCCTTTCGCCCTTCTTTTAGATTCATAATATTAAAGTGGCCGGTCTTGCCGTTCCATCTCGTTCACCTTCTTGTAGGCAGCCACATCCAGCGCCACGATGAACACCAGGAAAATGATGGTCCAAATCGGCTCCTTCATGGATGCGCAGAAATCGTAGAATCCGTGCAGTAGCATCGGAATCCGGATGGCGTTGCGAAGATGCTTTTTCCGCAGGGGCAGATTCCCGTGCACCTCACAGTATTTTGCCAGGCTGAAAGAAATGCCCATGTAGATGGCAAAGATGCAGTGGCCCGGGATTGAGGTGACCGCACGGACTCCCGCCGTGGCCATTCCGTACTCCATCACGTAGAGCACGTTCTCCGCGGCGGCAAATCCGATGGATACCGCTACCGCGTAGACGATGCCGTCGAAGGTGTAGTTGAAGGCCGGGTGGTTCCAGGAACCCTTCTTTAGGGCGAAGTACTTCACCCCTTCTTCCACCAGTCCCACGCAGAAGAAATTCTCCACCAGGATGAACAGGGTGGTTTTCGGGGAGATGACGCCTCCCACCAGACTAATCAGAAAGCCTTCCAGAAAGGCCGCCGGAACGGTGGTCAGCACGCCGAAGATCAAGAGCTTTACGATCAGGCCCCCCGGCTCCCTTTCCACCTTGTCCAGCTTGTAGATTTTAATCATCAGAAACAGCGGCGGCAGCAGCGCTGCCAGCAGTAGCATTGTCATTTCCGGTGGCTCTCCTTCCATTCTTTCAGCTGCTCATAGCGAGCCTTGAACCGTCCTTCGTTCCCCTGTTCCGTCGGGTTGTAGTACTGCCGATCCTTCAGAGAATCCGGCAGGCACTGCATGGCGGTCACTTTTTCCTCGAAATCGTGGGCGTACTTGTAACCCTTTCCGTAATCCAGTTCCTTCATGAGCTTAGTGGGTGCGTTTCGGATGTGCAGCGGCACCGGTTCCTGCAGGTGCTGCCGGGCATCGTCCCGGGCGGCGAAATAGGCCGTCTCCATGGCGTTGGACTTCGGTGCCAGGGACAGGTAGATGACCGCCTCCGTCAGGTGCACCGAACATTCCGGCATACCGATGAAATGGCAGGCCTGGTAGGCCGCGATGGCAATCTCCATTGCGCGAGGGTCCGCCAGACCCACATCCTCTGCGGCGAAACGAGTCACCCGCCGCGCCACGTAGAGGGGATCCTCCCCCGCTTCCAGCATACGCGCCAGCCAGTACACCGCCGCATCCGCATCGGAATTCCGCATGGATTTGTGCAGGGCGGAAATCAGGTTGTAGTGCTCCTCTCCGTCCTTATCGTACAAAAGCATTTTCTTGGAGGTGCACTGCTCAAAGGTGTCTTGGGTCACCGTAATGCGCTGACGCCCGTCCGCCTCCGTATAGTAATCTCCGTTGAGAATCAGCATTTCCAAAGTGGACAGCGCCGACCGGGCATCGCCTCCGGAGAACACGGCAACGGCCCCCAGCATTTCATCGGTGATGACGATATCCTTGTCCCCGTAGCCTCGGGGATCCCGGATGGCCCGTTTCAGCAGACCCACTACCTCTTCTTTTTGCAGGGCCTTCAGCACGAATACCTTGCAGCGGGACAGCAGCGCCCCGTTCACCTCAAAGGACGGATTCTCCGTGGTGGCGCCGATGAGAATGATGCTGCCCTTTTCCACAAAGGGAAGGAAGGCATCCTGCTGCGCTTTGTTAAAGCGATGAATCTCGTCGATAAAAACAATGGTTCGCTCGCCGAATCTCCGGCTCTGCTCCGCCTCCTGCATCACCTGGCGGATTTCCTTAATTCCGCTGGTCACCGCACTGAAGGTGATGAACCGGGACTGGGTGGTGTTGGCGATTATTTTTGCCAGGGTGGTCTTTCCCACCCCCGGCGGACCCCAGAAAATCATGGAAGTCACCTGGTCGTTGGCAATCAGATTGGAGAGCACCTTGCCCTTTCCAATCAGATGCTTCTGGCCCGCGAACTCCTCTAGCGTCCGAGGACGCAGTCGTTCCGCCAGCGGCTCATTCGCCGTCGTGTCCACATTGTCAAACATCGAAATCTGATTCAATCTCTAATTCCTTTCGTTTTTAGAAGTAACTTACCTTTACGCTCTTTCCCATTTTCCGGAGGCACTGGGACAGCTCCTCCACCAGGGACATCTTCACGTTAAAATTAATGCTCACGTCCTGATGGGCCGGATTCACCGCACGGCCCACGAAGAAGTTGATATCCGTGGCCTCTTCAAAAAGGATTCGGCTGATCAGCGCCGAGGCATCGTGCTGCACGCTCCATTCGATGTAGGACTCGTCCCGAGAGACGTAGTCCTTGGCGTATTTCAGCACCTTGTCGATCGTCACCACGCCTTCCGTCACCAGGTCCACCCCGTCGATTTCCGACATCGGCGGTGCCCCCTTCACGTTGTACTTCGTGCTGGTGCGAATGCTCTTGCCCAGATATTCCGCCGCAATGGATGCGGTGGTTCCACCGCAGACGATGTGTTTGCCCTCTTTGGAAAAGAACAGGGACATCATCCGATCGCAGTCGTCCCGGTTCGCCGGCGGTCCGAAGATCAGATTCACCTGAGACCGCTTGATCACCCGCACGATGCAAGCCGTGGTGTCGTCGATGGGCTTTCCGTCATACAGCTTGTTGCACTCCTCAATCAGGATGGATGCCAGGGTTTTGGCGGTATAGCCGATAGGGGAGATGGTTTCCATAAAATCCCCGATTTCCTTTTCCGTCCAGTTCTTGTTGTAGCTCAGCGTGTCGTTGGCCCCTGGGCAGCCGTCGCTCATGGCGATAAAAATATCATTTTCCCGCAACGGGATTTTCGACTGATAAATTTTCTTTCCGTCGATGATGCTCTCAATCTTCGGATAATCCACCACCTTGCAGTCCCGAATCATGATAACCAGCGGGTTATCGTACTGAATCAGGCTCATGGTCTCATTCTCGATAATGTGCATGATGGTGAAGGTGGAATAGGCCACCCCGTACTCCGAGCTGATGGGAAGGGTGGCGGCGATGGTATGCACGCACTCCTCCAGGGACAAGCCATGAGCCATCATGGTGGAAATAATCTTTGCGGTGAGGGTGGACAGAATGCTGGCTTTCACACCGCTCTTCAGTCCGTCCGCCAGCACCACCACTTTGGAATCGCTGTTCTCCTGCTGCACCACATCTACATGGTCCCCGCACAGATACTCTCCGTGATGGTTTATGCTCTTGTATCCGATGTCAACGCTTAAATCATTCATCTCTCATGGACTCCTTCAGGTTCGTCAACGCAATCTTCGTCTCCGCTGCCGTCTCTCCCAGCAGGGATGCAATTTCCTGAACGATACGCATCTGCTTCTCCACCACCTTGTCCGCAACTTCGGTGGTCTGACGCCGCATTTCCGCTTTCTTTTCCCGTTCTGCCGCTTCGTCGCTCACGTCCTCCAGCATACAGAACAGCATCCGGTAGCTCTGGTCATACAGCACCTGTTCCTCCACGTACCGGTCGTACTCCGCCAGGTACGCGCACTGGAATACGCTCTTTCGGCTCTCCAGGGCATCCAGGAACGGCTTCGGATCCAGCAGTGTTACAATCTGAGATCCCAGCACATCGGACGGTCTGCGGATGTTCATGATTCGACAGGCCGCCGGGTTAATCTGCTGAATTTCCAAGCGCTCGTTCAGCACCAGCAGTCCGTTCGGCGTGTTGTCAAAGATGATGTTGGAGAAGTTTTCCGCCTTTTCCTTCAGGTACGGCAGGCACATTTCGATTTCCGCCTTGCCCTGATAGATGGCGATGGCTTTCTCCCGACAAGTATCGTACCCGCAGGTACCGCAGTTCAATTCGTCGGACGGCTTCTTCTTTCCCATCTTGCTGAGAATTTCCTGAATCTTCCGCTCCGTCGGCATATCCTTCATGCCCTCCAGAATATCGTACCGTCTGGAAAGCTCGCTGATCTCCGGCTGCTCCACCGGGAAATCCTTGTCTCCCGCATACCGGGTCACCGACAGATAGTCGGTGATGAACCACGGATGGTATTTCTCCATCACCGGTCCGTTCACGCAGCTTCCCTTGCAGGCGGACATTTCCATAAAGCAATTGCTCACATGTCCGGCCGCCACATCTTCCAGGGCAGCGATGCAGTTATCAATTCCGTCCACAGCCACGTATTCGTACTCCGGATCCCGGTCCTTCATGGTTCGAAGGATGCCCGCCACCGTCGGGAAGATGCGGGCCAGGCTTTCCGGATTGCTGTCCACCTTCTTCTCCAGCCGGACGTTTTCCTTCTCTAGCCATTCCGTCAACTCCTCAAAGGTCAGGGCCGCGTCCACGATTCCCGGATACCGCTGTGCCTCGTCCTTCTTCGCCACGCAGGGGCCGATGAACACGGTCTTGGCCTCCGGATTCCGGCGCTTGATGTCGCGGCAGTGGGCCTGCATCGGCGAAAGGGTATCCGCCAGATATTTGATCATCTCCGGATAGTGCTTCTGAATCAGCAGGTTAACGGACGCGCAGGCAGAACTGATAATCACCGGTTTCTGCTTCTCGTGCACCAGGCGTTCGTAATCTGTTTTTACCATGGTCGCACCGATCGCCGTCTCTTCCACATCGGTAAAACCCAGCTTCTGCAGACCTTCCCGCATCGCGTCGATGCCCACGCCGTCGTAATTGGCAATGAAAGAAGGGGCCATGCTGGCGATTACCGGCTCTCCGCTCTGAATCATCACCTTGACCTTCTCCACTTCGCTGACAATTTCCTTGGCGTTCTGCGGACAGACTACAAAACACCGGCCGCAGAGGATGCATTCGTCGGCGATGATGTGGGCCTGATCGCCGGAAAACCGGATGGCCTTCACCGGACAGTTCCGAATGCATTTATAGCAATTCTTGCAATTGGATTTCTTAAGAGTAAGGCAATGTGCCATGACTGCTCCTTTCCACAAAACAACGTATTAATAAATTATATAATGTAATTATCCGCCAGATTCCGCTGCATCAGATCCGCAACGGTCACGCTGTCCAGATAATTCTCAATGAGCTCGTCCAGCTTCCGCCACATGGGAAGAGTACGGCAATCTTCCACCCGGTCGCAAGGCTCCGAACAGAGCTCCACGCAATTAATCGGCGCCAGAGTTCCCTCCGTCAGCCGCAAAATCTCCCCCACCGTACAGTCCTGAGGCTCCTTCAGCAGCCGATATCCGCCGCCCTTTCCGTGAACCCCTTCCACCAAGCCGCCCTTCGTCAGCAGCGGCATGATTTTTGTGATGTACTTCAGAGAGATACTCTGACGATTTGCCACATCCTTCATGGGAATATATCCCCCGTTGGCATTCTCCGCCAAATCGATAACCACCCGCAAGGCATAACGCCCTCTCGTTGAGACCAACATTTTACACCCTCCTACTCAATGCTAATCCGTTTCAACTGGAATATACCACAAAGGGCGCTGTCCCGCAACCTTCTTGCAGAACAGCGACCCTCTTCATTTTTCCGTAAAAATAATTTCGCCTCGGCTTTCCTTATTCCGAAAACAGCGGTGTGGACAGGTACCGATCTCCCGTATCCGGCAGCAGTACCACGATGGTTTTTCCTTCGCTCTCCGGTCTCTTTGCCACTTCCACTGCCGCAGCTACTGCCGCGCCGGAGGAAATTCCCACCAGCACGCCTTCCTGTCTTCCCACTTTGCGGCCGTATTCAAAGGCATCCTCGTTGGATACCGGAATGACTTCATCGTACACCTTTGTGTTCAGCACGTCCGGTACGAAACCGGCACCGATTCCCTGAATCTTGTGGGGACCGCCCTTCCCGGTAGTCAGAACCGGAGACGATGCCGGTTCCACCGCGATGACCTTCACCTCCGGCTTTTGGCTCTTCAGGTATTCACCCACGCCGGTGACAGTGCCGCCGGTGCCCACGCCGGCAATAAAGTAATCCACTTCTCCATCGGTATCCCGGTAAATTTCCGGACCGGTGGTCTCTCTGTGTGCTGCCGGATTGGACGGGTTCACAAACTGTCCCGGAACGTACCCGCCCGGTGTTTCCTTCGCCAGTTCATTGGCCTTCTCGATGGCTCCGGTCATGCCTTTGCTGCCATCGGTAAGTACCAGCTCCGCACCGTACGCCTTCATCAGCTGGCGCCGTTCCACAGACATGGTCTCCGGCATCACGATGATGATTCGATATCCTTTTGCCGCCGCAATGGCTGCCAGGCCGATGCCCGTATTTCCGGAAGTCGGCTCGATGATGACGGAACCTTCTTTCAGGTCTCCGCGAGCCTCCGCATCCTCGATCATTCTTTTTGCCACCCGGTCCTTTACGGATCCTGCCGGATTGAGATATTCTAATTTTGCCAGAATGCGCGCCTTCAGTCCCAATTCCTTCTCCAGATTCGTGAGTTCCAGAAGCGGCGTACCGCCGACCAACTGATCGGCCGATGTATATACTTTTGCCATGATTCGATCCTTTCTCTCATGATTCATCTTAAAATTATTATAATCGGGAAGGCCGATTGAATCAACCTTCCCCGTTCCCTAATCTTTCGTATACCCCTATACGAAACACCCCTATTTCACTGCGGCAAAACCCTTTTCCAGGTCTGCGATGATGTCGTCGATATGCTCTGTTCCGATGGACAGACGAATGGTATTTTCGTGAATGCCGGCGTCTTCCAGCTCCTCCGGTGTCATCTGAGAATGGGTGGTAGTTGCAGGATGGATGACCAGAGATTTCACATCTGCCACATTGGCCAGCAGGGAGAAAATTTCCAGGTTGTCGATAAATTCAAATGCCTCTTTTCTTCCGCCTTTAATCTGGAATGTGAAAATGGAAGCTCCGCCGTTCGGGAAGTATCTTTCATACAGCGCGTGGTCCGGATGGTCCGGCAGGGAGGGATGGTTCACCCTCTCCACCTGGGGATGGGAGGCCAGATAGTCCGCTACGCGCAGGGCGTTCTGCACATGGCGTTCCACCCGCAGGGAGAGTGTTTCCAGCCCCTGGAGCAGCAGGAAGGAGTTGAACGGGCTGATGGTGGCTCCCGTATCCCGCCCGGATTTTGACGATATAGGCCAGATTGCCGCATACCTCAGCGAACACGGCTCCGTGGTAATTGGGGTTGGGCTTGCTGATGCCGGGGAACTTGTCGTTCTGCGTCCAGTCGAATTTACCGCCGTCCACAATCACGCCGCCCATCACCGTGCCGTGGCCGCCGATGAATTTGGTAGCGGAATGCACCACGATGTCCGCTCCGTGTTCCAGGCGAACGTGCTGTCCACAATGAGCGGGATGCCGTGGGCGTGCGCCACTTCCGCCAGCGCTTCCATATCCACGATGTCGCAGTTCGGGTTGCCCAGGCTTTCCACGTACAGGGCCTTGGTATTGTTCCGGATGGCCTTGGAAAAATTCTGAACGTCCCTTGCATCCACAAAAGTGGTTTCTATGCCGGCGTCCGCCAGCGTATTGGCAAAGAGATTATACGTCCCGCCATATACGGTGGAAGAAGAAACGATGTGGTCCCCGGCCCGGGCGATGTTCTGGATGGCATACGTGACAGCGGCAGCCCCGGTGGAGACGGCCAGCGCGGCCGCCCCTCCTTCCAGGGAGGCGATGCGTTTTTCAAAAACATCTGCGGTAGGGTTCATCAGGCGGTTATAAATATTGCCCGGCTCCGCCAGGGCAAAACGGCCTGCCGCCTGTTCCGAGTCTTTGAAGACATACGAAGTAGTGGCGTAAATAGGCACGGCGCGCGCATCGGTGGCCGGATCCGGACTTTCCTGACCCACATGGATCTGGCGTGTTTCAAATCGATGGTTCTTACTCATGGTTTTTATATTCCTATCGGAAAACTAGGGAATAAATAATGAAAAGGAAAGCAGATGTCAAGCTCCGGGTAAAAAAAACGGGACATGGGCCGGAATGGGAAAGGAAGGGGAAATGTTCAGGCCCGCGGCCGCTGCTTAAATGCCTGCTCCGTAGTCGCAGCCGATTTCCTTCTGCTGCTCAGCCAGATCTTCCAGCGTTACGCGGCGCAAATAATTCTCAATGACTTGTTGCAGCCCGCGCCAGAAAGGCAGCGTGGCGCAGCCGGCCGCCCGCGGGCACGGATTCTCGTGGGAAGCCGTGCAGGAAAGGGGCAGGAGGGAGCCTTCCGTCAGTTTCAGGATATCTTCCGTAGTATATTCGCGCGGATGCCTGGAAAGGCGGTATCCGCCGGCCTTTCCCCGGAAGCTCTGGACGAATCCCGCTTTCAAAAGGATGGCGATAATCTGTTCCAGATAACGTACGGTAACGTCCTGCCTGGCGGAAATCTCCTTCAGGGAGATGTAACCCTCGTCGCGGTGCTGGGCGAGGTCAATCATCAGGCGCAGCGCGTAACGTCCTCTGGTGGAAACCTTCATCATACTGGCTAACTAAACGATATTTCTGTCTGTCCGTCAATCGGGAAAGAAGCCCCCAGAAATGGGCGGCCGGCGTGGCCCTTTTCCCTCCTGCCTGGTTTAGTGGGTATAGTGGCGGGGTACCCGGGGGCCTATTC
>OLPT01001957.1_pt1 | contig 11571 bp, 7 predicted proteins | sample 1673051 | NCBI WGS metagenome assembly OLPT01 (sample SAMEA3136750, study PRJEB25190) | human gut metagenome | biome: human gut; feature: human-associated habitat; material: faeces | place: Austria | collected 2013
GAAGATGTAAATGCCACTGTAATAGATACCAGTGAAGAACTGACAGGTATCCATCATGCAGACATCAAGATCAAAGATTATGGCGATATTCAGGTAGAACTGGATGCAGACACAGCACCGATCACAGTTACCAATTTCGTAAAACTTGCAGAAGATAAATTTTATGATGGACTTACCTTCTGGCGTATTATTGACGGATTTATGATGCAGGGAGGAGATCCCAAGGGAGATGGCACCGGTGGTGCAGAGGAAACCATCAAAGGTGAATTTTCCAGCAATGGTGTAGACAATAATATTTCCCACACCAGAGGAACAATTTCCATGGCACGTTCCACAGATCCGGACAGTGCAAGTTCTCAGTTCTTTATTGTTCAGTCTGACAGCACCTTCCTGGATGGAGAGTATGCAGCTTTCGGACATGTGGCAGAGGGAATGGATATTGTAGATAAGATCTGTAAAGAAGCACAGCCTACCGATGACAACGGTACGATTAAGAAAGAAGCACAGCCGGTGATCGAAAGCATTACTATCACAGACTGAAAACAGAAATACCGACAGTTTTCCTGAATGGGGACTGCCGGTATTTTTTACTTTATTATAATTTTATGATCAATACAGGAATAGGTGGATTGTTGGGGCGGTTGTAATAGTCACTTCGGATAACCAGATATTTATGAGAGTCAAGTTGTTTCAGCCATGTAAGTACATCATCTCGTTCCTGAAATCCGGAATCTCCTCCACTGTAGATACAAAGGGAAAGGAGACCACCCTTTTTCAAAAGAAAGAGCCCCTGTTCCATTGCTGTAATGCTGGTATTGCTTTTGGTGGCTTTGCTGTGATCTCCACCAGGCAGGTAACCCAGATTAAAAACAATACAGCTGACAGTTTCCGGTCTGGCGTACTGACTCATATGTGAGTGAGACTCCAGAAGTAAAGTATAATTCTCAGGTGCAGCGGCTTTTTGCAGACGTTCTCTGGTATGGTTAAGTGCCTGCTCCTGGATATCAAAAGCAAGGACCTGACCTGATTCCCCGCAGAGCCTGCTGAGGAGAAGAGTATCATTTCCATTTCCCATAGTGGCATCTATACAAAAGTCTCCAGATTTTACCTGTTCTTCTATAAAATGTGCGCTCCATTGCGTGATCTGAAAGTTTTTCATAAATTCCTCCAGTTGAAAAAATAGATACATTATCAAAAGTTTTGTTCAGTATAACATATTAAGTACAAAAATGCACAAAAAAAGTCGAAATATCACGAAATAGGTTGAATTGAAGCAGGTATTATATTAAAATCGAAAATGGAGTTATTATGTCCTGAAAAGCTCTTTCAGGAGCTTTTTTTGGATGAACACAAAGGAGGAAAGAGCTAATGAAGCGACTGGAAAAATGGAAGCGAATGATGGCAATAACTCTAACTGCTCTTATGGTAGTACAACAGGGCAGTGTCACTACTTTCGCTGAAGATGCGGCGATTCAGGAAGCAGTTCAGGCAGAAACAGAAACTGTTGAACCGGAACCTGCAGAAGTTGAGTCTGCAGAATCGGAGGCACCGGCTGAAGAGCCGGAAGAAACTCCGGAAGTTGTACCTACAGAAGCTCCTTCGGAGACTATTCCGGGACAGGAGCCAACCCAGGAACAGCCGGAAACGGACGACAGCTCAGCGACAGAAGAAGCTGAGAAATCGGAAGAGGCGAAAGCGAAGACAGAAAAAACAAAAACTTCAGAGAAAACAACTTTTGAGGGAGTCACAGACATTGGAACCGCATCTGTGACACTTTCAACACCAATCTCTGAAAAAGCAGTTTTTGTAGCAAAACAATATGGTCAGGAGACCGATTATTTTAATAATGCTATTGAGAAAGTTTCTCAGTGGGCAGGCGAGAATAATCTGGCGCTTGATGATGCAGTTGTGTATGATATGCACTTTGAGGAAAATGGAAACGAACTGGCAGTCGGTCAGAACGCAACAGTGAACCTCAGTTTTGCATCACCGATCCTGGCAGGAAAGGGAGGCGATATTTACGTCCTTCATGTGGCAGATGGTACAGTCAGTAATGTAAATGGCGGTATCAGCCAGAACGGAGACGGAAGTGTAAGTGCAGCCACCATCAACACCAGTGGATTTTCACCGTTTGTATTTGTGAGAGCCGGTGGAGTGAAAATGACAGATGCAGCCAAAACGATTCAGCTGGATAAACATCTGAAAGATTCTACCATCAGTATTAACGGAAATAAAATTATTTTTTCTGATGATGGAAAAGCAGATGTTACACTAAATTATGGAGACAAAATTGATCTGAATCTGAAATGGGCTTTAAAGAATACCGATTCGGATATACAGGAGCTTTCCGAAAATGATACTTTTGTGTATCAGTTGCCTGTAAAGGTGAAAGACGCGAAGGGGTATTTGTATGATGGTCAGACTCCTGTAGGAGAGTGGAAAATCTCGGATAATCAGTTTTCTTTCCGTTACTACAAGAGCTTCCTTGAGGATCAGAATAATATTTCAGGTTCCATGAAAATATCTGCTACTGTCACAAAAGAAGATACAGGTAATAATAATGGCGGAAATGTGTCATGGGATTTTCCAGGAATCGGAGCCATTGATGGAGAAGTCAACCGAGATACATCCAGCGATGGTCTTTCTATTAGAAAGTCTATTGATAACAGCAACACTTCAACGCTAGATAACAGAAAAGTTACATTGAAGGTAACATCTACCGGAAGTAACAAAAATGTTCTTGTTAAAGACAGCATGGGTGAGTTTCTTACAGTAGCTGGAGGCATCAAAAAAGAGAACTTCACAGTTAAGAAGAAGGATGGCACTGTTGTTTCTGATTTTACAGTTCAGGCAACAGATAATAATAACTTTGAAATTGCCCTGGGGAACCTGGGAGATGGTGATGAAGTAACCATCACTTATAATGTAGATGTAGACAAAAATGCTCTGGGTCAGAATATAAGTGAACGGGATCAGATTCAGGGACTCAAAAATACAGCTCAGGCGTTTGGAAATAATGATGACAGCAAGAAAGCAGAAGCATCAGATTTTGTTCATGTAAAGAAAACATGGGTAGATAAAACCGGAAATTATGATGCTGCAAAGAAAGTCATTAACTGGACAATCACAGTGAATGCAGGTGCCAATCTGGATATTGCGGGAGCAACCATCAAAGATACACTTGGCGACAAACAGGCCTTTGTAGATGGAAGCTTTAAAGTAACTCCGGAAGTACCTGGACTTACATGGGACAGTATTTCCAAAGGGGGATTCATATTCCCGGAAGGTTCAGACAAAACTTATAGTATTACTTATCAGACGAAACCTACAGCAGAGGATGTGAATTATGGACAGTCACAGGTTAACAATAATGTAACCATCACACCAGGCGGGGAATTTTCCGGTAAACCGGGAATCTCAAAAGATGCAGGAGTAACAGTTGGTACAAAGCATAATTTTATCAATAAGGAATGTACTACAAAGCCAAATCCTGGTTCTGCTCAGGAAATAGAGTGGAAAACAACAGTATCCATTCCGGCTGGCAAGGCTGTAACCAAGGCAGTGTTTAAGGATTATTTTGATAAGACTATGACACTGGTTGAGGGCAGTGTAAAACTGAATGGAAAACAGATTAATATTTCAGAAGCGACAGACAAATCTGACAAAAATGGATTTGTTTATGACTGGGGTAAGATTGAAGCAAAAGACTCTGTTCAGACTTTTGAATTCACTTATAAAACCAAAATTTCACAGGTACCAGATGAAACAACAAAGTATGAAAATAAATCATATTTTGTTTCTGAAGAATTTGGAGAAAAATCAGCCAGTTCTTCTTATACCTATGAAGTTGCAAAAGTAGCACCTGGAGCTTATAAGTGGCAGTGTGGTACTGGTACAAAATGGTTTCCATACTGGACAGATCCGTCTACAGGCACTTTTACCTGGGCAGTAGAGATGAATGATAGAAATCTCCTGAAAAATCTGAATTCAGATGCGAAACTGAAATTGATTGACATATTGCCGGAAGGCCAGGAGTATGTAGCCGATTCCGCTTATATTATTCATAATGCAAATGCAGGATGGAACAGTAAAAAATCCCAAATAACCTCTGTAGAAATCAGAGAAGGTCAGGTTGTCTTTGACATGAGTAAATTCCTGGAGCTTTACAAAAATACAGGAATCAAGCCGGCAATCTATTATAGAACCAGAATCAAAGACATTGAGAATTATAAGCCTGGACATAAACGTTATACAAATACAGCACAGTGGGAACTGAATGGTACAAAAGGTCAACAGGGTTCTGCTTATCAGGATATAAATGACATATATAAATATATAAATAAATCAGCCCTGTATGATCAGAATTCAGCTCCTTTGGTTCATTATACGATCAAAGTCAATCAGGGTGGGCTGAATCTTTATCCGGATCAGGATACCTACAGTATTGAGGATACGTCAGGAAGTGTCATTGAATTTAAGTTTGGTACTCTGAAGGTAAACGGAGAAGCATGGAATGATTTCAGTTTTGAAAATGGTACTTTAACTATCAAGAATCTGAAGGATGAAACTCCTTATGTGATTACTTATGATTCTGTTGTTACATTGATACCTGGAGTTACTTTTGACGGAAATGGAAAAAATATTGTTAAGTTTTCCGGAAAATCAGGATCAAAATGGGAAGACTCTGATGAAAGAACAGGAGAAGTAATAGAATCTTCTGGTACATCTACAGGAGAGGGACGTTCTGTTTCCATCTATAAATATGAAAATGGTCAGGCAAACCAGCCACTGAAAGACGTTGAGTTTGCTATTTATGATGTGGCAGTGGATACTTCAGGAACGGAAGTTACTGTTGATGGAAATGAAAAGCTGACATTACGTAAGAAAGGAGTGACAGGCGCAGACGGATACCTCAGAATAGGCGGATTGCTTCTGGATCATGTCTATCTTCTGAAAGAGACAACTCCATTAAATGGATATACCATTGATCCTCAGTATAAGGATGGACGATATTTTGTATTTGAGGGTCAGTCCGGACATATATTTGATAGCAGCAAAATTCAGGTATTTGGAAAAAATGTTTATTCATACAACTTTATGGTCAACAATGACCGGATACCTGCAATCGCTGAGATTAAAGTAAGCAAAAAAGTCAATGGTGCTAATTACACAGCAGATGAAGACTTTAAATTTACCATTACCGGAGAAAATGATGCTCCAATGCCGGAGAACAACGCTGTAACAGGGAAGAACGGAAAAGAAGCATCCTTTGGAAAGATCGCTTATACCAAAGAAGGCACCTACAGATATGTTATCAAAGAAACAAAATACAGTACTCCGGGAATGACTTACGATAAAGCAGAACATTATGTAGCTGTAAAAGTAGTGAAGGACGAAACATCCGGAGAATTGACAGCGACGGTGACTTATGATAATGGACAGAGCAAGTTGGAGGTAGTCAATGAGTACGATGGAACTACCAGTGTGGAGGGAACCAAGAGCTGGAATGTACCAGAGGGAACCAAACTTCCAGAAAAGATCACAGTAGATCTGCTCCGAAATGGTGAAGTGATCGACAGCAAAGGAGTAACAGCAGCGGATGAGTGGAAATACAGCTTTGATAATCTTCCGAAGTACAGTGAAGACGGAAAAACAGCTTATACCTACACTGTAAAAGAGGAACCAGTCAAAGGTTATATCTCTAAGGTAGAAGGTTACGATATCATCAATACTATCACCGGAACCACAGAGGTGAAGGGAACTAAAACCTGGAACGCACCGGAAGGAACCAAACTTCCAGAAAAGATCACAGTAGATCTGCTCCGAAATAGTGAAGTGATCGACAGCAAAGGAGTAACAGCAGCGGATGAGTGGAAATACAGCTTTGATAATCTTCCGAAGTACAGTGAAGACGGAAAAACAGCTTATACCTACACTGTAAAAGAGGAACCAGTCAAAGGTTATATCTCTAAGGTAGAAGGTTACGACATCATCAATACTATCACCGGAACCACCAGTGTAGAGGGAACCAAGAGCTGGAATGTACCAGCCGGAACCAAGCTTCCTGAAAAGATCAAGGTATATCTGATCCGAAACGGTGAGAGCATCGACAGCAAAGAAGTAACAGCGGATGACAACTGGGCATACAGCTGGACAGAACTTCCGAAGTACAGTGAGGATGGAAAAACAGCTTATACCTACACCATAGAAGAGGAACCAGTCAAAGGTTATATCTCTAAGGTAGAAGGTTACGACATTATCAATACTATCACCGGAACCACCAGTGTAGAGGGAACCAAAACCTGGGAAGTGCTGGATGGAATTGATCAGCCAGAGAGTGTTGTTGTAAATCTGCTTCGTAATGGAGAAAAGATTGACAGCAAGAAAGTAACCAAGGAAGATAACTGGAATTACAGCTGGACAGACCTTCCAAAATACAGCGAGGATGGAATGACAGCTTACGAGTACACTGTTGATGAAGAAGAGGTAAATGGATACGACAAGATTATTGATGGCTACAATATTACCAACAAACTCATCACAAAAGAAATCAGTGTAAACAAGACAGATATCACAGGACTTCAGGAAGTACCGGGAGCAAAATTTGTTATTTCCTTTAATGATGGAAAGAATATAGTCAAAGAGTGGACGTCCGGAGAGACTCCGGAAACTATCGCAGACATTGTTCCTGGAATCACTTACACCCTGGAAGAAACAACTGCTCCGGAAGGCTACGAGAAGATCTCAAATGCAGTAAATTTTGTTGTAGACGAAGAAGGTAATGTGACTGTAACAGGAAGTGCAGAGATCACTGTAAATGGTGAGAAAGTTCCAGAAGTAAGCGCAGAAGGCAGCGTGATCAGCGTAAAAGATACCATGATCAGAAGCAAGAAAGCTGCCGTTGAAGTAACCAAGACTCTGACGCACAATGAACTGGCACTGGGTGCTGTTGATCAGACATTCTATGTGGCACTTTATGGCGATGAAGCCTGCACAGTCAGACTTTCTGATGTAAAGGCTATTGAATTTACAAATGCATCTTCCGCAACAGTGAAGTTTACAGATCTGGAGATCGGAAGACAATATTACGTATCTGAGTGTACAGAAGATGGTACACCACAGGAAACAGGAACTCTTGCGGATGGAACTGCTTATATAGCAACTTTCACCAATGGAAATTCTGTAACTGTAACGGAAGACGACGGAACAGAAACAGTTTACTTTGATAACGAATTCATGAAGCTTCCAGATGGATTCTACTTCGAAGGCAAGCTGACTGTTACCAAAGAACTGCTGGATGCTGAGGGCAATGCCAAGAACAGCGATAAAACATTCTATGCAGGAATCTTTGATGACAAGGATTATAAAAATTTATCTTCACGCATAATTGGAGATAATGTTCTGGAACTGGATATGAACGGCGGTTCCGAATCCAGTGTTACAGCCCGGGTAAAGATTCAGGAAAATGAAGATTGCGTGCTGTACGTTACAGAAACAGATGCAGATGGAAATCCTGTAGAAGGAGCCAAAGGATTTGCTTACAATGTAAGTTATAAAGGTAATACAACTGTAACGCTGAATGAGTCCAATCTTAAGGCTACAGTTAGAATCATTAACAAAGAAAAGCCGAAAGACAAGGATAAGGACAAAGACAAGGACAAAGACAAGGAAGAAGAAAACAAAAAGACAACAACGACGACAACAAACACAACAACAAACACAACAACTTCCAGGTCTGTAAAAACAGGTGATAACACACCGATTGCTCTTTATCTGATCATTCTTATAACAGCGGCAGGTGCTGTGGTACTTGTTTTTGTATACAGAAAGAAACGTAGAGAAAGTAATAAATAAACGGTAAATAAAAAGTCCCGTCGGGTTGGTCATAAAAAATGATCGGATCCCGGCGGGATTTTTTATTGAGATATAAGATAACGAGTAAAATAATTTACATTAAGCGTCTTCGTAACATTTCCTGATTGAGTGCATATTTCAAAGCCGTATCCCTGGTAATCCGTCCTGCCTTGTATAATTCAAGAAGACTGTGGTCCATAGAGCGCATCTCATTCTGAGAAGAGGAGGAAATCACTCCTTCAATCTGAAAGACCTTATTGTCTCGGATCATGTTCCGGATAGCAGGAGTGAGACGCATAACCTCAAAGACTGGAATATTTTTGCCATCTACATCAGGAATCAACTGCTGGGAAATAACTGCCTGAAGAACCATAGAAAGCTGAATGGCAATGAGCCGCTGCTGAGATGGCTCAAAGACATCCATAATACGACTGATGGTGTTGGCAGCTCCAAGAGTATGGAGACTGGAAAGTACCAGGTGACCGGTTTCGGCAGCAGTCATAGCTGTCTGGATAGTTTCGTAGTCACGCATTTCTCCCAGGAGGATCACATCAGGACTCTGGCGAAGCGTAGCCCGGAGAGAAGTAAGATAGCTCTGGGTATCAGTGCAGATTTCTCTCTGACTGACAATACAGCGGTCATGTCTGTGCAGATATTCCAGAGGATCCTCAAGGGTAATGATATGTCCTTCTCTGGAATGATTGATTCTGTCAATGAGACATGCCATGGTAGTGGATTTGCCGCTGCCTGCAGAGCCGGTTACAAGAACCATGCCCTTGGTAAGCTCAGCAAGACTCATAACATCTTCAGGAATAGAAAGTTCAGCAGGGTCCGGCAGCTGGAAGGCGATCACCCGGATAACGGCTGCCAGAGAACCTCGCTGTTTGTAAGCGTTGATACGAAATCTGGAAAGTCCTGGAATGGAGAAAGAGAAATCGTCATCTCCGGAAGAATGGAGATGATCAATATCCCGGTAGGCCATCTGATAAATACAGCGAAGAATCTCTTCGGTCTGATCTGGCATCAGCCGGTCTCCATAAGAAGAAAGATGTCCGTCGATTTTGATAGCCAGTGGACGGCCTGCAATGATAAAAATGTCGGATGCATGTTCATTGGCTGCTTTTGTAAGAAATTCTATGGTTTGTTCTTTGTTCATAATAGTTATTGTCCCCTATGTTGTATAAAGATTCTGACTGTTATCCGGACTCCAGGTATCAGTGACTTCTGTTTTCCATTCCAGAATATCCAGAAAGGTATCCTCTTCCGTAGAAGGATACAGGATCTGAAGTTTCACAGACAATTCCTGAGTGTCCGAAAATTCACAGGTAAATTGTACGGTATGTTCTGCTGTGTCTACTGTAACCTCGGAGATTTCGTTGGAAAGCCTGTCAACAGCAGTATAATAAGCATCCTCTCCGGCGGAATTTTTATAATAGCTGACAAGACAATCCTGAATCTGAGAAACCTGATCAGAAGCGGTCTGACAGGCTTTGTAGTACTGCTCCGTCTGTTCCATGGAAAGTCTGGCAGAACTTAATGCAGAACGGGAATTTCCCAGCGTCAGAAGAGCAAGTACAGCCAGACATAACACTCCGAAAATCAGGAACAGAGAGGGGATACCGGTGGCTGCGAAAAGTGTTTTTTTCTGCTTCATGATATCGTCTCCTTTGCTGTCTGGATTATCGGAAAAGCGAGGTCAATGGAATATAGTTTTTCTGATTTGGCATAAAGCCTGGAAAAGATAAGGGTTGCCTTTTTTTCTTCTTTTACATCAGAAAAAGAAAGGTTCATTTCGTAAGAAGCATCTTCATGGCTACATAATTCCCAGGTGTTGTCATAATACCAGACAATGGAAGAAGCACTGACAGCTCCTCCAGGCAGGTACTGAAGAAAGTCTGCTTCTCTGCCGCTGGTTCCCTCCATAATTTCGCCGATCGAAGTGGTAAGAGACTGAATATGAATCCATTCCTGGGTCTGTATACGGTTTTCTCTTGCCGTTGCAAAAATCCGGACACAGGCAGCTCCGGAAAGAGAAAGGAAAAGAAGAACCATGACCATTTCCATAAGAAAAAGACTGTTTTTGGAATGGCTGGCTGTTTTTTTCATGAGGAGGTATCCTCCTTTCCGGTTGTATAGCTGTGAAGGTAAAAGTCAGATTTTCTGTCATCTATGCTCTGGAGAGAAATATGGTAGAAGCCATTGTCCAGTGCTTCTGCCTGAAAATCAGAAAGCTCTGCTATGAGAGTACCTGCATCTGGAGAAATCTCTGTATCGACAGCAGTGAAAAGCTCTTTCAGACTGTTTTGGTCCAGATAGAGATAAGTAATATAATCTTTGCCATCCAGGGTATCCCGAAAACATAAAGCAGGAAATCCTTTCAGTTTATCAGTAAAGATTCCTCCAGAAGTATCATGCTGACGGAATTTTGTAGTAACATATGCAGAAGCAGTGTCAAGAGAATCTTCTGTCTGGGAAAAAACAGTCTCCTGCTGGTATGCTCTTGCGGAAAATAACAGCATCATAAGAAGAAATAAAGCAAAAAGTCCAAAGAGCAGCAGAGAAAATAATGCAGGAACACTGTGGACTCTTACAGAAGTTTTTTTCATGAAGCGGCCTCCTTTCTGTTGCTGAAGGAAACGGAAAGAGGGATTACACTGATCATAGGAAAAAGATTACTTCCATTAGGAACATATTCAATCACAAAACGAGAAGAATCATAGGTGATATGATAATCTTTTATAAGTTCCTCCGCGCTTTCCGGATAGCGTCCTGTTAGTGCATAAGTGTGAACAGCCCCTCTTTTTAATGACTGTTCCAGAAGCTGCTGCTCTTTCTGAAGAGTATCTTTGGATGTAAAAGAAACTCCTGCAAAAAAAGCAGAAGCAATGACCAGCAGAAAAAGAAGGGGAAAGACCACCAGCATATTTCGAAAAAATTTTTTTCTGTGACTTTCAAAAAGCTCCATTTATGTCACCTCACACAGCAATATCAGAAAGAATTCCCAAAAGTGGCATCATAACAGAAAGAAGAACCAGACCTACCAGCAGGGAAAGAAAAATAACGATGGTAGGTTCTACTACAGAAATAGCCTGGTAAATCATTTCCAGGGATTTTTCCTGGTAGCGGTCAGCAAGATCTGTCAGTGATTCATCAGCGGTTCCAGACTGAAATGCCACGGACAGGAGTCTTCCCTCCATACCTCCAAAAAGTCCGGACTGGATCAGTGCCTGGGAAAAAGGCATCCCCTCATCCAGAAAGGAAGAGGTTCTGGAAAGCCGTTCCCGAACTATAGGGTGGGAAGTCATTTCTGAAGCAAGAGACAGACTTGTTTCAGGGGAAAGCCCGCTTCTGAGTCCCAGAGCCAGTCCCTGTGTCAGTTTGCTGTAATCAAGAGAAAGAGGAATATCCCGAAGTCCCGGAAGCCGGTACAGGATTCTGGTGATCCATTTATGTGCCTCTGGATGAAAACAGAAGAAAAATACACAGCCGATCAGCAGAACTGCAAAAGCCAGAAAAACAGCAGAATACTGACTGATGGTATTGCCGGCATTAAGAAGTCCTTCTGAAAAACCGTTCATTTCCATTCTCATCTGGCGGAAAACCTGGCGGAAAACAGGAAGAACCTTCACAAGAAGTACCAGAATCACCACTGCCATCATACCCAACATAAGAAGTGCCCACCAACCGACCCGCGCGGCTGGCTCCGTATCTGGGGCG
>OLPT01001973.1_pt1 | contig 11513 bp, 13 predicted proteins | sample 1673051 | NCBI WGS metagenome assembly OLPT01 (sample SAMEA3136750, study PRJEB25190) | human gut metagenome | biome: human gut; feature: human-associated habitat; material: faeces | place: Austria | collected 2013
GCTCCTTAATATTATCTTAATTACTGTAGATACAAAATATCCTCTAGACCATAAATACCGCATCCTGCATAGTATTGTATTAATTGTGGAAATGCCTTGAATAGTTCAATAATACTTATATTATTTAAAGTTCTTACAACGTCACATGGAGCGACTCTTTGTGGAACATCTATGAAAATATGTATATGGTCAGGCTTCACTTCAAGAGCCTTAAGGTGGTAATAGATTTTTCTATAATATCTGTTTCAATATTGCCTCTACATTACCTTTTAATACCCGAAATATGAATTTAGAATATCTGATGATGTGATACTGTATCAGATATTTTCAATACGAAGCAAGTCAAGAAATATGATACTCTCTCCTTCCTCAATAGAATAGATACGTGCAGGGTTTTCAAGTTCTGTTTTCCATCCAGCAGGAATGGAAACATTTATTTGTACATTGTCACGTTTAGTTCGTGCCATTACTTTTTTCCACAGCTTGAATGATATGCTGAATTATTAGGATTGCACTGTTCTGCATGGTTATTATTGTTCGCTATATGTGCAGCATTATTAGGATTTTTCTGATTACAGTGATGGTTGTTTTGTTGTATGTGTGTTTATATCATAGTTACTTTTACTAATGATCTGTTTACTTTCTATACTTTAATATACATAGATTATATATCATTTTTCTAAGTATATATCAAGTGAAATGTGGCTTTCATCCCACATGCAAGCGTGTGGGTTTTTCGCCACAATTTTATAAACATGTTCCTGCATCACTTTTGACATGATTGTACCTTCAATCATTGCACGTTTTGCGGTAATTATTTTATAGTCTTCTTCCCCTTTATGAGTATGAATAATATCCATTAATTGATTATGTATCTCATAATAAAGGCTGCATAAAGTATCTAAACTCTGATTCTGTAAGAAAACAATGTAATTTTCATCAAAAAGCAATTCATCCATGAAAAATGCCTCCTTCTAGGAGACATTATATCATACTTATTTATATTTATCTGTATGTAGAATCTTATTTGCGTTTTCTACACGTTCATTTGTAGGTGGATCAATTCCTTCTAGCTTATATTCTAAGTTAAGTTCCTTCCACTTATATACACCAAGAGTATGGTAAGGAAGAACTTCTACCTTTTTCACATTACTTAAAGTATCAATATAATCAGCTAAAGCATGAAGATCTTCATCATAATCACTTCTTTCAGGAACAAGTACATGTCTAATCCAGATAGATTTATTGATATCATTCAAATATTGAATCATATCAAGAACACGCTTGTTTGAAGCACCTGTTAACACCTGATGTCTTTCATCATTGATTTCTTTTATGTCTACCATAAGTAGATCTGTATATTTCATAAGTTCCTCAAACTTAGAGAAGAAAGGTTCTTCTCTTGTAAAGCATGCACCACTTGTATCAATACATGTATTGATTCCTGCAGCTTTAGCAAGTTTAAAGAATTCTAATAAGAAATCAATCTGTACAAGTGGTTCACCACCAGATACAGTAATACCTCCATCTTTACCCCAATAAGGTTCAAAACGTAAGGCACGGTCTAATGCCTGCTGTGGTGTCCATTCTTCAAACTTCTGACTTGCCCATGTATCTGGGTTATGACAGAACTGACATCTAAAAGGACATCCATGTAGAAATAAGATAAAACGTACACCTGGTCCATCTACAAGACCAAATGTTTCAACGGAATGTACACGAGCGTTCATCACATTCTCCTCCTCTATAAAAAACAGTCTCATAAGAGACTGTTTTAATTATTACATATGATCGTGACAAGTTCTAGCAATTACGTCTAACTGCTGTTCTCTAGTTAAGTCAATGAACTTAACTGCATAACCAGATACACGGATTGTGAAGTTTGCATATTCTGGTTTTTCTGGATGTTCCATTGCATCGATTAACTTTTCTTTACCGAATACGTTAACGTTTAAGTGATGAGCACCCTGTCTGAAGTAACCATCCATAACTGTTACTAACTTATCAGCTCTTTCAGCTTCGTCATGACCTAAAGCACTTGGAGCAATTGTCTGAGTATTTGAGATACCATCTAATGCCCATTCGTAAGGTAACTTAGCAACTGAGTTTAATGAAGCAAGTAAACCGTTCTTTTCTGCACCATATGCTGGGTTAGCACCTGGAGATAATGGTTCACCAGCTTTACGTCCATCAGGTAATGAACCTGTAGCCTTACCATAAACTACGTTAGAAGTGATTGTTAAGATTGAAGTAGTTGGTTCAGAATTTCTATATGTATGATGCTGTTTGATCTTTTCTAAGAATGTATGTAATAACCAAACTGCGATGTTGTCAGCTCTGTCATCATCGTTACCATAACGAGGGAAGTCACCTTCAACTTCGTAATCAACTACGATACCATCTTCATCTCTGATAGTCTTAACCTTAGCATATTTAATTGCGCTTAATGAGTCTACTACATGTGAGAAACCAGCAATACCAGTAGCGAATGTTCTACGAACATCAGTATCGATTAATGCCATTTCTGCAGCTTCATAGTAGTATTTATCATGCATGTACTGGATTAAGTTTAATGTATTTACATATAAATCTGCTAACCAGCTCATCATTGCATCATATTTCTTGATAACTTCATCGTAATCAAGATATTCAGAAGTAATTCCTCTATATTCAGGACCTACCTGCTGTTTAGTCTTTTCATCGATACCACCGTTGATAGCATAAGTTAAGCACTTAGCTAAGTTAGCTCTCGCACCGAAGAACTGCATTTCTTTACCAGTCTGAGTAGCTGATACACAGCAGCAGATTGAATAGTCATCGCCCCATACAGGTCTCATAACATCATCGTTTTCATACTGAATTGATGAAGTATTGATAGAGATCTTAGCAGCGTATTTCTTGAAGTTTTCTGGTAATGCTTCTGTATAAAGAACTGTTAAGTTTGGTTCTGGAGAAGGACCCATATCTTCTAATGTATGTAAGAAACGGTAGTCACTCTTTGTAACCATTGAACGTCCGTCAGTACCTAAACCTGCAACTTCAAGTGTAGCCCATACTGGGTCACCAGAGAATAATGCATTGTATGATGGGATACGTGCGAACTTAACCATACGGAATTTCATAACGATATGGTCAACTAATTCCTGAGCTTCGCTTTCAGTTAATGTACCATTAGCTAAATCTCTTTCAATATAGATATCAAGGAATGTAGAGATACGTCCAACTGACATAGCTGCACCATTCTGAGTCTTGATAGCTGCTAAATAACCAAAGTATAACCACTGGAATGCTTCACGAGCGTTAGTAGCTGGTTTAGAAATATCATAACCATAAACTTCAGCCATCTTCTTCATATTGTTAAGAGCTCTTACCTGTTCAGCAATTTCTTCTCTCTTTCTGATGACGTCTTCAGTCATTGATCCGCTACCGCAGTTAGCAAAGTCTTCTTTCTTCCATTCGATTAATGCATCGATACCGTATAAAGCAACTCTTCTGTAGTCACCAACAATACGTCCACGACCATAAGTATCTGGAAGACCAGTGATGATTTTATTATGACGTGCTTTCATAATTTCAGGAGTGTAAACATCAAATACACCCTGGTTATGAGTCTTGTGATATTCAGTAAAGATCTTGTGTAATTCTGGGCTTGGTGTGTAACCATAAGTTTCGCAAGCCTGTTCAGCCATACGGATACCACCATAAGGCATGAATGCTCTCTTTAAAGGCTTATCTGTCTGTAAACCAACAACAGTTTCTAAGTCCTTCATGCTTTCATCAATATAACCAGGTCCATAAGCAGTTAAACCAGAAACTACTTCAGTTTCCATATCAAGAACTCCGCCTTTAGCTCTTTCTTCTGCCTGAAGTTCCTGTAATCTGCCCCATAATTTATTAGTTGCTTCTGTAGGTTCAGCTAAGAATGATTCATCGCCATCATATGGTTTGTAGTTATTCTGAATGAAGTCTCTAGTATTTACTTCTTCTTTCCATAAACGGCCTTTGAAGCCAGCCCACGCATCAGCAAAACGATTTGTATCCATTGTAACAATTCCTCCTTAAAGTATAAAAAACCACTGAATTTTGTTACGCATCCTTTTCAGCGATTTCAATATACCATTATTCAAAATGTTTGTCTATGGATTTGCTTACATTTTTGTATGCGTTTTCTGTAAACGTATAACATTTTTTACCTCGTGATAAAAATTTTTCTAATAAGTTTGTTTTATTTTCCGAAATTAGTAATAATATATTTGTTGTTTTAGGAATAATGCGCTTACATTAGTAACTTTTTTCTTATTTAAAAATATTTTTTAATTATTTTTTTTCACAAAAAAAGGAAATGCAGTATGCATTTCCTAGACTATTTTTCAGGTATGATTTCAAGCCAGTATCCATCTGGATCCTGGATAAAATAGATGCCCATTGAAGGATTTTCAAAACAGATACATTCCATCTTTTCATGTAATGCATGTGCCCCTTCATAATCATCTACATGAAAAGCTAAATGGAATTCTTCTTCTCCAATATCATAAGCCTGTGGATGATCTTTAAGCCATGTGAGTTCTAATTCAAATGGAGTTGTTTCATTACCAACATATACAATAATGAAGCTTCCATCTTCACTCACCTTACGTCTTCTTTCAGTTAAGCCTAATGCTTCTTCATAGAATTTAAGAGAAGCATCTAGATCCTTAACGTTATAGTTTTCATGTACCATTTTAAATTTCATAACAATACCTCTTATTTAATTTTTTCTAACACAGTTTCACAGATAATACTTGATGCTTTACCAAAGATCATAGTAAGTGTTAAATGACCTGCTACAATACCACTAGCCCCTAGTGCTTTAATTGTTTCAACATCAAGATCCTTATCCTGCTTTAAAGTCGCCTTTAATTTAGAAGGTGATGCTTCTAAAGCAGTAATGTTGTCTTTACCACCTAATGCTTTAATTAATAGATCTGCATCAATCGGACATTGTTCTTTACTTGTTTTCTTTTTACGAGTCATCATCACAACAATTACGAGTACAACTACGATTGCTGCAATAATCCCAATCATCATATTTTTAAACACTTTATTCACACTGCCACTCAAATGTGATTAAATATCTCACATCGAGATAATGTAAGTTCTCACAAACATTACTTACTATTTCATCGTGTATGCTTTGGATTGACCGAAATCATATCTACTCACAAGTTCTTGTACACTTCATAGTCGTAAATTTCCAAAATAGCCTTCGGTATATACATACATTTGCGTTTGTCTTCATCATTCCTGATACGTTTAAATCTTCAATCGTTATATAAGATGGCTTGGTTTTTACTATCTTTGTGATTGATTCTATGATGAAGTTTCTTACCCCAAACCTTTGTTTTTTGAGTGGACTCTCCTTTCTTTAGATTTTCATACTTTCGAGAAAGAGTTCTCTGTTCTCGAATAAGCTGTTTTTCAAGCTTCTTTAATTTTGCATATTTGTTGATGTTCTTATAAGACGTACCATTAGAGACAACGGTAAAATCTTTTGGTTTATAATTGTGCTACTTGGTGTATTCATTTTAGCACTCTCTCGAGCATATTTAAACACATTCAAACACAATAGTTAATATATTCAGCTACTTATAGTTTCCTCCTTTTTATTGAAGTATCTTTAAAATATAGTATACTATAAGAATGAAAAAAGTAAAAAGAAAAAAGGAGGGCACGCATGGAAAACCTTGAAGAAACACTCAAGAAATATCCTCTTATTGCCTTAATTATATTGCTTGGTGCCATCAGTTGTTTTGCGGTTGCAAGTGCTGCACCAATTATGACCAACATTGCGAATCCTTACATGCTATGGCTTAAACAAGGGCTTTATTATGTATTAGGTGGTGCTTTAAGTTATATTATCTATAAAATAGGTCAGGATACCCTTTATGCTCATATCAAAACATTATATATGGTTTTTATTGTATTACTTATTGGACTTGCCGTGGATCATTTAGTCTATACAAAACTACTACATATCCATATTGTCCCACTCGCAAAGTTTACTAATGGTGCGACTTCCTGGTATAACATCCCGGGCTTTAGTTTTCAGCCTTCTGAATTCATGAAGATCATCATGGTTATGTATCTTGCAAAAATTACACAGGAATATAATGATCGTATCTTAGTCAAGACAACTGATAGTGAAATCCAGTATATTATTCAAGTCATGAAGATTTCTTTACCACCAGCTATTCTTATTTATTTACAGAATGACTCAGGGGTTATGATGATTATTATGGCAGCTGTTTTCTTTGTATTATTATCAAGTGGTATGAATGGAAACTGGTTCCTATTTATTTTAGTGATTGCAGTAGTAGGTGTACTTGGAATGGCTTATTTATTCATCTACCAGAACGGAGTCTTTACATCTATCATCTCAGGGCATAAACTAGACCGTATTTATGGCTGGCTAGATCCTGAAGGAACAACTGGTAACCAAGGGTTACAGTCATGGTATGCTCAGTTATCTTATGGAACTGCAGGATGGTTTGGACATGGCTTTAGAGCTGTTGTCAAGGTCTTCCCTGAAGGACAGACAGACTTTATCTTCTCAGTTATTGCGACTGATTTTGGTTATGTAGGTGCATTCTTCACTTTACTTGCAATTGCAGCATTTGATATCACTATCTTAAATATCGGCTTAAAGAGTGATAATATTCGTGATAAGACATTTATCATGGGGACATTTGGATGTCTCATCTTCCAGCAGACATGGAATATTGGAATGATTCTTGGATTACTTCCTATTACTGGTATTACTTTACCAATGCTGTCTTATGGAGGATCTTCATTGCTTTCATATATGTTCGCAATGGGTATTATTATTGATATTGATTATCAGAATAAGCTTCGTGATGTAAAACATAAACAATACTAAAAACGACATGCCTCTCATGAGGTATGCCGTTTTTCTTATTTCATATAACTAACCCTTAATATCTTTAAGTAAAGCTACATGCTCACCATAAATATGTCCTGTTTCAGGTACATAGACAATAAGTGCTTCTTTTTCATTCTTATAAATAGAACGGCTCTTTTCTACAAAAGCAAATAAGAGATTATCCCCCTTAGTTGTCTTAAGCTGTACTCTCTCATTATACTTCACTGGTGTAACCACATATTCACAAGGTACTGTAGGTACCTCTTTTAAGTTCACCATCTGTTTATAATAGCTATAAACCATAAAGAATAAGCCAGCAGTAATAGCCACCCCAAGAGCATAGATTACTTTAGATTGAGTTGGGACAAGAAAGGCAGCCACTAATGTGATAATCACAACTACAGGAATAATTCTAGAAAACTTCTTATAGTGCTTTCCATATTCATTACATTTATAAGTCATATATTTTTCTGACTGCTTAAGATTTAATTTTTTTAATTCGTACATCGTTGAACACCTTCTTTAAAGTCATACATTGTTGTGTGATAGGATGTTTAAAGGCTATTTCTACACTATCTAGATAAAACCCTTCTCCTTCACCATAAAGTGGATCTCCTACTAATGGACATCCTAAATAAGCCATATGAACACGTATCTGATGCGTACGTCCTGTTTCTAGCTTACATTCTACTAAAGAATAGTCTTTAGTTGTTTTAATAGTACGGTAATGGGTGATTGCTTCTTTACCGCCTTCTTTTACTTCTCTTTTAGTCCCATGACCTTCTGCATGGTCAATAGGCGCATTGACAGTTCCTTGTCCTGGGTTGCCTTTTACAAGTGCATGATATACACGTTTCACCTGTTTAATATCATGAGAAAAAGCATCATGAACATAACGGCTTTTCGCAATCATCATGAGCCCTGATGTTTCTTTATCAAGTCTATTTACTAAGTGAATTGCACTCTCAATATGATTTGCTTGATAATAATACATAATCGCATTCCCTAATGATTCTGTTAAGTACTTCTTAACAGGGATACAGGCAAGATTAGGCTGCTTATCAATGATCATCAAATAATCATCTTCATATACAACTTTTAAGGGAATATCTACAGGAATCACATTACTTGTTTCTTTAGGAAAAACAATGGCCACACTATCCCCTGTTACTGTCTTATAACACAAATACTGCTTTTCTCCATTCACTAATATCTCTCCATGATTTCTAGAATCTTTGACTAGTTTCTTAGAAATACCATGTAAATAGAAAAATTCATCCAAACGCATATCTTTGTGCTGTTCATCTATTTCAAACTGCAAGATCATAGATATGATTTCCTCAATCTCTTCACAAATGATATATGACGATAATCACAGAAATGAGCCACACGTTTAGATAAACGTGCTTCTATGACATCATGATCCTTTAATTCAAAAATATCTGTATCAATACCTAAAACCGCATTCTCGTTAAAATCTGTCTCAAAGCGCACTACATCCTCATCTCCTAAAATAAGAGGACTGCCTAAAGAACGATAAGCATTATGATGAATACCAGCTATTTCCGTCACCTGCATCAATCTTAAGCTAGGATTAATCACTGCCCCACCTAATGATTTATTTAATGCAGTAGACCCTGAAGGAGTACTGACACAAAGTCCGTTTCCTCTAAATGTTTCCATATGTTCATCATTTACATACATATCTATAACCTGTGAACGATGACTATTCTCTATACGCATTTCATTTAAAGCATGAAAGATTTCTCCATTATAAGAAATACGCAAGAGATGTCGATCAAAGATTTCAGGTTCTTTTGTAAGAATATCTTTTACAAGTTGTTTATATTCATCCTTTAAATAGTCTGTAAAGAACCCAAGTGTTCCTGTATGGATTCCTACAAATGAGACATCATTTAAAACATGTTCATAACGATGAATAGAATAAATCATAGTTCCATCTCCACCTACAGAAATCACTATATCTGGATGTTCTTCATCATAAATCAGTTCTTTGAGTTCATCTTTAATTAAAACTGCAAGATGACGGGATACATCATCTTTTTTTGACACAATTGCATATCTTTTCATTTTTTATCACCGATATTATTATACTTTCTATTACCTTTTTACGCAATATGACTTGTATTGACGGGTTTAACTCTCAAGTATATAATTTGAGAAAATGAGGAGAAATTATGGAAAAAAATCTTGAAATAGAATATAAGATGTTATTAAGTGAAACTCTATTCAATCAATTGATGAATGACTTCGAAGGGCATACTTATAGTCAAACAAACTATTATCTTACAAGTATTGAATTAAGTGCTTTACGCTATAGTCTTCGTATAAGAGAAAAAGAAGGCTATTATGAGATGACTTTAAAGATTCCTGAAAAGAATGGTCGTCTAGAACATAATCTAGAAATTACTAAAGAAGATTTAGAAATGATTCAAAAGGGTGAAATACCTGATAATGAGATTACTCGTTTATTAAGTAATAAGGGATTTAATTTAAGTCTTATTAAACAGGCTTATTCTTTGACTACTATTAGAAGAGATGTTCCTTTTGATTCAGGTATGTTATCTCTTGATGAAAATCATTATAACGGAATCACTGATTATGAATTAGAATTTGAAGTGAATGATGAAGAAAAAGGACTTAAACAATTTGAAGAATTATGTCAAACATATCATCTACAGTATAAAGGAAACTGTGCAAGTAAGATTGCGAGAGTTCTAAGCACATTAAAAGCAGGCCTATAAGCCTGCTTTTTTATTGTGATGATAGTCTTCCACAAGTGTAGATGCACTGAATTGTGGACAATTGTCAAACTTCTGACACTCTGCCAGCTTTCTTAATTCTCTTGGAATAAATGCGCGAATTTCTTCCGCATTATACCCTACCTGGAAACGTCTTTCATCAATCATAATAGGACGTTTTAAGATAGATGGATTCTTCTGAATAAAATGAATTAATTCATTGGTAGACATATCTTCAATGTCTACTTTATTCTCTTTGATGATCTTAGAACGTTTAGAAATGATATCATCCGTACCATTCTCGCTACGTTCTAATAGTTCACGTAGTTCATCTTCTCTTAGTATTGTAGAAAAAATATTCTTTTCTACATAAGGAATATCATGTTCTTTGAGCCATGCTTTGACTTTTCTGCATGATGCACAACTTGGTGCGGTGTAGATTCTAATCATGATTTCACCTCTTTCTTTTGTTTATTATACATCATTTTCGTAGGTTGTGTATGTTTATTGGTTGCATTCACATAATTTTGTATTATAATGAAGGAAGCAATGAACAGAAATAAGTAGTTTTTTATACTATGGATAGAGAGCTCATGGATGGTGGAAATGAGTCATAGATACTAAATGAATTGGGTTCTGGGAGCTTTTCTAGCATGAGTTAGAAACGTCTGCTGTCGTTACCAGCACAAATACACATTGGTGGCACGTCCTTTGGACGTGCCTTTTTTATTTAGGAGGATGTAATTATGAAAAGAATGTTAAGTGGTATTAAACCTACAGGACGAGTTACTTTAGGTAACTATATCGGCGCTATTAAGCCATTTGTACAGTTCCAGAATGAATATGAAATGATTATCTTTGTCGCTAATCTTCATTCAATGACTATTTACCAGGAACCTAAGGATTTAAGAAAGAATACAAAAGATTTAATCGCATTATATATTGCAGCTGGATTAGATCCTGAACAGGTGACTTTATTCCTACAGAGTGATGTCTTAGAACATGCTCAGCTTGGATGGTATTTAGGATGCATGGTTTCTATGGGTGAATTATCACGTATGACTCAATATAAATCAAAGAAACTTGAAGCAGAAGAAAAAGGCGGACATATTGGCGCTGGCATCTTCAACTACCCTTCTTTAATGAATGCGGACATCTTAATGTATGATCCTGATTATGTACCTGTAGGAGAAGACCAGAAACAGCATGTAGAGCTTGCTAGAAATGTAGCAGAACGTTTTAATAGCCGTTATAGTGATACTTTCAAGCTTCCTGAACCTATCATTCCTAAAGTAGGTGGACGTATTATGGACTTACAGGATCCTACTAAGAAGATGAGTAAGTCATCACCTAATGGTAAAGGATGTATTTATGTATTAGATCCAATTAATGTATCTAAGAAGAAGATCTTATCTGCAGTGACTGATAGTGATTCACATGTAAAGTTTGACCCAGAAAACAAACCTGGTATTTCTAACCTACTTGAAATCTATTCTATTATTTCAGGTAAGACTATTGAAGAACTTGAAACAATGTATGAAGGTAAAGGTTATGGAGATTTCAAGAAGGATCTTGCAGAAGTTGTTGGTAATGAACTTCAAAGAATTCAGGACCGTTACAATGAAATCCTAGACGGTGATTATCTTGATAATGTTCTTGAAGCAGGAGCAGAAAAAGCAAGAAGAATTGCAAGAAAGAAACTTGCAAAAGTAGAAAGAAAAATTGGTATCACAATCAAGAAAAAATAAAACAATGGCTCGCGCCATTGTTTTTTTTTATTCGCTCAATTTAAGAAAATTGTTGCTTTGAGTAATCTTATTCAGCGAAGATAC
>OLPT01001981.1_pt1 | contig 11459 bp, 10 predicted proteins | sample 1673051 | NCBI WGS metagenome assembly OLPT01 (sample SAMEA3136750, study PRJEB25190) | human gut metagenome | biome: human gut; feature: human-associated habitat; material: faeces | place: Austria | collected 2013
ATCATCGGCAACTTTCAAAATTCCTGCTTAATTTCGAGTGTTCCCTCTTACGACCCGGTACCGCCACCCATTCCACAGGTAACAAATACCATATCTGCACCTTCGATCGCTGCGGTCAGTTCCTCCGCGCTTTCTTCTGCTGCTTTCTGTCCGATCTCCGGCTGTGCACCTGCACCAAGGCCTTTTGTTAATTTTTCACCAATCTGAATCAGGGTTGGAGCCTTACATAAAGTAAGCGCCTGCTTGTCCGTATTAATTCCGATAAACTCCACGCCACCAATTTTTTCATCTATCATTCGGTTTACGGCATTGTTTCCAGCGCCACCTACTCCAATTACAATTATTTTTGCGCTGGACTCAGCCCCTATTGACATGATTTCAACCACGATAATCCTCCTTTTATCCCTGATACGGAATATTTTCTATTATATTTGATAACATTTCTGCCATTACATCATTCTATCTTTTATAATATCTTTTTTTTCTTAAATAATCAACAGTTAAATCATATTTTTTACTGCTGTGTACTGTCGTCTTGTGTCGGTACTGTCTGCACATCATTCGGAATCTCCACCAGCTCCCCATTCCGGAAATAGATATCCGTATTTGTCTCAGACCAGGTTTCCAGATGAAGCATCCCGCTCATGCCATCCAGCTGCAGAAGGATCTGATCCATTCGAAGAATCTTCTCATTTAAATCTGTACCGCTGCCCAGATTTACCTGAATCGCACCATAGCTGAGATATACATTACTGTTCTGGATCAGGATCACTTCCGGAACTCTTTCATACTTTTTCAACAATTGTGTCACACTTAACAAGGTCCGCAACAGTTTGCTATTCTCGCCAATGGACAGTTTTTTATATAATTCTGCTGTCTGAACCGACAGACCATTGATCTTGGTCACTCCCGGAATTATTTCTGAAGAAATCTCCACCACAAATCCATCTTTGTCAAAATATGCATTTTTTCCAAGCGACGGCACATACAGATAACCGAGGATTCCTTTTTCCACTACAGTAATCTCCAGTTTCTGCGGAGATTTCAACCGTATCCGAAGGGAATCCACAAAAGGGATTTCCTCCGTTTTGTTACATTTATTTTCAAAATAGACATACAGTGAATTCCAGGAATACTCTTTATCCAGCACCCAGTCTTCAATCTGTTTGTCTGTATAGATTTCATTTCCTTTTACAGACACACTTTTGACTACAAAAACTTTCCAGATTAAAATGGCACACAGACCAGCCAGCATGGCAATGATCAGAATCACTGTCAATATCATGCGTCCGATTTTTTTTCTTTTTCTTCTTTTACGCACACTTTCTCTCACGCCTGTGTTCCTCTTCTTTCCAGCCAATTTCTTCACTCGATAGGATGTGCCGCATCAAAACGAATCTGCCGGGATACGTTCAGCACCAGTCCCATCTCCGACAACAGAATGGCTACGGACGTACCTCCGTAACTGATAAAGGGCAGAATAATACCGGTATTTGGCATCCAATTTGTTACCACACAGATATTCAGCACAACCTGCAGGGCAATATGTCCCATAACCCCCACAGCAATCAGGGAAGAATATAGATCCGGGGCACTGTTGGCAATGACCATACAACGCCAGATCAGTAATATAAACAGTAAGATTACACAAATCGCGCCAAACAGCCCAAGCTCCTCACAGATGATCGTGAAAATAAAGTCATTTTGCGCTTCCGGCACATAGCCTAATTTCTGTACACTGGCTCCCAGACCTTTTCCGAACAGGCCGCCGGAACCAATGGCATACATTCCCTGCAGTGTCTGATATGCTTTATCCGGATACTGATCCGGATGCAGCCATGCGGCAATACGCACGACTCGATAACCGCCCATTTTGATCCCCGCCAGTCCAAGTCCAAAGAGAATCACGCCCAGTGCAGCAAATTCCTTCTTTTTCGGGCTGACTACAAATACCATAATAATTGCGATTCCTGCAATAATAATTCCTGTACTCAGATTATTGATGGCTATGGCAACAGCCATGATACCTGCCGGAATCAGTACCTTTATAATAGATTTGAAATCTTTGATCTGTTTTGGCACTTTACTCAACAACAATGCCATCGTAAGTATGACCGCAATTTTGGATATCTCGGAAGGCTGCAGCTGAATCGGACCGATTTTCAACCAGCGGGCAGATCCATTGGAGCTCTTTCCGATTGCAAATACTGCGAGACACATAAGAAGTGACAAAACATATGCCAATCCCGTAATCTTCTTCATCCACTTCTGTGGAAAATAAGTAAAAACAAACATTCCTATGAATCCGAGCCCGACACTGAAGACCTGACGCTTCAGATAATGTGTCGGGTCATTGAATACGCTCTGACCTTCATATGCACTGACACTGTACAGCATCACCAGCCCGAACCCCACCAGAAAGATAATGATAAACAGAAGACTGTAATCAAAATATTTAATTGTTCCGGCGCTGGCTGTTTTTCCGACGCTGGCTGTTTTTGTACGATTGTGTCGGTCACTCATGTATGATTACTCCTTTAATGCATGAACCATTTCTTTAAACATTTTTCCACGAACTTCGTAATTCGGGAACATTCCCCAGCTTGCACAGGCAGGGGAAAGAAGCACAGCATCTCCATTCTGTGCATTTTCATAGCAGATATCGACTGCTTCCTGCAGACTATCTGCAAATACATAGTCATGGAAACCACAGGCATCTGCTGTCTCAGCGATTTTTTCTCTGGTCTGGCCAATCAGCACCAGTTTTTTTACCTTTCCATCAAAGCTATTAATCCATTCTGTATATTCTGACTGTTTATCATATCCTCCGCCGATCAGATAGGTCGGACGATCCATCGCCTGAATTCCCTTGATGGCTGCATCCGGATTGGTTCCCTTGGAATCATTATAGAAACGTACGCCACGCTTTTCTGTAACATACTCAATCCGGTGCTCCACAGCCTGAAATGCGCGCAGTGCCTGACGGATATGATCCAGGGAAACACCATAATTTAATGCCATCGCAGTTGCTGCCATTGCATTTTCATGGTTATGACGGCCAAGGATATTCAATTCATCCGTAGCGATCACATCTTCTACCTGACCGTCATGCGCATAGACGATTTTGTCCCCCTTCAGGTATACACCTTCTTCTAACTGTGTCAGGCTGCTGAAAAACACTACATGTGCAGACAGTTCTTTTGCACGCTCACGCAGCACTTCATCTTCATAATTCAGTACACAGGTCTGCTCCGGCCCCTGATTTTTTGCAATGCTTAATTTTGCAGCAATATAGTTTTCCATCGTATGATGACGGTTCAGATGATCCGGTGTGATGTTCAAAATAGCTGACACACACGGACAAAACGCATCAATCGTCTCCAACTGAAAACTGCTGATCTCCGCAACAGTGACTGTATCATCAGTATCTTCCGTTACCACACCGGTATACGGAATACCGATATTTCCAACCACATGGACATGTGGATACGCTGTCTTCATGATTTCACCCAGCAATGCTGTGGTCGTAGTCTTTCCATTTGTACCTGTAATAGCCAGCACATCTCCCTTTTTACAACGATATGCCAGTTCAATCTCACCCCAGATCGGAAGACCTGCCTCTTTTAACCGCAGGACAAGCGGAAGATCCACAGGAACACCCGGACTTAATACTACCAGATCCAGTTCCTTTTCTACTTCTTCCGGTAATACTCCAACATATAATTCCGGTGTTTTGCTTTCTGTAAAATTTTCCAATACATGTGCTTTATCCAGTTTTTCATTTCCGTCAAATAATACAACTTCAGCTCCGGCATTTTCCAATAAATTTGCTGCTGCCACACCACTGATACCGGTACCGAATACCAGTACCTTTTTCTCTGTGAATTCCATTCCAACATTCCTCCAGATTGTTTTCTTTTCAAAACCTATATTTCTCTATATCAGCCTGCAATCCCGATATACGCGATCAGACAAAGAATTGCTGTCACAATTGAAAATACTGCTACGACACGGGTTTCAGACCATCCTCCCAGTTCAAAATGATGATGAATCGGTGCCATACGGAAAAATCTCTTGCCACCTGTCTTTTTAAAATATACGACCTGGATCATAACAGACAGAATCTCGATCCAGTAGATCAGTCCGACGATCAGGATAAAAATCGGCATCTGCATCATATATGCGGTAGCTGCCACAAAACCGCCTAAAGCCAGAGAACCGGTATCTCCCATAAATACACTGGCCGGATATACATTAAATAATAAGAATCCAAGCAATGCGCCGACTACGGCACAGGTCACCGGTGCGATACCGGCTCCTGTTGCATATGCAACTACGGAGAAAAAGGTAGCGACCAGAATGGTCACGCTGGAAGCCAGACCATCCAGACCGTCTGTAAAGTTGACGCCGTTTACGGTACCTATGACTGCAAGAAACAGAATCGGCACTGCCAGCCAGGACAACTGCAGCATGTGATGACTGAATGGGACGATCATATCCAGCGATACCTGATGTTTGATCAGATACACTGCAAATACTGCCGTAACCACAATCTCACAGAGCATCTTCTGCCATGCCAGCAGTCCGTCAGATCTGCGCAGCACAACCTTTAAGTAATCATCCAGGAATCCAATGATTCCAAATCCTACCGTCACAAATAAAACCGGTATGATCTGTGGATAATCCTTCACATAAAACAATGATGTGACCACCACTGCAATAAGGATCATAATACCACCCATGGTCGGGGTCCCGTTTTTCTTCTGATGAGATTCCAGTTCTTCTCTTTCTGTGTTTCCAATTTTCAATTTCCGCAGAAACGGAATGATGACCGGTCCGAGCACAGCTGTGATTGCAAATGCTACAAGTACCGGAATAATTACCTGATATGTCATTTTCACACCTCTTCTTATTTCAGCATCTCTCCCATGCTGATTGTATGTTATTAAAATCTAAGTAGTATCATACGTCTTTTCTTTTTATTTGGCAACATGGAAGTTCCATTTCATCCCAACACCTGCCGTTTTCAGGATCACCTGCTCCCGGCAGCAATTTCTTCCTGCTGCATCTGTTCTGTCACTGTCTTCCCGATACCGAGGTAAGGCAGTGCATTTTCAAAAATCTCCTTCATTACCGGAGCTGCCACCGTCCCTCCGTAATAGACGCCCTGCGGATTATCGATCACGATCAGACCGATCACCTGTGGATCTTCCGCCGGAGCAAACCCCAGAAACGATGCGATATATTTATGATCACTTCGCGGGAGTGTCTGTGAAGTAGCTGTCTTCCCACCGATGGAAAATCCTTCGATGGCTGCTTTTTTTCCGGTTCCCTCAGAAACCACATGTTCCAGCAGATCACAGAGTGTTTTCGATGTCGCAGTGCTCACCGTCCCTTCTGTTTCATCATAGGAAAATGTCTTTCTGGTTTCTCCCTCCGCATTCTGCACCGATACACCAAAATGAGGAACCACTCTGGTTCCGCCATTGATCAGCGAAGATACGGTCGTAACAAGCTGGATCGGTGTAATCTGGAAAGACTGACCAAATGAAATGGTTGCCAGTTCTACCTGTCCGATATTTTCCTTTTTATGCATAATCGTTGCTGCTTCTCCCGGAAGATCGATCCCGGTCTTTCGCAGCAGGCCGAACTGCTCAAAATAATGATAAAAATTTTCTGCACCAAGGCGCAGTCCCAGTTCTATAAACACCGGATTACAGGAATTCATAATCCCCTGGGTGAATGTCTCTGCCCCGTGTCCCGTTGTCTTGTGACAGCGGATCCTGCGATCCTCCACGATTTTATATCCAGGACAGTAAAAGGAATCGTTCACAGTCACCACGCCCTGTTCCAATGCCGCAGCTGTAGTAATGATCTTAAATGTAGAACCTGGTTCATACGTATCATTAATACAGGCATTGCGCCACATCTGATTCAGCAGATCCTGTTTTTCTGATTCTTTCAGATCAGAGGCAGTCTCCACATTCAGCGTAAAAGGCTCATTCAGATTATACTCTGGTACGTTTACCATGGCAAAAATCTCACCATTTTGGGGATTCATTAATATCACAGATACTTCATCTGCATTCTTTTCCAGCATTACTTTCTGTGCTGCCTGCTCACAATACATCTGAAGATTGCAATCCATACTGATTGTCAACTGGTTACCTGTCACCGGTTCCTGCCTGCGTTCCCCTTCCTGCTCAAGTTCCTGGCCATAGGCGTTTGTCATGGTCAGTATCTTACCATCTTTGCCGGAAAGCCAGTCATCATAACGTACTTCCAGTCCTACAATCCCCTGATTATCACCACCGGTAAACCCGATGACTTTTGATGCCAGAGAATCATATGGATAATATCTGCGATAATCTTCATCCACCTTCACACCTTCCAGCTGCCTGGCAAGAATCGCATCACCGGTTTCTTTTGGCACATTTGAACTGATCCGCTCAATGGAACTGACTTTTTCCACCCGTTTGCGCACGGTATCCTCGGGTAACTCCAACAACTCTGCCAGTTCTGCAATGACCCGTTCCGGATCACGGATCTGGCTGTGTATCACGGAAACGGTACATACCGAGCGATTATCTGCCAGAACGATTCCGTTGCGGTCCACAATTTTTCCGCGGGCGGCTTTGATGCTGCGTTCTCTTTCGTGTAGTGCCTGGGCCTTTTTTCCATAATAATCTGACTGAACGATCATCAGATACGCCAGTCTTCCGCAGGCAGCCGTCAGGATTGCGGTAACCGCAAAAAAAAGGAATACAATTTTTCCTTTCTGATATAACTTCAGATGCTGCATAGTCCCCCCCGGAACACAGATCGATTATTATGTATCCTATTCCGGAAAACTACTCTCTATGCATGTATTTTCTTATTGCCCGGAAGTCTCTCCTTCTGCAGACTGTGGTGCCTCTGTCGGCACTTCACTGTCCATGGACTCTGGTGTCTGTTCTACCTGAATGCCCTCTCCGGTAATACCAACACCTTCGTTGACACCCGTCAGTTCCTCATCCGGATAAATACCGAGATATGGTAATGCTTCCTTCAGAATTTCCCGCGCAATGCTCTGTGCATAATAACTGTGTGCCTGATCTTCGGAATTTGCTTCATCTACAACAACGTAAATCGCTACCTGCGGATTATCTGCCGGCACGGAACCTATAAAAGATACCAGGTATTTTCTGGCTGAACGCGGTAATTTCTGCGCAGTACCGGTTTTTCCACCCATAGAATAACCGTCCACTTTCGCTTTTTTACCGGATCCATTGACAATGACCCCCTGCAGATACTGACGGATCGTAGCCGATGTCTCCTCGGATATGGTCTCTTTGATCAGCGTCGGTTCAATATTCTGAACTGTATTTCCGTTTGCATCGGTAATTTTGGATACCATATGCGGCTGATAATATTTTCCACCATTGATCAGAGAGCAGTAACCTGTTATCATCTGGACCATCGTAACATTGTAACTTTGTCCGAAAGAATTCGTTGCAAGATTGATAGTACTCAGCTGATCTTCCGGATAAATCAGAGAATCTGTCCGTGCCTCTCCCGGAAGATCAATATTTGTCTTTAAGCCAAAATTAAAAATGTGCTGATACCGGCTGAAATTAGCTGGCCCGATGGCATAAGACATCTGCATCAACGCATCATTACAGGAATTCTCCAATGACTGCTGAATTGTTTCAACCCCATGGCCTGCCCGCTTGATACAACTGATATGATGTCCGGAAATCGTCTCTCCACCATCACAGTAATAAGTCTCATTACCGGTCAGGGTTCCGCTGTCCAGTCCGGTAGCCACCGTAAAAGGTTTTGCCGTAGATCCAGGTTCATAAGTGGAAGAAATACAGAAATTATTCCATACCTGATTTAACTGTGCCGTATTCCGTATATTGCTTAACTGATCCTCCGTGTAATGTTCACTTAAGGCAGCATTCCACGCTTCTTCCGTCATTGCATCAATGGTATCTGTATCATAGTATTTCTTTAATTCTATACGTTCTGCCTGATGAATCGCCTTTGTGCTCTCATCTGCGGAAAGGTAACGCAACGTATCCAGATTCCAGGGATTCTGAAGGCTGTATGTACGGTTTGTCGCCATAGCCAACACTTCTCCTGTGTTCGGATCCATCATGATAACACCGATATTTTTGGCACCCTCATTCTGACCGTCCTTCATCGCATTATTGAATTCTGCAATTTTGTTTTCTGTGATAGACTGCAGGTTTGCATCAATGGTTGACACCAGTGTATTACCATCCGCAGCCTCTTTTACCTTGATTTCATAATTGGAATCATCATTTACATAACCATATTCTTTTCCGTCCACTCCATTGAGTGTCTCATTATAATAATCCTCCAGCCCGCCAATTCCAACATTACCGGATGTCGTAAACCCAAGCAGTGTACTTGCCAACGTATCATACGGATGCTCCCTGATATATTCTTTCTCAAACCACACACCCTTGATATTTTTCCCATTTTTTTCGTCATTTTGTAAATCCTCAAACTGCGCGATTTCTTCGTAAGGCAGCTTGTCCATGACTTTATAATAACGCTTTTTTGGATTTTCACTGACGTATGCCCGAAGTTCTGTTTCGTCTACGCCAAAACACTGCACCATTGCCGCGATGGTCGGCTCCAAATACTGTTCCCTGGATGTCAGAACACTGCAATCTAAAATGACATTGTAAACATCTGTACTCGTCGCCAGGACGGTCCCCTTTCTATCTACAATGTCACCTCTGCGGAACGGTATCGTCTTACTGCTGTATTCCTGCTGGTTCAGTATAATTCTTGCATACCTGTCCCCGCTTTTTAATTGTATATATGCCAAACGTCCCACCAGTGCGATCAGAACTGCTATGATAATAAAAAATACAAACAGCATTTTTCCTTTCATTCTGGTGAGAAATTTGTATGTCTTTTCTGTCTTTTTAATTTTTTTTCGTCTTCCGGGTCTCATTCTATCTCCTCCGAGAGTACATTAGTTAGATGGAATTTCCCCATATTGATTCATATAATCACTGTTTTCCACAGAATAGTAACGAACCTGCTCACTCCCCGGCATGATCAGTCCCAGATTTTTGGCTGCTTCCTTGATCTGATCCAGATTCATGGTAGTCTCCAGACGTTTCTCTGCTGCCACATTATCTGCCTTTACCTCGGCGATCTGGCTCTCAATCGATGCAATATTTGCCATTCTGGTGGTCACATCTGACTGCAGATAGATAAAAATGGCACAGACCAGAAAACAGACAACCGTTGCAGCTGCAAGAAATGCTACATATCCGCGATCCATTGCCATGGCTCTCTGCTGATTCTGGCGGGCCGCATTTTTTCTCATACGCTCCTGATGCAGCTGTTCTCTTGTTTTTTCTGCCGGCTGTACACTTCTGCCCGGCACACTCTCTCTTTGTCTGACTACATTGCCTTCAATATACGAATCCCGACGATAATGTCTGTCTCTACTTTCCATTTTCTTATACACCTTCTGTTTTAATAATTATCTGTTTCTTTTATCTCCGCTCAAACACACGCAGTTTTGCACTTTTTGAACGTTTGTTATATTCCAGTTCTTCCTCCGATGGGAGAATCGGTTTGCGTGTCAGCATTTTCCCCAATGATTTTTTTCCGCATACACACACCGGAAAATCCGGTGGACAGGTACATGGATTTTCATTTTTCTTAAAATTCGTCTTTACGATGCGATCTTCCAGTGAATGGAATGTAATAATACATAACCTTCCTCCCGGATTCAGCATCCGGATCATCTCATCCAGTGAATTCTCCAGTACATCCAGCTCATGGTTCAACTCAATACGGATCGCCTGATACGTGCGCTTTGCAGGATGTCCTCCTGTAGCCCGGACTTTTGCCGGAATTGCCGCCCGAATAATTTCATTTAACTGACCCGTTGTCTCGATGGGTGCTTCCTGTCTGGCCTGAACAATATGCTTTGCAATATTTTTCGCAAACTTATCCTCTCCATAATCACGGATCATCCGGTAAAGTTCCTGTTCACTATATTCTGCCAGAATATCTTTTGCTGTCATAGCCTGACGCTGATCCATCCGCATGTCCAACGGTGCATGTTCATCCTTATAGGTAAACCCCCTTGCCGGTTCATCCAATTGATAGGAAGAAACCCCGAGATCCAACATAATACCGTCTACATTCTGAATACCGATTTCTCGGAGTCTTGCCGGCATCTCACAATAATTGCTTCTTATGATCGTTACTTTATCTTTGAAAGGCTCCAGCCTCTTGGTCGCTGCTGCAATTGCGTCCGCATCCTGATCGATCCCGATCAGACGTCCCTGCTCAGACAGCCGGCTGCATATTTCATAACTGTGCCCGGCGCCGCCCAACGTACCGTCTACATAAATACCATTCGGATCAGTAATCAGATTTCCTACGGTTTCTTTCAGCAAAACCGACACATGCGAAAAATCCATTTATCGCATTCCTCCTTAAAAATCTACTTTCCTGTGATAAAGCAGACAACCATTTTCTGTGCAGCTATATACTTAATCCCAACGCTGCCATATGTTCTGCCGCCTCATCCATATCTTCATACTCATTCTCGCCCAGCCAGCGTTCCTTACTCCAGATTTCCACCCGGTTCAGGACTCCGACTAACACAACTTCTTTTCCGATTGCCGCAAAATCGCGCAAAACAGCGGGCAACAGTATTCGACCCTGTTTGTCCACTTCACAGTCAGCCGCACCGGCGAAGAAAAATCTTGACAGTTTACGTGCATCTTTCGTTGTCAAAGGGAGTTCCCGGAATTTCGTCTCTATGATCGCCCACTCCTCATTCGGATACAAAAACAGGCAGCCATCCAGACCCTTTGTCACTACAAATGTTTCTCCCAGAGCTTCGCGGAATTTTGCCGGCACAATCAGTCTGCCCTTGGCATCTACGGTATGATTGTATTCGCCCTTAAATCCGCGTCCCATTGAAAACACCTGCCTTCCGTTCTATCAAAACGGTGCTTTGGTTATCCACAAAGTTATCCACTTTATCCACTTTCTACCCTTTTGCACCACTTTCACCCACTTTTATATAAATAGTAAAACATTTATCCCTAAAAATCAATAGGTATTTCCGCCCGGACAGCAAAAAAAATGCCTGAATGACAAGCATCCAGACATTTTTCCCAAAAGTCAAACAAATATAGGAAAATTTCGTCGACATTTCTCGACATTTTAATGATTTTCTTCCTGTTCTGTAATCTCATATCGCATTACTTACAGCAAAAATCTGCACATTCGGTATCTTTACAATGGCAGGCCTGACTGCCACCGCCGATACCAATGCTGTCTGCACAGCATTTACACCCACAATTGTGTACGCAGCTTGTCGCCTCGCAGTCGATATCTACGGTACTGCTGGCCTGCCCGGTAGAATTACACATACTTCCGTTTCTCTCACGAAAGCTCTCACAGCA
>OLPT01001986.1_pt1 | contig 11443 bp, 9 predicted proteins | sample 1673051 | NCBI WGS metagenome assembly OLPT01 (sample SAMEA3136750, study PRJEB25190) | human gut metagenome | biome: human gut; feature: human-associated habitat; material: faeces | place: Austria | collected 2013
CGGGTATACTCGCAACTGAAGCTGTCGGAGCAGCAGCAGGCGCGGATGCCCTTGACCTTGTTGGCGGCCATGCTGATGCCGACACCGGTGCCGCAGAACAGCAGGGCTTTGTCGCACTGGCCGCTGACCACAGCGTCACAGGCAGGCAGTGCCATGTCGGGGTAATCCACGCTGGCAGTGCTGTGGGTGCCAAAGTCGATATACTCCAGCCCCAGCTCGTCCAGGTGAGCCTTGACGGCTTCCTTCAGTTCAAAACCGCCATGGTCGGCGGCAAGCGCAATGGGTTTTGCCATGAGAAATTTCAATCCTTTCCGTTTTCCGTATCGTTGTTCCGGGCAGCGGCCTCGGCAGCAAGTCGCTCGGCGCGTTCCCGCTCGGCCTGGCTCAGGCGGTGATAATCCGGCAGCAGGGCCTCGGGCAGAACGGCTTCGCCCCGCTGGGCCATCTGCTTGGCCACCAGTGCCACGGCAGCGGCCCGGCCGCCCCGCAGCTCCGGCGGAACAGTGAGCACGCCCGGAACATTGCTGTATTTATTATAGCACAGAGATGCGCCATCACCAACAAAAAACAGGGGCTTTTTGCAATTTTCTACAAATTGGGCAAGGTCAGCCACAGCCCGGGCATCGTCATCCAGCAGGCGGGTGTGGGTGGCCAGGTCAAAAGCAGCGCTGTACACCTGGGCACGGCGGGCATCCAGTGCGCAGAGTACGGTGCCCTCGCCGGTGTGGGCAGCGGCCAGCGCTTCCAGTGTGGAGACCGGAGCGCAGAGGGTCTCGCGAGGGAAAGCCAGCCCCTTGACGGCGGCCAGCCCGATGCGCAGGCCGGTAAAGCTGCCGGGGCCTGCGTTCACACCGAACAGGTCGATGTCTGCACAGGTCAGGCCGCACAGCTTCAGGCAGTGATCCACCAGCGGCATCAGGGTCTCGCTGTGGGTCATGCCGCCGTCCAGATAGCACTCGTACTTCAGGCGGTCGTCCTGCAGCAGGGCCACGCCCAGTGTTTTACCGGCGGTATCTACGGCTAAGATATTCATACGCTGACCCCCTCGATGGTGATGCGGCGGGTGGTGTCATCCACCCGGTCAATGTTGATGTAGATCGGGTCTTCCGGGGCCAGCAGATCGGCGAAGTTTTCGCTCCACTCAGCGGCCACAATGGCACCCTGATCCAGATAATCGTAAAAACCGGCGGCGCACAGGTCGTTCTCGGTGGAGATGCGGTAGAGGTCGAAGTGGGCCAGCGGGCGGGGGCCGCGGTAATAGTTGACGATGGCAAAGGTGGGGCTGCTGACCGGGTCGGTGCAGCCCAGCCCCTCGGCCAGGCCCTCACAAAAGGCGGTCTTGCCCGCGCCCAGACCGCCGGTGAAGGCGATCAGTGCCCCGTCCGGCAGCACTGCCGCCAGCTTCCGGCCCAGCGCAACGGTCTCTTCTCTGGAATGTGTGATATATTCAGCCATACAATGCTCCTTCATCTTGAAGCTTGAACTTTCCCGTTTTGCCAGCTGTCTGCGAAGCAGACTGAGAGGTAAATCAAAAGGGATGACAGAAACTTCTGCCATCCCCCAGTATAATATAAATCGAGCAAAAGTGCAACGCTCAAGCGGCCTGCTGTACTTCCTGCGGGGCAGGTGCCGCGTTCGGTTCGATCAGCCGGACCCCAACATCACCGAACAGCAGCGGGTAAGCTGCCGCCGCATGGGGGCGCTTGCCGCCCTGCGCGTTATACCAGACCAGATCATCCGCGCCATAGGTATCCATGGAGTGCTGAACGGATTCCTGCAGGGTCTGGCCCAGGATCAGGTGATTGACGGTATCCCACAGCATACTGCGGGAATACACGGTGTAGACGTTGTTCACATAGCCTGCCACTGCTTTGGCACCACCGGCCAGCAGGGCATCGGCCATGGAGGTATCCAGACTGCCGCTCACGCCAAGGAACTCACAGGTCTCGGAGAGCACTACGGTGTCCTTGAGCTGGCCGCCCCGGTATGCCGCCTGGAAAAAGCTGGGCGTGATGCAGTACAGGCCGTTGATCTTGATGACCCGGTGGGTCAGCAGATCAATGCCATAGTAGAGGTCTTTGTAGAAATCCGATTCCTCTGTCAGCAGGATGACCGGCTCGGTACGGGTCTGCTTGAACAGAAAACCGGAGGTGTAAGTGTAGTAGGAGCCGTGGGCGCTGAGGATGCACAGCCCGTAATCGTTCATCCGTTTCAGGTCAGAGACGGTGACTGTGCTATCGATACGGGTGTGCAGGCCCATCGCGGTCCAGAAGCCCTTCATATAGGAGTAGTACGGGTAGCGGGAGCTGTTCACGGTGTTGTCAAAGGCGTAGTAGATCATGGCGCTGCCCAGATCACCCTGCGGGGCGTTGGACATTTCGTGCAGATCCACAGCGGGCAGTTCAGAAGGGGCGAAGGGAGTATTCTCTTCGTCCGGGTCCTCCACCAGAACGCCGCCCAGCGCGCCGCAGCTGTAGGCAAAGCTGACCATGCCGTTTTCTTTGTCCACATGGAGAGAGCGCGCCGAAACAAGCCCTTCCTCGGCCAGCTGCTGCAGCTGTGCCACGGCGGCATCCAGCCGCTGGGCACGGGTCATCTCAGCGTAAGCGTCGCTGCCGGTCAGGGCGGTCACGGCGCTGTCGGCCTGCTGCATCTCCCGGGCATCGGCAGTGGTCAGCGTGGTCTGGGCCACGGTGTCGGCTGCCTGTGCGGCAAAAGCAGAAGCAGGGAAGAGCGCGGAAATAAAAACAGTCAGTGCGCAGAGCGCGCACAGAAAGCGATGAGAGTTTGTTTTCATCTTGGAAGTTCCTCCGGAAAAATCCTGCCGAAAAAGCAGGTCTCCAGCTTCCATTTTAGAAGGTGGAAGGGGCTTTGTCAAGGCTGCGGCAAATATTTTGCAGAGTTGTCACAGGATGAAAAGATCTGTGGAAAAAACTTCCGCAATCTTGCGCAAAAAAGGGCGGTGCGGTATACTTATATTACATAATGGAGCAGTATACGCCCTCTCTGGCATTGCGGACGAGTGAAGCAGATCTGAGCGGGCGATCCAATGAAAGAAAGAGGTGTTTTCGTTTGGAAAACATTCGGCGCTACTTCAAGCGCACCGATAAAACTTACCTGCTGCTGTGCATCTTCAGCAGTGTGATGGCTGTGACAGCGCTTTCGAGCTGGGCCGCCAAGCAGGGCAATGGCTTTGCCGTGGATGAAATCACCGGCCAGATCACCGGTCTGGGCGATTACCGCCGGGCGGCGGTGCAGGCAGGTGCAGCCCTCATCGGGCTGGTCATTGCGGTGCTGCTGTCCAATATCGATTACCGCAGCCTGGTGAAGGTGTGGCCGGTGCACGTGGCCCTGACCTGGGGCATGGTGCTGCCCACGCTGGTGCTGCGCAATGTGAGCATCGGCCCGCTGACCATCGGCTACAACGCGGGTGATACCGACAACTATTCCTGGTACAAGCTGGGGGGCTTTACCCTGCAGCCCACGGAGCTGGCCAAGATCAGCTTTATCCTGACCTTTGCCATGCACCTGAACAATGTGCGCACCCGGCTCAACGAGCCAAAGGAGCTGGGCAAGCTGCTGCTGCATCTGGCAGTGCCCATCCTCATCATCCATGTTCAGGGCGACGACGGCACCGCCATCATCTATGCCATCATCGGCTGCTGCATGATGTTTGCGGCGGGCCTGAGCTGGAAGTATATCCTGGGGGCGGTCTCGGCGGCGGCAGTGGCTATGGCGACGGCGTTCGCCTTTTTCAGCGATAAGATCGGCAAGGGATACCAGTGGTACCGTATCCTTGCTGTCATCGATCCTGATAACAAGACCGGCTGGGCCCCCAGCGAGACCATCTGGAAGAACATCATCTACCAGCAGCAGCGCGGCGAGATCGCGCTGGGCTCGGGCGGCATCTTTGGCAATGGGCTGTTTGGCGGCAGTTATTACAGCGTGCCCAACGCCCACAACGATTTCATCCTGAGCTGGATCGGCAACGCGGCGGGCTTTGTGGGCTGCTGTGTGGTGCTGGGCGTGCTCTTCGCACTGGTCATCAAGACTTTCCTCACCGGTGCCCGCAGCGAGGATCTGCTGGGCACCTTCATCTGCGCCGGCATCGGCGGCGCTCTGATGGCCCAGATCGCCGTGAACGTGGGCATGAACCTGCGCGTCCTGCCCGTGATCGGTGTCACCCTGCCGTTCTATTCGGCGGGCGGCAGCTCGGTGCTGATGCTGTACATCTGTGTGGGCCTGGTGCTCTCGGTCTACACCCACAACACAAAAAAGCTGTTCGGCTGAGCCGGAACAGAACGCGGCCCCGGAGAGAAGGAAAACTCTCCGGGGCCGCTTTTGCGTGTCAGCCAAGGGTGTTGCGCAGCTTGTTGGCAAGCCGTTTCAGCAGATCTGCTTCCGTGTAAGCCCGCAGGTATTCCACATCCAGCGCACTGCCCTCCGAAGCAGGGGTGTTCTGAATGTTCAGAAAACGCAGGTCAGGAGAATGGGCAAGGATCTGTTTGCAGAACTTTGTGGTGACCCTGGTGTGATTTGTCAGGTTCAGACAGACCAGATCGGGCAGCTGGGACAGGGGCGAATAATCAATTTCTTTGTAAAGCCCGCTTTGCCCGACCCCGAGGCCGAGATCAAGAACGGCAAGATTGGTCTGAGCCAGCGGCTCCAGACTGGGAACTGCTGTGCCGGAGCTGAGGGAAAGCGACCGCAGTGCAGGGAGTTTGGTGACCGGTTCCAGCGAAACGATCCTGTCGTTTGAAGAGAGGATCAGCGATTCCAACTGGTCCAGACCTTCCAGAGGTGTCAGGTCGAGGGTGCCGCATTCGGTCAGGGAGAGTTGTTTCAGCTGGGACAGGTGAGAAAGCGGTTCCAACGTTTCGGGCCGTGCCCCGTTCACGCTGAAGCGTTCGAGATGGGACATGGTTTCAATCCCAGAAAAATCAGTGAATGCCTGATTGGCCGTCGGCGAGGTAGAATAGGAAAAGGCTTGCAGGCCGTCGAAATACTGCAGATCGTGCAGAGAGGCCAGCGCAGGAAGCGGACTTTCTTTTCCGACTGCCGATATCTCCTGTTCCAGCGTGGCATCTCCCTGCTGGGCGGTCACGGTCACGATGGTGATCGTGACCGAATCGCCCTCAAACATGGTTCGTTCGGTAATAGTCAGCGTGTTGAGATTCCAGACATCGCTGCGGCTGATGGTGCCCTCCGGGCAGTTCAACAGGAGCCGGACAGCGGCTTCCATTCCGGTATCTTCCCAGACAATAGGGGTGTCCTCGCCGTGTTTGATTTCTATGGTGGAAAGCGGTGTTTCCAGCGAAGCAAGATATTCTTTCAGAGCGGTATCATATTCCGTTTGAGGGTTGGAAATGGTGGATGCTTTGGAAAGCGAAAGGTAGTCAGAACAGCCGCAAAACAGGAACACACAGGCAGTGATGAGAGCAAAGATGTGAGAGCGGCTTTTCATACCGTTCCCTCCTTTCATGGAAACGAACAATGCGGAATGAGAGCCATTGCACTCTCTTTCGGTTTTGGAGAAAAATACCATACCATTCTGATTTTATTGTAATGGACGATGGGAGGTGCGTCAAGAAAAGAAGGAACAGTTTCCGATGGGAGAACCGCTGAAATTTGAGGAAGAATTTTGGTGGAGTTGACAGTTTTCACCCGTAAAAGACGGCGTGTGTGGAATTGGCCCTTGACCCCGGGGCGTTCCGTGTTACAATATTTCCGGTGCAGCCTGTCTGTTTGGGCTGCGGAACACAAAAAAGGAGTATTGAACGGTAAATTTTATGGATACGAACGCGGAATCTTCCATGCAGAACGAGGTCATTGAATATGTCAAGCAGTATGCAATGATCACGCTGAGCATTTCCATCATGTCGGTGGGTGTGTACTTTTTCAAATTCCCCAACAACTTTGTCTTTGGCGGCGTGACCGGTATGGCGGCGCTGGCGGCCAAGCTCACCCCGCTGTCGGCTTCGGCCTTTTCCTCGGCGGCCAACATGATCCTGCTGGGTGTGGGCCTGATCTTCCTGGGCAAAAAGTTTGCCATGACCACCGGCTATGCCACTGTGGTCATGTCGCTGGAGCTGATGGCGCTGGAAAAGATCTGCCCCCTGCGCGGCCCCTTGAGCAACCAGCCCATGCTCGACCTGCTGTTTGCCATTGCCCTGCCGGCCATTGCGTCGGCTCTGCTGTTCAATGTGGGCGCTTCCTCCGGCGGCACGGATGTCATTGCCCTCATCGTGGAAAAGTATACCCACATCCACAACGTGGCAGTGGCGCTGTTCCTGACCGACCTGTTCATGGTCATTGCGGCCTGCTTCGTGTTCGACCTGTACACCGCCCTCTATTCCTTCGTGGGTCTGACCGTGAAATCACTGGTCATTGATGCCGTGCTGGAAAAGATCAAGATGTGCAAGGCCATCCTCATCGTCTGCGACGATAGGAAACCCATCTGTGATTTTGTCATGCGCAAGCTGATGCGCGGCGCAACCTATACGCCCTGCTTCGGCGCATACACCGACAAGCCCCACTACATCATCTACACCACCCTGACCCGCCGCGAGGCCGACCAGCTGCAGGATTTTATCCACAAGCAGCATCTGAACGCCTTCATGTCCATGCTGAGCACCACTGAGGTGTTCGGCAAGGGCTTCAACCACGCATAAGGAGGAACGTATGGTACAGGTCGATCTCATCACCGGTTTTCTGGGTGCGGGCAAGACAACGTTCCTGCGCAGATATGCTGCGTATCTGACCGCACAGGGGCATCATGTCTGCATTCTGGAAAACGACTTTGGCGCTGTGAACGTGGATGCCATGCTGGTGCAGGATCTGCTGGGGGAACGCTGCGAGATCGAGACCATCAGCGGCGGGTGTGATTGTGATACCCACCAGCGCCGGATGCGCACCAAGCTCATCTCAATGGCCATGCGCGGGTTCGACCGGGTGGTGGTGGAGCCCAGCGGCATTTTTGATGTGGACGAGTTTTTTGATGTCCTGCGGGATGAGCCGCTGGATCGGTGGTATACACTGGGCAATGTGTTTGCCGTTGTGGATGCCCTGCTGCCCGAGACGCTTTCCCCGCAGGCAGAGTACATTCTGGCATCGGAAGCTGCCAGCGCCGGACGCATCCTGCTCTCCCGCAGTCAGCTGGCCACCCAGGCCCAGCGGGAAGGCGCCATCGACCACCTGAAGCGTGCCCTTGCGGCCTGCAAGTGCAGCCGCACCCTGACGGAAGAGGATTTTCTGATCAAGGACTGGGCCGACCTGGAGGATGGAGATCTTGCGGCGCTGGATGCCTGCGGCTATCAGCATACCGACTGCGAAAAGCTCTGCTTTGATGCGCACGATGCATTCAGTTCGGCGTATTTCCTTGAGCTGGGCCTGCCCCGGCAGCAGCTGGAAGCACGCATTCCCAGCCTGTTCACGGATGCCGCCTGCGGCCGGGTGCTGCGGGTCAAGGGTTTTGTGCGGGATGCAGGCGGCTGGGTGGAGCTGAATGCCACCGCCGACGGCCTGACCGCGGCTCCCATTCCGGCAGGGCAGGAGGTACTCATCGTCATCGGTGAAGGGCTGGACAAGGAACGGATCGAAACTGTTTTGCGGAGCTGAGAAAGCGCGGGAAAACACAGAAAAAAATACTGGTCCGCAGTGGATCGGCCCGGCAGATCGCGGCACGTGGGTGTGCGCTTTCTGCCGGGCCCTTTTCTTTTCCACAGTTTTTCCGGCAAAATGCAACAATCCTTGTCAGATATTGCTGTTGCGCCCCCGGAGGTTTTGGGCTATAATTTTGACTTAGCTGTTAGACAAGGGGGATTTTTTTACGAATTATCTGTTTCAATTTGCACGTATCCTTGCGTTTTGCTTTCTGGGGGAAGTATGTCATGCTGTACTGCCGCTGCCGGTTCCGGCCAGTGTGTACGGGCTTGTGCTGCTGCTGCTGGCCCTGAACTTCCGGCTGATCCAGCTGGAGGATGTAAAAGAAGAGGTGGGCGTGTTTCTCACCGGTATCTTCCCGCTGCTCTTTGTGCCCGCCGCCGCAGGCGTGATGGAGCTTTGGGCGGAGATGGGGGAGATGCTGCTGCCCATCATCATCGCCATCATCCCGGTCACGGTTCTGGTCATGGTGACCGCCGGAAAGACCACCCAGGCTCTGACCAGCCGCAAAAAGGACAAGGAGGCTGCTGCCAATGATGGAATTGCTGAATGAGTTCATTTCGGGCTCTGTTGCCTGGGGTGTGCTGCTGACGCTGGCCGCCTTTGCACTGGGAGCCCTCGTGAACAGAGTGACCGGAAAGGCATTTTTTAACCCGTTGCTGCTGGGCGCGATCTTTGTGATCGTTTTTCTGTCGGTATGCGGCATTCCCTATGCCGACTACAAGGTCAGCGCCGCCCCGGTGAACTACCTGCTGCTGCCCGCCACCGTGGCGCTGGCCATCCCGCTGTATGAAAAGCTCGACCTGCTCAAGGCAAACGCCGCTGCCATCATTGCAGGCATCTCGGTGGGCACACTGGTCAGCCTGGGCAGCGCGCTGGCTCTGGCGCTGGCTTTGCACCTGACCCAGGAGCAGTACGCCACCCTGCTGCCCAAATCCGTGACCACCGCCATCAGCATGGATGTAGCTGCAGAGCTGGGCGGCATTGCAGCCCTGACCGGTGCCATCGTCATCCTGACGGGCATTGTGGGCAACCTGCTGGCCGAGACGGTCTGCAAGGCGTTTCACATCACCGACCCCATTGCCAAGGGCGTGGGCATTGGCACCTCAGCCCATGCCGTGGGCACCAGCAAGGCCCTGCAGATGGGTGAGGTGGAAGGTGCCATGAGCGGCCTGTCCATCGCCGTGGCCGGTGTGCTGACCGCAGTGCTCTGCCCGGTGTTCGTAAGCCTTATTGATTGATCGCATAAAAACACCCCTCTCCGCTGTGCGGCCGCACGGACGGAGAGGGGTATTTTTATGCGTTCTCTTTTTTCAGAACTCTGGTCACCATGAACACACAGTAGAGCAGTGCCAGACCCCAGGCAATGGGGTTGGCAATGCAGATGCCGAAGTAGCCCAGACTATGAACGGCCAGCCAGCCGCAGAGCGCGCGGCCGATGAGCTCGCCCACACCGGAGATAACGGCCTGCACACTGTATCCCAGACCCTGCAGGGTGTTGCGGAAGACCATCAGCAGGCCGTTGATGCAGAACAGCACGCTGATCACGGTCAGGTATTCCACAGCACCGGAAGTCACGGCAGGGTCGGCATCGCCCAGAACAAGGCCCACGGCCCAGCCCTTGACGAAGAAGAGCACCACCCAGGCAGCCGCGCAGTAGCACAGCTGGAGGATGCAGCCATCCCGGATGCCCTGCCTGACGCGGTCAGTGCGGTGGGCACCGTGGTTCTGGCCGACATAAGTTGCCATAGCCGTGCCCACGCTTGCCATGGGCACGGTGAACATCTGGCGAATCTTCTCACCGGCGGTCTGGGCGGCCACGGCGGTGCTGCCCAGCAGGTTGATGGCATCCTGCATGATGAAGGCACCGATGGCAGAAACGGAATACTCAAAGCCCATCGGAAGGCCGATATAGGCCAGCCGCCCGCAGTGCCCCGCCGAGAGGACACAGTTTTCCCGGGTGAAATGGATGCCCTCCACCCGGGTGAAGAACCACCAGGTGCAAAGCAGGCCGCTGAACAGCTGGCTGACAACGGTGGCGATGGCTGCGCCCTCCACGCCCATACCCAGCGGTACGATGAACAGCCAGTCCAGCCCGATGTTCAGGAAACTGGAGATTAGCAGGAAATAGAATGGGTGCTGGGAATCGCCCAGACTGTGCAGGACGGTGGAGGTGTAGTTGAACAGCACCGTGGCCGGAATGCCGAGGAAGATGATGCGGATGTAGGCCACCGCGTCCGGGAACAGCTCGGCCGGTGTGTGGATGAGCTGCAGCAGCGGGGCAGCAGTGAGGGTGGTGACGATGGTGAACACCACGCTCAGGACCACGCAGAGCACCGCGCCGTTGAACAGATACTTGTGCATATCCTCGCTGTCCCTTGCACCAAAGCTCTGGGCCACCGGGATGCCAAAGCCCGTGCAGGAACCCAGCACAAAGCCTAAAATGAGAAAATTCAGCGAGTAGGTGGTACCCACCGCACCCAGTGCATCGGTGCCCAGGCACCGCCCCACAATGACAGTGTCCGCAAAGCTGTACAGCTGCTGGAACAGGGTGCCCAGCACCAGTGGCAGGGCGAATTTCAAAATCTGGGTCAGCGGCCTGCCCACCGTGAGGTCGGTGGTGCCGGAACCCTTTTTGGTTTCTTCCATAGGTTTTACATGCTCCCTCCGGGTTTGATCTGCTATTAAGATACCACGGCAGCCGCCTCCGGTGTTAGCATTATTTTATGGAAAACCCGGATAAATTCTGTTTTTTCTCACCAAAGGGGCAGGGCACTGACTTCATCCCGGAGCTCCAGTGCCTGGGTGTGGGTCAGCTTTTTGGCGCGCTCCATCCGCTCCACCACCACAAGGGCGCGCCTGCGGGCCAGCTCCCCGTTGGCGGCGTAGACCGAGGGCGCGTTGGGCAGGCCGGCCAGTACCATACACTCGGCGCGGGTCAGCTCCCGGGTAGGTTTGCCAAAGTAGCCCTGCGCAGCCTGCGCCACGCCGGACCACTGGTTGCCGAAGTAGCAGCTGCCTGCGTACATCTCAAAGATCTGCTGCTTGGAGTAGTAATCCTCGATGTCCCTGGCGGCAAACATCTCCGCTGCCTTGCGGGCCATCTGCTTTTCCTGGGTGAACAGCTCGTTCTTGGCCAGCTGCTGGGTCAGGGTGCTGCCGCCCTCGGCCAGAGAGCGGGTGCGCAGGTCGACCCAGAGCGCCCGGGCAATGGCTGCCGGGTCGATGCCGTGGTGCCTTTCAAACCGGCTGTCCTCCACGGAAATGACTGCGTCGATATAGGTCTGGGGCAGCTGGTCACAGCTGGCAAAGCCGGGCCGGGAGCTGATCTCATCATAGAGGCCGGCAATGGGCTTTTGCGCCGCTGTGGCGCGGTAGAGCCGCCAGCCCTGCACGCCCAGTGTTCCGCCAATGACCACCAATACAAACAGCGCCGCCAGCAGCAGGCAGCTGAGCAGCCGCTTTACAAAACGTTTCAGCATCTTCACGTTCCCCTCCGATTTTGATTCAACGTTATCCTACCCGATTTGACGACAGAATGCAAGTTACATTTTTGTGAATACGGCTGCACAAGAAAAAAGCGCCCTGCCGGGGCAAACCGGCAGAGCGCTTTTACAAGTTAGGAAAAGGGGATGCAGAGGCGCTGCTTACAGAGCGAAGTAACGCTTTGCGTTGTCGAAGCAGATGCCCTTGACGATCTTCTCCAGAGCCTTCTCATCGTTGGGATACTCGCCATCCTCGACCCACTGGCCGATCAGGTTGCACAGGATGCGGCGGAAGT
>OLPT01002012.1_pt1 | contig 11324 bp, 8 predicted proteins | sample 1673051 | NCBI WGS metagenome assembly OLPT01 (sample SAMEA3136750, study PRJEB25190) | human gut metagenome | biome: human gut; feature: human-associated habitat; material: faeces | place: Austria | collected 2013
CTCCGAAAGCGTCGCACAAAGATTGCGCGAAAAGGGCCTTTGCGGCTACAACGTGCAACTTTCCGTGCGCAAATATAACCTCGAGACTTATCAGCGCCAGAAGATGCTGGACACCGCCGTGGCGGATTCCAAAAGCATTTTCGACGCAGCCTACGGCCTTTTCCGCGCCCACCACACGGGCGAATCCATCCGCAGCATCGGCGTGCGCGTGTCGTCGCTCGTGCCGCTCGGCATGTCGCAGTGCTCGTTGTTTGAAGATGCCGCACGCGGACAAAAGGCCCAAAAGCTCGAAACGACGGTCGATTTTCTGCGCTGCAAATACGGTGGCGACATCATTGATCGCGGCATCAAGGTGATGCACAAAGACCTCTTTCAGTCCGCCGCGGAAAACCGCCGCACACACGTCGAAAACCCGTTCAAGGGCGTCGCGCTTTAAGATAGGGAGAACAGCATGAACACACAAATGGACACCATGGAAAAGCTGCGCATTTTATCGGATGCCGCAAAATATGACGCGGCGTGCACCTCAAGCGGCGTAAACCGCGCAGGCGTAAAGGGGCAGCTCGGCTCTGCCGCCGCGTGCGGCATCTGCCACAGCTTTGCAAGTGACGGCCGGTGCATCTCCCTTTTAAAGGTGCTAATGACGAACATATGTGCTTATGACTGCACGTATTGCCTCAACCGCCGCTCAAACGACACGCCCCGCGCGACGTTTCGCCCGCAGGAGCTGGCGGATCTGACCATCAGCTTTTACCGTCGCAATTATATTGAAGGGCTGTTTTTAAGCTCCGCCGTGTTCGGCTCGCCGGACATCACCTGCGAAAGAATGCTCGAAACATTGCATATTCTGCGTAACGAGTATCACTTCAACGGTTACATTCACGTCAAAGCCATTCCCGGCGCGGATGAGACACTTTTGCAGCGGCTCGGCCTGCTTGCCGACCGCATGAGCGTCAATATCGAGCTGCCGTCAAACGACAGTCTAAAGCGCCTTGCGCCACAGAAATCGAAGGAAAACATCCTGCTGCCTATGTCGCGCATTCGCGACGGCATCAAGGAAAACGCGCACGATCTCATACGGTATAAAAGTGCGCCGCGCTTCGTACCGGGTGGGCAGTCAACGCAAATGATCATCGGCGCAACGCCGGAAAACGACCGACGTATTTTGCAGCTGAGCGAAGGACTTTACCGCAAGTATTCTTTAAAACGCGTGTTTTACTCTGCGTATATACCGGTCGTGCAGGACAGAAATCTGCCCGCGCTCGACACCGCGCCGCCGCTTCTGCGCGAGCACAGGCTCTATCAGGCCGATTGGCTTTTGCGGTTTTACGGCTTCACGGCGGACGAATTATTGAGCGAAAAAACGCCCGACCTCGACCCTATGTTAGACCCGAAGTGCAGTTGGGCGGTGCGCCACCCGGAGGAATTCCCCGTGGAGGTGAACCGCGCGCCGTATGAGAAATTATTGCGCGTGCCGGGCATCGGCGTGGTGAGTGCAAAGCGCATCATCCGCGCCAGACGGCAAGCAAAGCTCGACCACGAGGGGCTGAAAAAGCTCGGTGTCGTCTTAAAGCGTGCTTCGTATTTTATCACCTGCAACGGCAAAATGCAGTGCCGTTTGCGCACAGACGAACCGGCGGTTTTGGCGGGCATTCTGCGCGACCGCGGGCTGCCGCAAGGCGGCATACAGCCCGAAATTCCCGAGCAGCTTTCATTATTCAACCCCACAAAGGAGGACGCGGTAAAATGTCTGACCGGACAACTGTAATGTATTACTACGACGGAACATATAACGGCTTTCTTTCCTGTGTGTTCGAGAGCTTTGCGGAAAAAGAAACGCCTGCCGCGATTTTGCCCGTTGATGAAGCCGACCAGACGTGTTTATTCGGCGCGAAGTATATCGAGACCGACCTGCGCCGTGCTGAGCGTGTGCGCGTGTCGATTCCGAAGAAAATGGGCATGGGGGGGCAGGATCTTTTGGAACGCGCGTTTTTTACCTGTATACCCGAAAAGGAACTGCGTATGCTGGAATTCATGCGGTTGGGGTACAAGGTCGGGCGCGGCGTGTGCGGGCGACTGACCGAGCCTGCCGTCGATAAGATCACGAAAGCGGTGCAGTTCCTTGAGCGGGAAGCGCACTTGTACCTCGGTTTCCTGCGCTTTGCGGAGTACGGCGACGTTCTTATCGCGCAGATTGAGCCGAAAAACAGCGTTTTACCCGTTATCGCGCCGCATTTTATCAACCGTTTTTCCGGTGAAGATTTCATGATCTTCGACCGCACGCATAAGCTTGCTTTATTATATAAAGACGGCGCGCCGGAATTTTTGCAGGCGGAGCACATCGAGCTGCCGCCGGAATCGCCGGAGGAGGAGAAATTCCGCGCCATGTGGCGCACGTTCTACGACACCGTGGGCATTGAGGGCAGACGGAACGACCTGTGTCGCCGCACCCACATGCCAAAGCGCTACTGGAACCGTATGACGGAGATGCGGGATAAGGTTTGAGATAAAATGAGAATGAAAAAAGGACGGCTTCCGGGGAAGCTGTCCTTTTGAAGTTTTACTAAAATTACGTTCGCGGGGTTTGGCAGACGATGTCCACAAAAAGGCGGCCGTCGGGGAGAAAGCTGACGCCGAGTGACGCGTCGCAATTTTCGGACACCGACCAGTATTCGTTGTAGACCTCGCCGGAGCCGACGGCGTCGGTGCTCAGGCGGTCGAGGTGTGTGGAGATGCGGTTTTCAAGGCCGGGGTAGGTGGTCGGCTCGCCATACTGCGCGGTGAGGGTGTCAAAGAGCTTTTCGGGCAGCTTGCAGTCCGCATCGGTCGGGTTTTCGACGACTAGGATCCTGCGGTAGCCGTAAAGCGTATCGGTGTTGAGATCGAAAAGCAGGTAGACCGAAAAATCACGGTTTTCGAGCGTTTCGGTCCGGTCTAAAACGTAGGCGTTGGCATAAAGATCGTCTTCCTTGTAGGTGAGTTTTTCCGCATCGAGCGCTGCGAGCACTTCGTTTTTCGTTTCGCCGAACATGGCGGGATAATCGAGCGCTTTGGCACCTTTTTCCGCCGAGCAGGCGGTGAATCCGAGCAGAAGCAGGAGCAACAGAAAAACGGGGAATGCGCGGTTTGCGGCATAGTACGCAAAATGAGAAAGCGAGCGTTTTTTCATGGTATGACCTCCTGTTCAGGACGATGTTTTTTATCTTGAATATAGGAAAAGTGCGGAGAAAAATCAATCGTCAAAGAAGATAAAAACGAAGGGCGTTTGTTGGGTGAAATGACGGGCTGCGGTGAGCGTGCGTCAATCCCCAAGCGTAATAAACTGCGTATGCTCCGGCAGGTTTTGAACTTCGGTTTTCAAAAACGCCGGTCTTAAATCGATATACGGCAGCTCTTCAAACGGGAACCACGCGAAGTGGACGTTCGATTCATTCGGGCTGTCGAAACGGTCGCCTCGGGTGATGAGATCGGTGCCGGAAGCGTCTACGGTGAAGTAGGTACAAAGCTCGTGGTAACGCTGCTTTTTGCCTGTCGGGGTGAAGAAGCTTTGGGCAATCCACACGGCGCGCTCCGGCGCGACGGTGACACCCAGCTCTTCTTTTAACTCGCGCGTAAGGGCGTCCTCGGCCTTTTCACGCATGGTGACGCGGCCGCCGGGGAGGTAGTAGTGCTCTGCGCTGTCGTCTTTTGTGACGAGCAGCTTGCCGTTCTGCACGATGATGGCGGCGGTACGGAAGTTGAACACGCCTTTATCCGTGGAGAATGAGATGTTCGGGTTATACGAGGCGAATTCCTTTGCGAGCCTTACGGCGAGCGCGACGATGTTCTCATTCGCGCGGGATTTATCGAATGTGCGGCAGCTTTCGCGCATGCGGCGCAGACGCTCTTTATGCTCGATGAGCGAGGACACGACGGCGGAGAAATTCTCTTTTGTGACGCGCACACCCATATCGTGCGTTTGCAGGAAATTGGCGTTATCTTCCTCCTGACCGGGAATGGCGTCGAACACGGCGAGCGGCAGGTTGCATGCGAGCGCTTCCGAGACGGTGAGGCCGCCCGGCTTTGTGATGATAAGGTCGGACGCGTGCATAAAGCGCTCTACTTCCGTTGTGAACTGGATAAGCTTTGTCTTTTTCGACGAGTTCGGAATTTCGCTTTCAAAGAGCTTATAGAGCTTTTTGTTATTGCCCGTGATGATGATGATTTGTAAATCGAGCGGAGAAGAGCACAGGCCGCGGTAGAGGTCTACAATGTTGGAGACGCCCATGCTGCCGGCCATGAAGAGCACGGTGGGCACTTCCGGCTCGAGGTCCATTTCGGTGAGGAGCTTCGCCTGGTCTTCCTTGTCGAAGAAGACATCGTGCACCGGGATGCCGTAGGGGTAGATATGCTCTTTCGGAATGCCGAGACGGCGCAGGTCGTTCACCATGTCGTCGCAGGCGACGACGTAGGCATCGACATTCGGGGCAATCCACGCCTTGTGCACGCCGTAGTCTGTCATAAGGCAGATGAGCGGGCAGGTGATGCGGCGGCGCTCCTTTAAACCGGAGATCATCTCTGTTGCGAACGGGTGCACGCTGATGATGACGTCCGGCGCGACCTCCGCTAAACGCGGATAGAGCTGGAGCGCCAGAAGCTCCGTTGTGCGGGGGACGAAATCCGCAAGGGGATTATCTTTATTTGTCGTTTTGTAGAGGCGGCCGAAGAGAGACGGGGTCTTCTTTGCCATAAAGAGGTAGCTGTCGCAAATGGTTTTGTCGAGCAGCTTGCCGATGCTTTTTAAGAAGTCCATTTGAATGACTTCGTGGGTGGTGGTTTCGCGTATGTATTTTTCAAGTGCCGCAGCCGCGCGCAGGTGGCCGCCGCCGGTGGCACAGGTGAGAATCAAAATGCGCATGATACCGCTCCTTTTCAATAGCCTTTTCATCGGGTGTGTCTGAAAAATCAAAACTTATTTTCAGATACCTCCTGTCCTTTGCTCCAGTTTATCACATTTTTTTGTGAATTTCCATATATTGTTCGGAAATTAAGAAATCAAATCCGAAAAAAGAGTGAAATTTGCGGAAAATTTGCATTTTTCTGGAGACTTTTTTGCGGCTTTGCGGTATACTTAAAGTAAGCGGAGAACCTACATGCGTTCAAAAACTTTTAAGACATATTTAAACGTATGTCTTTACAAGAAAAGATGCGGCAGGGATAATATTCTCAGCCGGTATTTTGTCGGCGAAAAGGAGAGAATATCTGCAAAAAGTAAGTCGGTACGATATAGAAAAGCGGCTGTGAGAAGCTGCCGGGATTTTCAGAAAGGCGATCTCATGTATAGACATAAAACGAAAAAATATCGCGCGGCGGCGGTCGGCGCAGTTTTGGCGGCTGTCTTGATGCTGGGCTTTGCGGGCTGCGATAAGCTGCCGACGTCTTCCGGCTCTGCGGCGACGGCGGCGCCGACGCCTACCCCGGAGCCGGAAGACCTGACCGTGTTTGCGGAAGGTACCACGATGGACGGCATCGACATTTCCGGCATGAAACTCGCGGAAGCTGAAAAGGTGTGCAGAGCAGCGGCGTTAAAGCCGTATGCGAATATTAACGTCACGGTGAAAAGCGGCGACACCGAAATGACCGCCAAGGGCAGCGAGTTGACCGTTGTGGATACGCTGGATATTACGCTGACGCGGCTTTTGAAATCGAGAAAAGCGGGCGACTACGAAATGACGTACTGCCTGACGCTCAAGAATTTTGAAAATGAATTAAAGCAAAGACTCGGCGATTTCGTCGTGCAGGCTAAGGACGCGACTGTGGGCTCTTATGGCTTTGACGCGGGCGACTTTGTGTTTGAGGACGCTGTGAACGGCAAAAAGCTGGACGTTTACGGAACGCTTGCCGCCGTGAAGGCGCAGTTCCTTAAGAAGACGAGCGGCGAAGTAGAGGCTGCTTTGCAGGAGACCGCGGCGAAAGTGACCGTGGACGACCTGAGAAAAGATTTCGGCATGATCTCCTCGTTTGAGACGGTCTCGACGAATACGGAAAACGGCAACCACAACATGGGTCTGGCGCTTTCCCGCGTGAACGGCACGGTTTTGAACCCGGGCGACACATTCTCTTATGAAAACATCGTGGGCGATTCCACAAACGCTTCCACGGGCTTTTTGCCGGCGGGCGGCCTTTCCGGCGGCGCGCTGGTGCAGATGTACGGCGGCGGCATTTGTCAGGCTTCTTCAACGATCTACGGCGCTGCACTGCGTGCGGGAATGACAATCACGCTGCGCGACTGCCATTCTTCACCGTCTACGTACGTGCCGATCGGTCTGGACGCGACGGTGAGTTACGGCGAGATCGACTTCCAGTTCCGAAATGATCTTGACACCCCGGTGTACATTATGAGTTGGATGGACGGTGTGACGCTGCATGTGCAGTTCTACGGCAAGCACCCGAAAGAGTGGGACACGATCAATGTGTATTCCCAGACGACGAGCGAGATCCCGCCGCTGAGCACTGTGAAATACGTGGTGGACCAGAACCTTAAAAAGGGCGAAAAGGTGCTTTCCACAAGCGGCAACTGGGGCTATGAGGCGAGCGCTTGGCGCGATTTTGTGAAGGACGGAGAGGTCATCCGCACCGAGACGCTGCCTTCCTCCTACTACGGCCCAAGCGGCACCATTTACCGCATCGGCCCGGGCACGGAGACGTCTTCCCCGAGCCCGACACCTACGGCAACCCCAACGGCAGTGCCTACTGCGACCCCTGCGCCGACTGCGGCGCCTACGCCGGAGCCGACCCCTGCGCCGCCCGCAGAACCGACGGCGGCCCCCACAGAGGAGTCCACACCGGAGCCTGTGACGGCGGCCGAAACCGGCGAATGAGAATAAAAACAGTTTCCCCCTGCTCTTTTTTCGGCAGGGGGAATTTGTGCAAGTGAATATAATTGTGTCACCTCCGGTGACACTTGAGAGGAGCTTATTTGTGAGCATAAAAATAGACGGAATGGTGCGCGTAGCGGCGGCTACACCGCACGTGAAGGTGGCGGACTGCCCGTACAACAAAAACGAGATGGCGAAGATGATCCGCGAGGCGGCCGCAAACGGCGTTTCGGTCATCGCGTTCCCGGAGCTTGCGATGACGGGCTACACCTGCGGCGACCTGTTTAAGGACAGAAAGCTGATGGAAAGCGCGAAGGCGTGCCTGTTTGACCTCATCGAAGAGACGGAAGACCTCGATATTCTGTGCGCGGTGGGTATGCCGATTCCGTCCGGCGGGGCGCTGTATAACTGCGCGGCGGTGTTCAGCCGCGGCGTTTTGCTGGGCCTGCCGGCAAAGCAGCATATTCCGAATTACTCCGAATTTTACGAGCTGCGCCATTTTTCCCCCGCGCCGGAAAGCGGCATGCTGCGCTATGCGGGCGACTGGTACGGCTGCCGTGACGTGGTGTTTGAGCTTGCGCCGGACGTGACCGTGGGCGTGGAGATCTGCGAGGATGTTTGGGTGGCAGACCCGCCGAGCGTGACGCTTGCAAAGGGCGGCGCGACCGTTTTATTAAATCTTTCGTGCAGCGATGAAATTATCGGTAAGGCGCAGTACCGCCGTGACATGCTGCGCATGCACTCCGGTCGTCTGCTTGCAGCGTATGTGTACGCGGACAGCGGCTTTGGCGAAAGCACGACGGACATGATCTTTGCGGGACACAATTTGATTTGCGAAAACGGCTCGTTACTGAACGAGAGCGATTTGTTTACGAACGGCATCACCTACGGCGACATCGACATGGAGCGCCTTGTGCAGGAGCGCCGCCGCATGAATACGTGGCAGGACGAGCCTATGTGCGACATCATCGACGCTTCGATGGACCTGCCCGAGTTTGAGACGACGCGCACGGCGTACCCGTACCCGTTTGTGCCGAAGGACGACGCCGACCTTTCCGCACGCTGCGAGACGATCCTCAAAATGCAGGCGACGGGTCTCGCAACGAGACTGAAGCACATCGGCTGTAAAACGGCGGTCATTGGGCTTTCGGGCGGTCTCGATTCCACGTTGGCGTTACTTGTGACGGCGAACGCGTTTGATATGCTCGGCCTGCCGCGCACGGGCATCCGCACGGTATCGATGCCATGCTTCGGCACGACGGCGCGCACGAAGAGCAACGCGCAGTGCCTTGCGGAAGAGCTCAAGGTGCATTTTGACGAAATTCCGATTGCGAAGGCGGTGGCCGTATATTTGCCATTCACAAGCTGCAAAGCGATTTCCTGTGCATCGCTGCCGTCGCTGCTTTTGCCTGCAAAGGACGGGACGATTTCAGAGCGTAAAAGACGATCTTTTAACTCCGCATAATAGCTGCGCACAACAGAACCGTTATACGCCAGATTTGCCATGCGCTCAACATCGTTGTCGATGCCAGAACTCCAAGACCAGTTTGTCCCGTCTACGGTAATATAGCCTTCGGACGCCAGCCAGACAAGATGCTGTGTGACCATCATTTTGGCGGTTTCGGCGCTGTACCAACCGTTATTGCCGTCCTGCAAAGCGTTTGTGTTGTTAAAACCATAAGCCACGATGCGGCGCATAGCTTCAGTCATGCCATAATTGTCTCTTTGCACGTATGCTCCGTTGTTCACACGACCCTTACCGTGCTGTAAGCAGTAGGCCGGGTAGCTTGTGCCATTGAACAGGATATCGTAGAGAGGGTATTGACCGAGATCATACAAATAGTTGGAACTGAAATTACCGTTGATGCCTACCGTGCGGTAACGCGTAACCGCCTCATCGCCGAGCGCTAATAGACTGATTTCATCCTCCGGGTTTGGCGTGGGGGAAGCAGTGGGTTCAGCCGTTGCTTCCGGCTCTGCACTGACCTCCGATTCAGTCGGTTCCTCTGTTGCCTCCGGTGAGGGTTCTGCTGTCGGTTCGGCAGAGGGCTTTGCGCTTGCCTCCGGTGTCGCGGTCGGCTCTGCCGTGGTTTCCGGTTTAGGTTCTGCATCCGGCTCCGTGTCCTGCGCTGCTTTTTCAGCGTTTGTTTCGACCGTAACCGATACGGGTGTATCGGCCTCATCGGCAAGAGCGCTCATCGGCACGGCGCTGAAAATCAGCAGCGCTGCAAGCAGACATGCAAGTGACTTTTTGAGCTTCTTTTTCATTTTTTTGCTTCCTTTCAAAGATTTTTCTATATGGAAAAAGCCGCATATAAAATGACACGGCTTGAATTTGAGCAGTAAAAAAGCACTCAATATAAAATCGAGTGCTTTAGCCTGATCTATTAACTTTTATCTGTATTCCCAATGTCCGATTTCTTCTTGTGCGGGTGTATCTACAACCCAATATTTCTCTCCTGTATAATGCTTGTACGGTTCTCCGCTCACCATGGAGTAACCACCATGGTAGTTATTTCCGTCCTCATCCCAGTTAGCATCTGAATGAGCCCAGAAAGCATCCGTCGTTGCAAACTGAGCTCCACATCCATTGCATTGATAAACCCAATCGCTGCCCATCCAGTAGTCATCTTCCCAATGCCCGACTTCTTCTTGAGCAGGTACGTCCACGACCCAGACCTTTTCCTTGGGCTTCGGCGTCGCGGTGGGAACCGCCGTTGGTGCTGCGGTAGGAGCTGCCGTAGGCTTGGCTGTGGGAGCTGCGGTGGGTGCAGCTGTCGGCTTCGCAGTCGGTGCGGGCGTAGGTCTGGCCGCACTGCCGGAAGGCTTGCTGTTGGAAGTATGGGAGCTGCTCGGTTTTGCGGTTACTGCCGGTTTCGGTGTAGCCGTCGCGCTCGCTTTACCTGCCGTGCTGCTTTCGGTTTTACTCTCCGGTTTCGGCGTTGCGGTAGGCTTGACCGTTGCCGCAGCACCGGCAGAGGGAGTAGCCGTAGGCTTCGCCGATGCACTCGGCTTGGCGCTGCTTGCGGCCGTGGAGCTTGTGTTCGAAACCAGCTTGCTGCTCACTGCACTGGTTGCAGAGCTTTCAACGCCGGTATCCGCTGTACTGTTGCCCGCACACGCCGCCATGGTAAGCATCAATGCTGCTGCCATTAAAATAGCTGTGATTTTCTTTTTCATTTTAGATCAGCTCCTTAATTTTGATTATAGGAATTGTGTAAAATAAAGTCAAGCATCCAAAATCGAGGTATCACAATTTCGCACACCGGTTTTTTGATGCTTGACAAATTTCCAAAACAAATTTATATTGAAAGTACAAAGAGTGCTGCCGATGAACGGTTAGCCCTCAGTGTTACTCAAAGAAATGAACCGATACCTTGGGGAAGGGCGGCTCACTTCTTTTTATGTTCGCGTTTACGAAACAGTTCGATCAGCGCAATGATGACCAGCGCCAACTGGCACAGGTTACTAAAGGTCAGCTCGAGCTTTATAAGCGTCATCCCTCTCTCCGTACTGGATTGAGGGATATTTTCATATTTATGCAGAAAACCGGAAGTACTTCCGGTTTTCAAAGGTTTAGCTGTTTCACACGTCTATAAAATGTATTTGATTTTAGCCCTGCAGATCTTTGTGCCTCTACAGCTGAGATTTCACCGGAACGCCAGCGAGAGCAAATGGCACGAAACTCTTTCTCATTGACTTGTACCCGAGGCCGCCCGGTGATCCGACCTTCTTGCATAGCAATACGCCGTCCTTCTTCGGTACGCTGTCGGATGCAGTCACGTTCAAGCTGTGCCAGTGCCCCAAATACAGTAAGCATAAACTGTCCCTGCGGTGTTGTGGTATCAATGGCTTCTTTCAAACTTTGAAACGCGACGTCTTTATTTTGCAGATCATCGACAATTGAAAGCAGATCGCGTGTGTTGCGGGCAATTCTTGAAATATCAGAGCAAATGACTTTATCGCCTTCCCGAACAAAGCTTAACATTGCTTTTAGTTGTTTACGATTGGTATCCTTACCGGATGCTTTGTCAATAAAGATTTTCTCTGCATGGCAAGTCCGGGCGTCTTCGAGTTGCCGTGCTTCGTTTTGTTCGATTGTAGAGCAGCGAGCATAAAATACGATCACAAAATCCCTCCCATGGCTAAAAATAATGTCAAAAGACGACTATTGGTTTTGCAACATGGCAAAACCGTAAATAGCCATCTTTTGACATACGAAAATAGGTTGTTTCAAAAATTATAACTTTTGAAACAGTTCATTCTTGACATTCCCTCACAGGTCGTTTATACTTGTAGATAGAAAGAGTGCTGCCGATGAACGGTTAGCCCTCAGTATTACTCAAAGAAATGAGCCGACGACTTTGGGAAGTATGGGCGGCTCATTTCTTTTTTATGTAGATGAGGATTTGAACGATCAATCCTGCGGTCATGATGACTAAAGATAAGATTTCAAAATCACTCATG
>OLPT01002016.1_pt1 | contig 11310 bp, 9 predicted proteins | sample 1673051 | NCBI WGS metagenome assembly OLPT01 (sample SAMEA3136750, study PRJEB25190) | human gut metagenome | biome: human gut; feature: human-associated habitat; material: faeces | place: Austria | collected 2013
TGTGCAGCCGGGTGCCGTAGTACTCGGCCAGATGGCAGTTGCGCACGGTCTCGATATTCTCGGCCAGGCGGTAGTCCCAGGGGCTGATCTCCCGGTCCTCGGCGTGGGACATGACGGTCAGGCCGCGCTCGGTGGCAATGGCAAATACCCGCGCCATAACGGCATTGTTCATCACGCCATTGCCGTCCTCGGTGATGAACTTGATGTCCTCCGGCAGGGTAAGCAGATGGTCGATGGTCTTGCCGTCAAAGTCCTTGGTGATGGAGACGGTCTGGTTGGCATCGCACAGGCCGATGCGCTTGGCCTCGGCCTCCACCGCGCGGGCGATCTCCGGCGTGGAGCAGACAGGCTTGGTGTTGGGCATCAGGTTCACAAAGGTGTAACCGCCTGCCGCTGCGGCCGCTGAGCCGGTGGCGATGTCCTCTTTATACTCAAAGCCTGGGGTGCGCCAGTGGCAGTGGGTATCGATGAAAGCGGGCAGGATGGTGCGGCCTTTGGCATCCATCACATCCTCGCCCTCGGGCACCACAAGGCCCTGGCCGATGGCTGCGATCTTGTCGCCGCGCAGCCATACCTCGATGGGTTTGCCGGCGGTGTCTTTTGCGTTGCGGATCAGCATGTTATACCTCCCTGGGTGTGTATTTGGGCAAAAAAAAACTTTTCCCAAAAATGGGAAAAGTCAAAAAGTCACACCATGCACAGCGGCGGGAAAGGACGCTGCGCCGTTGATCTTAAAGTTTGCAAAACCGCTCATCAACATGTAGACGTACTCCTTCCCCACGTATTACATAAATTTTACTTATTGTACCATGCCCCGGCGGTGGTGTCAATGCAATGGGGGTTTTTGGGCAGTTAGGGATTTTATAGAGTTTTGGGGCAACTTTTGGACATTTTGACAAAATGTACCACAAAACCGCCCGGCATTGCCTTTTATCCGCGATTGTGCTATTATGTATACTAAATTCTATTATAGAATTACTGTCCTATTTCGCTTATTTATCCTTGTAAGCGTAGTAGAGCTATGTGATAAATAGGATAAAGATAAATAAGAGAAATAGGATAGTGTTTTTATATTAGCACAATATGGTATGCAATAAGAAACAGAGGGAAACATCATGGGCCTTTGGGAAGACGCCAAAAATATCCGGGATAAGGACCCCGCCGCGCGCAATGTGGCCGAGGTCATCATTCTGTACCCCGGTTTCCACGTGCTGGTTACACATAAGATCGCACATTTTTTGTATAACCACAAGTGTTTCTTTTTGGCGCGGTTCGTCAGCCAGCTGGCCCGGCATTTAACAGGCATCGAGATCCACCCCGGCGCGAAGATCGGCCGCAAGCTGTTTATCGACCACGGCATGGGCATCGTGTTTGGCGAGACCACCGAGATCGGTGACAACTGCACGATCTACCACGGCGTGACCCTGGGCGGCACCGGCAAGGACACCGGCAAGCGCCACCCGACCTTAGGCAATAACGTGCTGATCGGCGCAGGCACCAAGGTTCTGGGGCCTGTATATATCGGCGATAACGTGCGCGTGGGCGCCGGCAGTGTGGTGCTGAAAAACCTGCCCGCCAACTGCACCGCCGTGGGCGTGCCCGCCGAGGTAGTGCGCATGCGCAACGAGAAATGCTGCCCGTCGGACGATCTGGACCAGCAGGATCTGCCGGATATTGTCAACCAGCGCCTCTCCCAGCTGGAAGCCCGCCTGAGCCGCCTGGAGGCCGAACGCCAGGGAGAGTTCCCGCCGGATAAAAAGTAAAACATACAAGTAGCGCCCCCGTCCAATGGACAGGGGCGTTATTTTTGTGTGCATGTAGGGGTCGATGCTTGTATTGCGAGGTCGCGTAGCGATCAAAGCCCCAGTGGGGCTTTGAACCGCACGAGCGGGCTAGCTATGCTGGCTGGCAGCCCTTGTTGTGGCTGCCAAGCGGTCCCGCGGGCGAATGCAAGCATCCGCCCCTACAAACTCAACTATGCTTTCCTCCGGTTAAACGAAATCTGCAGCACCAGCCAGGCGGCGATGAGGCATACCACCGTGATAAGCCCCATCATCTGCCAGGAGTGCATCAGGTTGGCTACCGTGGCATCGTACATAGGGCTGTCGAAGCCCTGCTTCAGCCAGGCCAGGCGGCTGTTCAGGTCGGTGGAGGCCCCCAGCGCGCCCATGCCCCAGCGGCAGACGATGACCGCCGCGATCCGGGCGGCCACTCCGGTCAGCGTGAACAGGATGCCGCTGAACACCACCTGCCCGATCATCAGCACCAGCACGACCAAAATCGCGCTCTCACCGCTTTTGAAGATGGCGGAGATCAACAGCCCGATAGCGCTGGACGCCACCAGCATGAGCAGGATCGAGACAAAAATCTCCACATTGGTATCCAGCAGCAGGTGGTTCTGCGGGATGTGCACGATGCGCACAAAGCCGAAGGTTAAAATGGCGGCCTGGACATCCTCGATAAGCAGCAGCACGAAGGCCTTGCTCAGCACCACCGCCAGCAGGCTGACGCCTACCGAAGCTTCCCGCAGGATGATCTCCCGCTCCTTACAAATTTCGCGGTAGGAGTTCAGCGTGCCCATAAAGGCGGCCATGGCGCTGATAATAAACAGCGCCGTGCGGCTGCCGATGTTAATAAGGTTGGAGGTAAAGCAATCCGGGTCGACCACCATTTTAATGACCAACACCATGAACGGTGCCTGCAAGATCAGGCTGGCCATCGTGAGCTTATCGTTTAAGATCAGGCGCAGATTGCGCTGCACCAGCACCGTGAACTGGCGCCAGAATTTCATCAATTTTATTGGCTGCATCGCTTATCCGCCTCCTGCGCTGCCTCGGGCCAGGCCGCCACCAGGCGGTTGAACTCCGGCGTGGTAAAGTATTGCTGGCGGTACTGCTCGATGAGCTCGGGCACCCGCAGTTTTTCAAAAATGTCGCTGGTCAGCTCCACATCAAAATAGCGGTGCAGGTTTTCCGGTGCGCCGTAGTAGCACAGCACGCCGCCCACACCCAAAAAGGCAATTTTATCGCACAGGTTGATGTTGGACATATTGTGGGTGACCATCAGCACCGTGCAGTTTTGGTGGCTGAGCTTGCGGCACAGCTCCATCATGCTGCGGTCAAGGTCCGGCGAAAGGCCGCTGGTGGGCTCGTCCAGAATCAGCAGCCGGGGGTTGGCCAGCAGTTCCATGGCGATGGAGACACGCTTTTTCTGCCCGCCGGAAAGCTGGGAGATCAGCGTTTTTTCCCGCCCGGTCAGGTCCACAGCTTCAATCGCATGGGCCACGGCGGCGTTGATCTCGGCCTTGGTGGCGTCGTGGGCGATGCGCAACTTGGCCGTAAAGGTCAGGCTCTGCTCCACGGTCAGGTTATCGTGCATGATGTCCTTCTGCGGCACATAGCCCAGCACGGCCTCAAAGGCGTTGCGGTTATCGGCAGTGTCCAGGCCGTCGAACCGCACGCTGCCCTTGGTGCAGGGCGCAGTGCCGGTGATGCAGGTAAGCAGGCTGGACTTTCCGGTGCCGGAGCCGCCCACCAGCACCACAAAGCTGTTGGGCTCGATTTCAAAGCTGGTGCCGTCCACGATGTTCAGCGGCTTGCCGGTGTTGCGGTTTTTGACGGTCTTATACACATTGAGCAGCTGCACGCTGATGCCGCTTTTATGCTCGTGGTAATGCAGCAGCCCGCCGGAAAAAGCAAATACCTGCGTAGGCACGTTGATGACCGCACCGCTGCGCAGCACTGTGCCGGTCACGCGGGCACCGTCCACATAGGTGCCGTTGGTGGAGCCCAAATCGCGCAGCTCGTAGTGGCCGTCCTTGTACAAAATTTCGCAGTGATGGCGGGATACGCGGTCGCTGACAAGCTTGATGTCGCAGTCATCACCACGGCCGATGAGCACCCGCTTTTTGCGGCGGACGTCCACCTCCCGCAGGACGGCGTTGTCAGTCTGCTCCTGCCGCAGGCCGGTCTCGCCGCTTTGGGCTGTGCGAATTTCCTCAACTCTAAACGTGATTTCCTGCGTAGACGCATTGCCGTCGGTGTTCAGGCCCAGCACGTCACCCTCCTGCAGGGGGCAGGTCTCGCCCTGGTTCAGGTAGCGGTTGTCGTACCAGGTCGCGCACTCGGTGGAGGAATCTGTCACGGTCCAGCCGTCCTTGGTGCAGGCCACCACGAACTGCACCTCGCCCACGTTGTTGCGGCGCAGCACATATTCACACTGAGCACTGCGGCCAAAGCGGTAACTGCCCGCAGGCAGGGTGATGCGCTGTTTGTTGCGCTGCTCGGTAATTAAAAATACGATCTCACTTGCCACACTGCCACCCCCTTACCAGCTGAAATCCGGGCCGCAGAAAGGCACGAATTTCAGCGTGGCAGTGCCCAGGCGCAGGGTCTCCTCCCCTGCCAGCTCCTGCGGCTCCAGCAGCGCCGTGTCGCCCAGGTAGCACAATTCCTGGGAGGAACCGGGCAGCAGCGTGTAGGTCTTGGCTTCGCCGTCGTAGACAAGCACAGCCTGGCGCAGGCTCAGGGGGGCATCGGCACTTAAGGTAACGGGCGTGCCATCCTTGTCCAGCCCCAAAAAGGTCCGGCCCACGCCAAGGCGCAGGTCGCGGCCTTTGGCTTCACCATCCAGCACCACCAGCCAGCCGGCCACAGGGCCGGCGGGGGCAGCCGCCGGAACAGCCGGTTCTGCCGGGGTCTCTTCCGGGCTTTCTTCCGCTGCGCCGTTGCACACGATGGAAGAATCGGTCTGCAGGCCGGTATTGCAGTAGGGGCACTCAGGGTATTTATCAGCGTCATAGAAATGGCCGCTGGCACATTTGGTCAGTTTCATTTTGTTTCCTCCGCTCACAGCACCAGGCGTATCGTCGTGCGTCCCAGACGCAGGGTATCGTTATTCTGCAAACAGTGTTCCCCGGCGATCTTCTCACCGTTGACAAACACCGTCGTATCAGGGCCAAGGGGCTGCACCAGCAGGGCTTCGCCCCGCACGGCCAGCACGGCGTGCTGAGGGCGGATGCGGCTGTCCGGCAGGCAGAGGTCGCACTGGGCGGCATCGCTGCCCAAGATCAGGCTGCTTTCCACAATGCCCGCCCAGCGGCTCTCGGCAATGGAGCCGCGCGCAGCCCAGAACAGTGTCACCCAACGCTTGGGCAGTGCGCCGGTGCCGTCCAGGCTGTCGGCACTCGCCAGCAGGTGCTCCGCTTCGGCGGTCTGCTCCGAGACACGCTCCCTGCGGCGCAGCACCAGCCAGTTGAGGGCCAGCGCCCCCAGCAGCACCACGGCGATGGTCAGCGGCATGCTGAACCGCCCCATGTAGAACGCCCGGTCCCGGGGCCAGCGGGCGATCATAAAGCTGCAGCTTTGCTGGCGGGTGCTGACGTTAGCGGGTGTCATACGGCTGGCCACCTTATTTAAGGTAACGTTGTAGCGGCCCTGATAGAGCGGTTCGATGGTCAGCACGGCGGTGCGGCCGTCCTCGCTCAGCTGCACCGATTCAATTTTGACGTACCAGCCCCACACATCGTTGGTATAAACGCGGTAATACTGGGGGCGGTCGGCGTTGGCATTGACTGCCTGGTTGAAGGTCAGCCGCAGTTTGGTGCGGCCCAGCGGCTCCACCTTGGTGACCTGGGGCTTCTCCATTTTAAAGCCCATGTACACGGTGGTGCTGCTTTTCACGGCGCTGCCCAACTTGGGCACCGACAGGGTAAATACCTCCTGCCGCTCGCCGGTCAGGCTGTCCGGCACCTCGGTGCGCAGGGTCAAAGCCTGGGCAAACTTTGTCTGCTTGGCCTGCATTTCGGCGGCCAGGTCGGCGTGGCGGCAGGCGATGACCTTGCCGCCGGACATTTGGGTCATGGATTCCAGCTGGTCGGGCGCGGCGGTGCAGATGAAAGTGTACATTGCCATGTTTAAGTTGCTCTGGTCGGTACCCAGCGTGCCGCCCAGCAGGGCCAGATTGGTCATGACCTGGGCGGCATCGGTGCAGACAAACGCCACCTTGCGGGGCGCTAAGGATTGGTACTCGGTCTGGATGTCCGCCGCCAGCATGGTCACCGTTCCGGTCAGATCGATAGCACCCTCGCTTTGGCCGATGGTGCGCAGCGTATTAAAAATTTCCGCCTTATCGTTGGTGGCAGGCAGGGCACATTGTGCGCCGCCCGCCAGCGTGTAGACCATGATCTGATCCTTATCCTGCTTGGTCTGGGCCAGTTTCCAGATGGCCGTGCGCATCTTGTGGAAATCCTCGGCGTCGATGGAGGTACTGTTGTCCAGCGCGATGATGTAGCAGATAGGGTCATCGGCCACGCCGATCATGCCGGTGTCCAGCTTGCGGTCACCAAGGGTGGCCTCCACCCCCTGCGCCTGCACGACGATGGGGCTGTAAGATTCCCCGTTGGCGTCGGTGGCATAAAAGTAGACGTCCATCTCCGGCGCATTGACGTAGACCTGCTCCAGCTGGAAGCTGCCCGCCGTGCCGGAGGCAGTGGTGGTCGTATCCTCGGCCGAGACGCCCAGGGTGCACCAGAGGGCGAGCACCAGCACCAGCAGCGCCGACGCCCAATATGTATGGCTCTTCACGGAAAGCCTCCTGTCTTATTTCGCCAAAACCGCACAATTCCAAACGCGTGGGGCGGGAATTGTGCGGTTTGTTTCAGGCTTTATCCTTCCCCCAGCTTGCGGCGCAGGGCACGCAGGGCGGCTACAGCCTTTTTGCGGCGCGGGCCGCTGGCCGTCACCTTGGCCGGGGTGCCCGCCGCCGGGGCTGCAGGCTGGGGGGCGGGCTGCGCCGGGGCTGCGGGCGCGGTGAGTGGGTCGTCGTCCTCCTCGTCCGCGTCGGTGTCCAGATTCGGCAGCAGCGGGGTGTGGGGCCCGCGCACCGGCGGTTCCTCGTCCAAAATCGGCTCCCCCTTCTGGCGCAGGATGGGGTAAGAGAAAATGGCACCCGGAATTTCTACCTCTTCCTTTGGCTTGGCGGCGGCTTCGGCCGGCGGGGTCTGCAGGGTGTGCAGCTCGTTAGCGGTGGGGGTGGTATCGAAATATTCCGGCTGCGGTTGTTTTTCAGGGCCGTCGGGTACCGGGCGGGCCACGCGGGTATCGTTGGCGTGGTCATTCCATCCCGGAGCCACCACGCAGTTGCGGGGCTGACCGTCCTCGTCGGTCAGCTCCGCGGGGACCGGGGCAGGCTGCGCGTCGTTGGTATCCTCGGTGCGCAGGGCGCTGGCAGCGGCATCCACCGCCGTGGGCGACAGATCCAGCTGCGGCTCAGCCGAAGGCTCGGTCGTCTCCTTATTTTCCAGTGGCTGCGGGGTGTTTTGCTGGGCGTAGTCCTGGGTCTCCTGCAGTTCTGCAATCATCTTTGCCAGGAAATCCATCAGTTTGGCGCGCTGCTGCTCCATGGCGTCGATACGGCTTTGCAGATCTTGCAGGCGCAGGCGGTGGGCGTTTTGAATTTCGCGGGTCTCCTCGGTAGCGGCCTGCACCATCTTGCGGGCCTGACCGATGGCCTGCTCCCGGGCCAGCTGGTCGATAGCCTCGGCTTTCAAGTTGGTGTCCTTCAGCAGTTGGTCGGCTTCCTCCCGGGCCTGGCTGCGGATGCGGGCGGCTTCTTTCTGCGCCCCGGCCACCACGGAATCCCGCTCGGCCAGCACCTGCTGTTTGGCCTGGTCATGCTCCCGCCCTTTGATGCGCAGGGCGGCATCGGCGTTCTCAGCCCGCTCGGTCAGCTCTTTATTTTTCAGTTCCAGATCGGTGTTTTTCAGGCGCAGCATCGCCACCTGGTCAGTCAGCGAGTGGTTGCGCTCCTGCACTTTGGAGTAGCGCGTCTCCATATCGCTCTGCATCCGGGCAATGCGGTCGGCCTTGCCCGCCAGCGAGGCATTCTGCGTGGCCAAATTCTGGTTCTGGCCAATGAGCGTCTGGCAGCGGCGGCGCAGGGCCTCAGCCTCCTGCTGGGCGCCGCGCACCTGCTGGGCAGCGGTGTTCAGCCGTTGTTCGTAATCGCTGCACAGGTCCAGCATGGCCTGGCGCACGTCGTCCGGCTCGTATCCGCCAAACCGCGCCTTGCGCATACCGCTCTGCTCGATGTATTGGTTAATGTCGATGGTAGCCATAGAGATCCTCCCCAGCCACAAACATATGTATACTTATTTAATATTATAAAGCACAATGCGCCCTGTGGCAAGCAAATTCGGCAAAATATCGTGTCAAGTTACGCTTGAAACTTGACAAAGTGCCAAATTTTCGACAAGTTTCAACACGGAAATCAATCCTGTGTTGAAAACCCGGACTAAATATGATAGTATGAATACTAAGTAATTATGTTTTGGGGCAGCGGCTTTGCGGAAACTGTCAGCCAGCCCCTTTGTTTGAGGAAGGAACACACACCCGAATGATCACGAAGCGTGAAAAACTACAATATATCTACGTTTTCTTAACAGACCTTGTGGTGCTGCTGCTCAGCACCCTGCTGGCCTGGCTGGTAACGGACGGGCTGTTGAATCAGCTGGTCCCCTACGCCCCCAGCGATTGGGTGCAGACCATCTGCCTGCTGATACTGGCCTTTGTGGCGACGTTCATCTGTTTTGACCAGACGGAAAACATCGTCACCCGCACCAGCGGCGAGGAAATCAAGCTTTCTATCAAGTTCAATGTGCTGCTGGCGCTGGTTTACTCCACCGCCATGCTGCTGACGAAAGCCACGATGCTGGATTCGCGCTACTTCACGCTGGCGGTGCCGCTTATCAACTTTGTTTTGCTGCCCATCGCCCACGGGCTGCTCAAGCGGTCGCTGCTGCAGATCCAGAGCCAATCCGGCCTGGAAAGCCTGGTGGGGCTTATCTCCACCCAGGACCGCGCCGAACTGTTAATTAACGAGTTGCAGCGGGACTGGTCCAAGCGCATCAGCGGCGTGGCAATTCTGGAAGCCCCGGCTTCAGAGATTGGCTCTACGCTGGCCGGTGTTCCGGTGACCGCCAACTACGACAACTTTATGGATTGGATCCGCCAGGCTGCGCTGGATGAGATCTACGTCGACATCCCCATGGACAGCGGCGAATCCTTCATCCCTGTGCTGGAAGAGATGGAGAGCATGGGCCTGACCGTGCATTTCCGCCTGCTGCTGCTGGACCGCATCGAGGAGCGGTGCTGCGGTGAGACCAGCGCCGTGCGGTTTTCCCGCATTTTGGGCCGCTGCGCCGAGGGCAACATCGTCACGATGGGCACCCTGGAGCTGAAACTGCGTGACCGCGTGCTGAAGCGCGCCATGGACATTCTGGGCGGCCTGGTGGGCTGCATCATCAGCATCCCCATCATCGCCATCACGGCGATTCCGCTGAAGCTGGAAAGCCCCGGCCCGCTGATTTTCAAGCAAAAGCGTGTCGGCCTGAACGGCCGTGTGTTCTACATCCATAAGCTGCGCAGCATGTATATGGATGCCGAGGAACGCAAAAAGAGCCTGATGGCCCAGAATGAAATGAACGGCCTGATGTTTAAAATGCAGGACGACCCCCGCATCACCAAGGTGGGCAAGTTCATCCGCAAGACCAGCATCGACGAGCTGCCGCAGTTCTTTGACGTGCTGCGCGGCGATATGAGCCTGGTTGGCACTCGCCCGCCGACGCTGGACGAATATAAGCAGTACGAGAGCCACCACAAGCGCCGCCTGTCCATGAAGCCCGGCATCACCGGCTTGTGGCAGGTAAGCGGCCGCAGCAACATCGAGGATTTTGAAGAAGTCGTCAAGCTGGACGTCCAGTATATCGATAACTGGTCCCTGTGGGGCGATATTAAGATCTTGTTTAAGACGGTGTACGTTGTGTTTGCCGGCCGCGGCGCGAAGTAAACGCGAAAAGGTAAAGAGGCATTTCCCCTTGCGGGGAAATGCCTCTTTTTTAGTTATTAATAACCGTTCTGTTCTGCACCGTATGCTGCCTGTTCTGCAGTGTAGCCTTCAAATTCAAGCTGTTCGATTAGACCATCACGGGAGAACGCCATTGTTTCCAAATATTGTTTAGCCTTTTTTACCGCCTGCTCGTTCCAGTCTGCATCGCAGTTATCTGCCGCATACGTTGCGTCCTCGGTGCTGTAGCCTTCAAATTCAAGCTGCTCAATCAGGCCAGAATAAGAGAACGGCATTGCGCTTAAATACTGTTGTGCCTTACGCAGCGCGTTCTTTTGACCGATGGATGCTGACGATTCTTCTGCGGACTGTTCTTCTTCCACCTCGCTCGCAGTGCTCTCCGTGCTGCTGGTCGTTGCTTCGCTGATGGTTGTTGTGCTGCTAGATACTGCACCCTGCTTTGTTTCCGCCGTCGAGCTGCTATTTCCATCTTTGGATGTAGAGCAGGATACCATTAACAAAACAATAACAATCACAAGCCAGAATGAAACACATTTATAGAACGGCTTTTTGTTTTTTGCACCGCACTTCGGACAACTTTTAGCAGATTTCGCCATAGTTGCACCGCAAGCTTTGCAACGGATAAGATTATTCTTCATGCCGCAATGCGGGCATTTCTTTTCCTTGGGATCAATAGGCTTTCCGCACCGAGGACAAATCAATTTGTCTCTGCTTTCAGGTGCCCGGTCCATTTCTACTTTCGAATTTGCGTTTGTTTCGTTCATAGTTTCCTCCTCTTTTTACGTCGAATTTTCCAATGGGGGGTCTCTTATCTCATTTTAGATAAAATTTATCTATAAGTCGATAGACAGATTCTATCTAGCCTATTCTTTTCTTATCAATAGGAAAGTAGGTAGAATCCCATGGATACTCGTATTCGTGCCTTGCGGGAGGACAACGATTATACCCAGCAATTTGTTGCCGATAAAATCGGCATAACGCAGCGTAAATACAGTTATATCGAAACCGGCACCCAACAGCTTACAGCGGAAATTCTCGTTGCGCTTTCTCATCTGTACAATGTCAGCGTCGATTATCTCCTAAAGCAAACCGATATCACCACACGCTATCCCGCCCCACGCGGCACAAATTGAATGCCCCGATAAATATGGCTGTGTGTAGGGGGCGGATATGGAATCCGCCCCTACGGCTGGCCGGGTGCGTGGTGGATGTAGGGGCGGTTCCATTACGTTTCTCAAGCGTTTCTCATTGCCGGATAGAGTGAGAAATGAGAAATGAAACGTGCGATAACAACAAAAAAGCGCCCCCGCCGCTGTTGCCAGCGGAAGGGGCGCGGTGCTTACCTACTTAATTCAGCAAATCGCGGCTAGAATCTTTCGATTACAGCTCAGCGAAGTACTTGATGGTGCGGACCATCTGAGAGGTGTAGGAGTTCTCGTTGTCGTA
>OLPT01002017.1_pt1 | contig 11309 bp, 28 predicted proteins | sample 1673051 | NCBI WGS metagenome assembly OLPT01 (sample SAMEA3136750, study PRJEB25190) | human gut metagenome | biome: human gut; feature: human-associated habitat; material: faeces | place: Austria | collected 2013
ATTTTTATTTCCAACTACTATATATAAAATTTTTAATTTTTTTATTAAATTAAGAAAAAAAGTGGGTTTTTGGCCAAACGCCATATTTTTAACGTATTTACGTCAAAAGTCGTGGCCATTTTTGCAAAAATTTTTGGCCACAAAGTGGGTTTTTGGCCATAAAATCGCCATTTTTTCACGCATTGACAATTATTGACATAAATTCCACGAGAAAAAATGGCCAAAAATTCACACCGTGACAATCTTTGACAAATATTGACATCAAAAAGAAAAGGCCCTGAAATTGCTCCAGAGCCTCCCTTTTTCAGCGGATGATGCCTAAATTTTCAAACATTGCCATGACAGAAACGTATGTCATGAGTGCTGCAAAGATGAGCAGCATAATAAACAGGTAGCGCCTTCTCTCAGCTTCCTCTTCCTGCCGTTTCTTCTCTTTCAATGCCATGCGCATCATGATAATTTCCTTCAAGTCCTTAGAAAATCCCATCCAGAGCACACCCTTTCTGTTCCAAGAATATCAGTCTTTGACCATGATGTCAAGGTTGATAATGGCCACTATCCGTTTGCAACGTTCTCCTTTGTACCGGAAGATTACAGCAGGAATCATCGTGTCGTACTGGATTTCGCTCACGGGTTTTTGAACAGTCGGATTGGTGCCACGAATGCGCACCCAAACCTTACCATCGTCGATACTCTTTTGGTCAATGCCACAAATATCATGTATCACTTATTACACCTCCTCCCGCATCAAATATCGCGCAGAGATATACAAGAACTGCTTCAACGGCATCGCCTGCCGAGGAGTATCGCCCAACACCTCGTAATAAAGCGGCCCATGTGTCTGCTTCCGAATCACTGCATAGTCTACCGCCCGACGAAGAAGTCTGTCCATCGCAATGGCGCTCGTGTGATACTTCACGCACAGCTTTCGGTTAATGTCCACAATGGTTGGCGATTCGTTGTTCTGCAGAGCGTTTTTGAGAATATCGATAGCATCGATGAGAGCATCAAAACCGCTCATCCAAACAGGTACACCCATGCCATCTACAAATTCATATGTAGTCATTTAGCTTTCATCATCTTCTTTCGGTATTTTTCGCCAAGAGCTACTATGTGAACATAAGTCATGGGCGTAAAATGCATACCCATCTCCTTATTGATTTCACAAATGGCGCTCCTGATTGAGCTTTCGACCTTCTGCGGCGGAATTTCATGCTTCCGAGCAATCATAACGTAAATATCCGTCAGGCTTGCAGGCGCGAGTAAGCCAGACACCATCTGAACACCGATTTCCACAGCCTCGTCAAGGTAGGTCACGACCTTACCTCCACATCCGGCAGAATATCCGTGTGGAAGTAAAGCTTGTAGTGATACGGATCGGTATGAATGCCAGTAATATCCTCAACAACATACATGGTGTACTCGTTCAGATAAATGTAGTTTTTCTTATACTCGTTCGGACCAGTCTTCACCGTACACACAAGTTCATTGTTGTCATTGTTCGAGATGGACATAGCGCCTTCCATTTCAAGAATAACATTGTCCGTACGTGCGTTATAGACCGTGATCCGGCGCTCAGCTTCAAAGTAGTTGGCCTGCTTAGAAATGTTCCGATTGACCTTGTCCGCTTCGGAGCAGCTGCACAGAACCACACAGCCCACGAGCATCATCAGACATGTAAAGACACAAATAATACGATTTTTCATAGTCTCACTCCACTTCCTTACTGATTTTCACGAGTTTAATGGCAAGCCGCAGAAGAAGCATCTGGATTTCCTTGGCGTTCTTGAGCATTGCCGAAATATCCTGCGTTGACGAATGACTTTTTACTGTCAAGGACACCCAGGCATTCGGGTCAAACGTTTCTGCATAGCTTACCAGCATATCCACAAAGTCCTCGCCATTAAGATTGACCATAAATATTCCTGTTGAGGTATTATGGTAAAGATTTACACCGGCTTTAGTTCGGAACATTCTAAAGCCTAACTCATCAAGTGCGACAATATATCTTTCATCAATTTCTTTCATGCTTACTTCACCGTGCTCCCTTTTCCCGTCTGCTCATCCTTCGGCCAGTACGTGTAAATATCATCGAACACCACCGGGATCTTGCTCTGCAGCTCCTTCAGCAACGGGCACATCAGCTCTCTCATCTGAGGATGGGCCGCCACAGGAGTACGCAGCTTGAAGATGTTGCGCCATTCACGGTAGTTAGCCGTCACCACGATCTCGGTCTTCAAACACAGCGGCAGCACACAACGAGCCTGTTCGGGACGCATACCGAGTGCGATCATATCCTTATAAAGGATTTCCGCAGATTCGCAGGAATCAAGCCAAGTGCTGCCAGGCGTATATTCTGCGCTTTCACAGTTCTTGTCAGTGTCGGTCACATCAATATAAAACGGTCGAATAAAGCTCAGCTCCCCGCCAAACTTCTCCTTCGAGTAGTTGCAGTAGCGTGTTGACTCCTGTGCAAAGCTCGCAATGCGATGCCGCACCAACTCATTGGCCACACCACGGTCGCACGTAAACAGCACGCTCAGCTGAGAATGCTCCAGCATAGCCTCATGCCCCTGCTTTACCAGAAAGCGCACCAGCTTCTTTGCCGACTCACCGTCCGGCGTGATCTTGTCCTCGCTCTTGTAGCAGACCCGCGCCACCCGCTCAATCTGCTGGAGCTCCTTGATGCCGCCCTCAGAAATATCAGTGAGGATTTCGTACTTAGGTTCAACGATTTTCATATGTTAGCAATCCTTTCTATTTCGGGATCTCGCAAAATAGAATCCCAGTCTCTAATAAGTTTCCGTAAGCCACGATCATCTGCTATTGGGTTCATCGTTTCTTCATCATATTGCAATATGACCTTTCCTGTTTTGCTGCATCCAAACCCGCACTTAGGGCATTGAATCTTATATTCGATTTCAAATGTTGCTCCTGTGGTTGCTGTGCTGGACGCAGTTGGCTCCACCTTTGAATAGCATACAGGGCAGCATCTCATAGATGGTCCTCCTCAGCTTTCTTTAACTTACACTCCCAGTCGCCACAGATATCTCCGCAAGCGAACTTCTTCGCGGTCTTCATGCCTTTACGGATAGCCTCTTGTTTGTCGGTCGCCCTGACTTCAAAGGTCTGATGCCCACCGCCATTGTCTGTGCAGGAAAATATAAAGGTATACTTTCTCATGCTTCTTGCCTCTCAAAATTTAATGGATCATACACATACCCCATAGGCCAGTCCAGGCGTTCCAGCCAGCACGGATAATAGCGAAACGGAAGCTCCAATCCGAACCAGTTTGCGTTCAGAATCATAGCTTCTTCACGTACAGCAAGCACGAGATGGAACCTGAAATATTTTCTTGGTGCGGATTCCACTCGGTAAAATTCAAGTCCTGGATAGTACATAAATAATTCTCCTAGTCCTCTAATACCATAACGATAAAGTCAATAATGCTGTTCAAAGCACCGACGATTTTAAACAAAATATCTTTCACGAGATTCTGTCGTTTTGGGGTTATTACAGGCGCTTCATGCCTCCAAATATCTACGCTCGGGCTTTTAACGACGTACTCTATCGGCACATTATTTGCATACAATATTTCCACTTCTGTGCATTTGTCAATCAAGGCCATGTATTCTCGCATCTCATTTGCGCTCATGCCGCCGTAGCGAATGCTTTGAAGTGCTTGATTATATAAGTATTCCTCCAATGCTTCTCACCTCACAGCAAAATTCGAAATAGCGTGAACCAGATTACCTTCAGCGTAACCACAATAATGATCAGCCACGCGCAGATAACCATCGTCAAAGCCAGCACATGTCCAAAGAACATTCCGAGCTTTGTCCAAATATCATTCATCCTCATCAACCCTTTCGAACCCTGCAAAGTCTCCAATGCCAACATGTCCGCCCTTACAGAAATGAACCGGTTGAAACTTCATACAGCTATCAAAATGGTGAACTGCATCGTCTAAACCACAATAATGATATTTGCTGTCGAATTTTCGTTCACAGTACCGGCACTTATAGGTCGCCTTATACACAATCACTCCACACACACCTCCTCACAGCATCCACCCGGCACTCTGCAGCGTTCAGCTCGAAAATAGCAGCATCCACAAATTCCGGGTCGCAGTTCTCAAAATGGTTCCGAGCCACCTCCAATGCCTGCAAAGCCTCCCGCAGGGTATTGACCGTCGTCGGAATTGGCTCCATGCGGAATATCTTTTTGACATACTCAGCGATTTTTCGCAGCATTTCTACACCTCCACATCTTTGTGACCTGACGAGCCGTGAGCCAGCCCTCAACATCATCATGGCCAAGTAGCTTCACACCCATCACCTCGATAAGCCCTTGCTCAAAGCCATAGGAACCCCAACCCCAAATGCCATCCCAGATACGATTTCCAGCAGCATCGTATGCAATAATTTGCTCGCCACCATCATGCCGTCCGCCAGGAAGAAGCTCCTGATTGTCCGGTCTGTCCATCTCTGGCCAACGACGTCCATAAGTATGCGGAACCTTAGCGTGCTTCAGCAGAATATCAAGCTTCTGCATCTCGGTCATGTGATTCCAAACCCGGAGTTTCCAGGTTTTCTTAGACATGTTTCTCATTTCTGCATTTCCTTTCGTCAGCCTCCATGGCCTTTGTGATTTTATGCTGAATATAAAGCACACAGCCAGCCTGACTATCACACCCGAATGAAGCCAACAGTCTAGCAATAGGCTCTGCAGAGTTCATCTCAATAAGCTTCTCTGCCTTGATACTCGCCTTACCCGTTTCGATGGCAGTCAACACCACTCCCACGGAAGCGCCAATTGCCAAGATTGTCCCGCCATTCTTTTTCAAGAACCGGGACGCGGATTTCATGAGGTTCATAGGCTTCTCCCTTCAAATATAAAAGACAAAGAGCCGCAGATTTCTCCACGGCTCTGAGCCTGTCATCAACAATTTCTCATCTTTTCACCAAGGCTGGCGAAACAGTCTGTAAAGATTTCAAATACTTTCTGGTCACGCTTGCAATATTTGCTGTTGATTTTCGCATTGATCGCATCTGCGGCCGCATAATTCCCATCCAGAACCATGTCGTTCCAAATATGGGCTATAGCATACGGACCGGTAAAACGCATAATTTGATCAATAGCACATAATACCGCCGTGCATACCAGAATCACTTTTACCATCTTTTTCATAATTTCATGCCTCCAAAATGTAATTTTGAGATTTCATATCTCCATAAGATGGCATGAATTTTTCGCGTCAGCAGATTCCTGCCTTCTTCAAAATATCCATGAGGTCGGCCTTCGGCATCTCGGCATCCAGTTCCAGATGAACCTTCACCTTCTGCTCCTTATCAGACCATTCGGCTCGAATATCATCCAGATTGACCGTGATACCGTACTTCTGTTTGGCAATCGCCTTGTTGATAGCCAAAGAAATGATTCGGCGCATAAAGCTTGACCGGATAAGCATTAAGTCCTCCATGATGTTCTTCTCCTCATACGATTTATTTAAACTCGTTTATAGTCATGCAATTCCGGGCACTCGTCTTCTTCGCAGTCCGTCACGGCCCATTCGTCACACCAATCGATGTCTTCTGTATCCTGACAATCCGCAATCTGCATTGCTTCTGCAGGAGTTGCGGCCTCAACCCAGATAGTGCCAGTTCTAACTACTGTAACTGCATATTTCATTGTTCTTCTCCTTATACTTTCTTTTCGGTTTCAAAATTCAGTCGATTTCGCTTCGATGCGTTGACGATGGCCCTCGGATAAACTGCCGCAAAAGCGATAGGCACAGTATCGTTTCGGAGAAAGATACGCTCCTGACGCTGATGAACTCCTGCATGAATATCATTTGTCTCAATGTAGTCTTTCAGCGCTTGGATAATATTACGCAGAATCATGCGCTCGTCGTCATCAATCTTGACCTCCATGAGAAAGAATCCGCCGAGCATAAAGTGATCTACAATTTCTTTGATGGCATCCTTGTCAACAGTTCTGTCGATATTTACCGGTTTATCGCACAGCTGTTTCATTGCGGTGGGCGTAATAAGCTCCAATTTCATAGTTCTTCTCCTTTTATTTTAGAATAAAAAGACAAAGAGCCGCAGATTTCTCCACGACTCCGTGCCTTATGAGTTACTTCGTCCAGCCTTTCATTCTGTAGTAGTCGTTCAGTTTCTCCAGAATTGCCCAGCCCTCATCTTCGCCGAACATTGCAGTCATGGCATCAATAGTAGCGTTCGACTGCATACTTTTACCTTGGCTGTATCCTTTGTGCCATCCGGCTTTATAGCCATGGTCATGAACACAGCTCCCGTAACCGTAAAACATGAGAATGCACCCAATCAGTTCCATAGCTCCATGTACGGCATCGCGCTTGTTAATTTTGATTTTCATAGTAAACCTCCATAGTATGAATTTCCGAGATGTAACTCACCTCATAAAGCAGCTTGATTTTTTCGCGGCTAAATCAAACTCCTATCAAACACTGTCTCCCAGCGTTCTTTTTTCAATGGTTTCATACGTAAGGCCCACATGATTTGCCGGACTGTGACGGTAGGATAGCAGCCATTCGCATCTTTCTTCTTTGCATGATGGTCAAAATATTCCTTGAAACCAGCGTGCAGATAGATTTTGTCGTTCAGCCATGGGTCAATAGCGCTCCATGTGGTGGATTTCGTTTTCTCGTTAAAACGTTGTTGGATAACGCAAAGGCCTTTTTCATGGTCCAAATATAATGTACTGATGCGATAGACCGGATGATTGCACCGGTACGTTTGACCATAGTAGTTCGTCCAATTTTCAGGTGGTAGATTATGGTATCTCATAAAAGAAAGAGAAGCTGCAGATTTCTCCGCAGCCTCTCCTGTCCCTCCTTTATACAGACTTTTTTCCGTAATCCTTGTAGATCGTCTTGCCGTCCCGATAGCGGTCGTCGAACACCTGCACACCGCCTGCCGAACAAATTGCCCAGAACCGGTCATGGTGAATCATCAGAAATGCCCCCAGAGCGGTCGATGCAATACCAGCTACGACTTTCGCCACTTCGGTTTTCCAAGCCTTCTCTGCCTTGTCTGCTTCGATTCTGAGTTCATTTGTCTTCATCTGAAGCTCATCCTCTCGTGCATTCTTGTCAGCCAAGTTTGTTTTCTCCTTAACGCGAATTTCGTAGAACTTTGCAGCGCACTCGTAGGCAGCCTTGTACTCATCGCTTCCCGGTGTCAGATCCTTAATTCGTTCAAGCTCGTGCTTAATCGTTTCGTCCATCAACTTTTCGTTCTGGACTGCATTCAGCTCTTCCATTTTGATTATCTCCTTTTAAGTCAATATTTGGAGTTTTCTCCATTAAACAGTATGTTTTTCTCGCGACTTCAGCTTACTCACTTTGTTCACCCTGAGAACAACATACTGTCTATCGGCAAAGTCCACGGATTCCCCACCCAAGTTCAAGAACAGACTTGGGTTCTCGTTCTCGTCTGCCTGAGCAACGATAAGAGAGCCAATCGTTTCGGCCTCGTAGTCAATCTTCCACCGAACTGCAGAACCAACCACGAAGCCAATGGTCGCACAGATAAGCCCCAGACCAATGATGATGTACATTTTCAAATCTCCTTTGTAATAGAATAATGGATAAACCGGTCGTGTGCGTGATGAAAATAAAAGGAGCCGCAGATTTCTCCACGGCTCCCTTGCACCTTAAATGTCGTTTCTGATCAAGAACAGGTCGTTACGATTGCAAGCAGGTCTCACAATCCCCTTTGCCCGAATCAACGCGATTGCATTGGCATAAGCCGCGCGTGCACTTTGAGCGTTTTTGTACTCGCCTGTATCAATGTACATGACTTTCTGGTTGCTCTCAATGAATACGCGGATCTTGTCCATTGCGTTCACATAGCCTCGATCATAGGTAGTCTTTACTCGTTTGCTCATAATAAATTCTCCTTTCAATTTTCAGAAGACATCCTTCCATAAAGGAACTCGAAAAGTTCGCGATGCCTAACCTAGAATAAAAAAGAAAGAGAACGGGAATCGAACCCGTAACCTCTGCATTCCAGCAGCGCTCTACCAATTGAGCTATCTCCTTCCATAAAAGAAGATGAAAATTTCGCGAACAAAAAGCAGAGGGCGTGTTTTTAATTTACTTATTGCCCTTTGTCTTGTCAGAATCCAAATTTTCTCTTGCCTTTTGCAGCTTGATGTATGCCACATATGCTTCCATGGTTGTCGCCACCAAGCAAATTGCAGCACTGCCAGCTTTCATAAAAGGTACAGTCCCTAAAAGTTTCTTTCCAATGACATATCTAGCTTTCATAGTATCATCCTCCAATATGCCCTCTACTTCCATAAAGGAAAATGAAAATTTCACGAACAGGCAAAAAAGAAAGAGCCTGTGATTTCTCACAAGCTCTTGCATGGGTAAATATCAATTTTTCATCGCTGCTTCAAACTCTTCCACGGTCATCTCTACACGTGGCGCAGCATCTTCAACTTTCAGAAGGCCATCTCGTACCAGCCCAGCCAAAATATCAATCTCAACCTTGTGCTTGGCGATTTTCTCTTGGGCGAGTTTCTGTTCACGCTCAACGCGGTCACGCTCAACCGGACATTTTTTCACGCATTCAGGATAGCTCGGTTCTCCACAGGAGTTGCACATCAAGCAATGTCGTCCCAAATCTGGAATATCTTCCTGAAATTCTTTGATATAGGTCGTCCATTTTCCGTTTTTCTTTACAGGAACAATCATGTGTGATGTCACTTGCATACCCTTCGCCTCCTTTTCTTTATTATAGCATGGGTAAAACAAAAGCAAAAGACCATGTTTCAGATCTTTTGCTCCCCAGAATACTGGTTTAGGAAATCAACGTCTGGTAGCGTTCATTCAGCTTTGCCATAGTGGCTTCGTCTGCCATAACTTTGACGTGGAACTCCATTCGGTTCTTAGCGTTAATCACGCTTTCAACAACCAAACCTTTGTAACCTTCGTCATATAGCATTCTTAGGCAAATGCCAAGCTGTCTGTCGCTTCTTGCCAGAAGGTATTCCATAGCGTTCACCTCCTTCCATAAAAGAGGCAGAACTTTTCGCGTTGAAAAAAGGAAGAGCCGCAGATTTCTCCACGGCTCCTTTTCCATTAGCAAGATAATTCTACCCAACAGTGGTATTGTCCACAAGGCAGCGCATCATGATGTGGATGCTTCATCTTATACGGGCATTGGTCGCAGTTCATAATGTTGTTAGAATCTGCGAGGAATTCTCGTATTAGAGCATTATCACTTCCGTCACGTTTCCATTGTATATGCTTCCACTTTTCATTAGGCATAGTTAATCACCTCCATAAAGTATAAAGAACTTTTCGCGTCACTGCCGTTCTTTGCTCAGGAGCCAGAAGAAATAATGGTAAAGCTTGTAGTACGTTTTTCTGCAGCATGGACACCCATTGGCTCTCAGTGCATCATAGCACACCTCTTCCGTCACACCTCTTAATACGTATGGTGCAATAGCAGGTTCTAGCTTTGCTACACAGCGGTCGATAATATCAATGTGCATCGAATAGTAGGCTCGTATCATAGCCTGCCGCTCTGTCGAACTTTCCGGGAGGCTTCCTCTTATAATTCCAGAAACCTCGTGGCTGCTCGATTCCCACCCGTTGACTTGTTCTAAAGCCTTTTTCCAGTCCGGGTACTGCAAGCAAAAGTTTTTCAGCTCGTAGTAGCGGTATTTAGTTATGTAGAAGGAGCTTTTCTTGGAGAGTTCTGGTTTTTCGTTACGCAATTTTTTCATGGACTGGGATTTCCTTTCTAATTTTGTTCAGAAAGGATAATACTGTCCAAAATGGTCGTGTGCGTGCCCCTTTTAATATTCTTACTGATGAATTATGCCAAGGCGAAGCAAATCGTTTAACCTAGAATAGAATTTGATTGGCAAAAATCAGATAATTTTGCTAAGAGGACTATGTTTTCGGTACATTTCGGCAAGGTCATTTTGAGTGATGTCCAGATATGCTTGTTCTGTTACAGTCACGCTACTATGTCCTAATAACCTACTAAGTGTGTAAATATCCCCACCACTCATAAGGAAGCGCTTTGCAAAGTTGTTTCGGAAAACATGCGGGTGAATGTCATTTAGCCCTATCCGCTGGGCATACTTGCGAACATTGGCCTCGAAATTGCTCACCTGTATTCTCTTACCTTTATTCGTGCAAAACAGGAAATCGCTATCACGGTAACGGTCTTTATACTTTATCCACCGTTGAAGCTGTGTTGCCATCTTATCCGAGAAAAACACATAGCGCGCTTTCTTGCCCTTTGTGTTGTCTGCTGGTAGGCTAATGCACCGCTTCACCATGTCTAGATCTGTCACTTCAATCAGCAAGCACTCATTTACTCTCATGCCTGTATCGAGTAGAAGTTGAATGATGATGGAATCGCGGTATTCGCTAAAGCTCGCACTATTCATGCTCTTCAGCAGTCGCTTGAAATCTTCATCCGAAACGAACTCCAATGGCTTTCGTTCTACTTTAACAAAGTCGCCTTTCTTTACAGGTGAACGGAGAATCAGTTCCTCTTCCACGCACCAATTGAAGAAAACTCGCAGGTTCCGCAGATAGTTGTTGATCGTTATGTCCGACACTCGCTTTCCAAAATCAACTCTCCGATCCGGATAGTTCCCGCTGTTCGGATTCGTAGTAACCGTGTACTTTCCGCGTTCCTTAATGCTCTTTATGTAGCCCTGTATCGCAAGATGGGTGATTTTCTCAGTCAGTAAAATCCCCTGCTCGTCCATATACTGCATGAAGAGCCTAAGTGTCTGTTCGTAGCTGTTGATGGTTTTCGTGCTCAGCCCTTTCAATCCACAGTGCTCAATGAACATTTCAATATCTCTTGCCAACATAAAAGAAAACCTCCTGTACACATCGGGCACTACACCCAATAAATACAGGAGATTTATCGCCATTCGTTTGACTTATTTATCGCTATGAGAGCATAATTCTACATTTTTTATAGCGATAAACAAAAGCCACGATTCCAAAGATTCCAATTTATGCCTTTAAATATCGCCTATATACGTCGCTTACTTACCCCACCCGCTGCCGCTTATCCAGCCGCATCTTATCGGCTATCATCGCAATGAACTCACTGTTGGTGGGTTTACCCCGCAGGTTATGGATGGTATAGCCGAAGTAGCTGTTGAGGGTATCCACATCGCCCCGGTCCCACGCCACCTCGATGGCATGGCGGATGGCGCGCTCCACGCGGCTGGCAGTGGTACCGTTTTTCTTGGCGATTTCCGGGTATACTGTATGTCTC
>OLPT01002027.1_pt1 | contig 11263 bp, 9 predicted proteins | sample 1673051 | NCBI WGS metagenome assembly OLPT01 (sample SAMEA3136750, study PRJEB25190) | human gut metagenome | biome: human gut; feature: human-associated habitat; material: faeces | place: Austria | collected 2013
TGTCTATTCCCCGTGCAAAAAATCCATCCCCGAGGAAAAAGTGAAGACCCAAAAAGGAGGAACCACAGAAAGGGGATACCGGCGGTTCCGGAAAGGGCGGCAATGGAAAGGGGGCGTCCGGAAGCGGAAAAGGAATCGCTGCAGGAAAATCTAAAGTGCCAAGTTCCAGCCGGAATGTTCAGAAACCGAAGGAAAATTATATGTTCGTTCTCTCCAAAGATGCGGGGAACAATCTGAAGCAAGCGCTGAAAAAACAGGCACCGGCAGAGCAGGCGTCCATGAGCACCCATCAGGAGAAGATGGATAATAAGGCGGAACAGTTGGAGATAAAGAAGAAAAACAATGCCCTCAAAGGGGCCACCGGTGCGATTGCCGGAATCATTGCCATCGAGGGTTCACTCTTCGGCTTTATCCGTTTTCGAAAAATGTTGTAGTTCATAGAAAGGAAGAACTGAAAAATGGAGTTATCAAGACTGAACCAGGCGATGCGAGCTATCGCATCGGCAATGGAAAATCCGGTAATTATACTGCTTCTGTTGCTGCTGGTGGTTACCATATTTCTAATCGGATGGTTGATTTCGGAGATTTTCACGGAGCATCGTCATCTCAAGGAGAAACTTCCTCATCTGGTGGATGTGTTAAATGAAACGAAGACCAGCGAGGAGACAAAGGAAGCGGTTCGAAAGAGCCGACTGCTGAAGCGGCAGCGGAATGCGCTTCTGGAGCTGCTGTCCCATCCGGATATTACTCCGCTGATGAGAGAATCTCTGGCTGCCCGGATTGTGGAGGAAGAACAGAATGTGTATAGCCGGCGGATTCGGATTTCCGATATCATCGCAAAGATCGGACCGATTCTGGGACTTTTGGGAACGTTGATCCCGCTGGGACCGGGAATCATTGCCCTGGGACAGGGCGATACCATTACGTTGTCATCTTCCCTGTTGACGGCGTTTGACACCACAATCTTAGGATTGCTTTCCGCAGGCACGGCGATGGTAATTTCTACCATTCGCAAGAGCTGGTACAACAACTACATGTCTGTATTGGAAACATTAGCGGAATGCATTCTGGAGGTGGAAAAGCGAAATGTTAAGGCGTAGCGGAAGTGGCTCCATTCGTCGGCAGAGCAGCCGAATGGAGGAAGAAGAAGTAAATCCAATGGCATCGGTTGCCAATTTGGTGGATGCCATGTTGGTGCTGGCTGTGGGAATTATGCTGGCATTGATTAACAGCTGGAACTTAAATATTTCTCAGAACGGTCAAGTGACCGAGAAGGTGGACAAGAAGGATGCCGTTAGTTCATTCTCCGATAAGGATCTGGACAAGACGAAGGAATCGGATTCTTCCAGTCTGGAGAAACAGGGAACGGTCTATTACGATAAGGCCACCGATCGGTATTACATCATCGCTTCCGACGGAAGCAAGGTGGATATCGACAAGTAAGTGATATTGCGGTTCATCCAAGGGGTGGTTGAGCTAGTAATATAGGTTATTTCATATCATGTAAAAGGAGGAACACATGATGAATCTCAAAAAACGGCTGAGCAGCCTGCTGCTCGCACTCGTCGTTGCGGCGACAATGATGGGTGGCATGACCGGAAGCGCATTTGCGGATGCAGAAGCAGATGCTCCTTCCACAGATAACGTGGAGGTCGTCCTGAACGGAGGCACCGACCACGCAAGGGTAATCGGACACTTGAGCAAGGAGTGGTTCCGGAAGAATACAGAATCCAAAGTACAGGTATTCCCGTTTGCTTCCAAGAAAAAAGCGGGCAAGATTGCCTATGTTGTTGGAAAGGGCGTTCCAATGGAGAAATTCTTCGATGAAATCGGAATTTCCGAGAACGAACTGGAAGGTGCGGAGCTGGCATTCTGTCAGGCACCGAAATACGAACAGCCGAACAAGTTCACGCTGCCGATGAGCCAGTTGGCGAAAGCCACAAAGGTGATGAAGGGATCCTGGGATGTGGCTGCCGGAAAGGATGCGAGAACTGTCATCGAAGGAAAGACCGTAACACCGATTCTGGCAACGGCAGTATCCAATTCGAAATACAAGACCTATGAAGAGGCAGAGGCTGCAGCTGCAGATACCTCGGCAGAGGGTTTCTGGTCGGCAGCGAAGAATTCCTGCCTGATTGGACTTACCGGTGCGGAATATACCGGCGTGACACAGCAGAAGGATGGCGATTACTGGATTGATAATCCGGCAACGGACTGCAACGGAAAGAATGCAATCAACGATTTCGACCGCATCAACATCATTACCGCTGCTCCGGCATCGGCAAAGTTCACGGAAAATCTGAAGTGGACCACATCCAACAGCAAGGTGGCATCTGTAAAGAACGGAACCGTTACACCAACCGGAATCGGAAGCTGCACCGTAACCGCAACACTGGGAAAACTGAGTGCATCTGTACAGGTAAAGGTATCCGGCAGTGCGTTCAAACCGGGCAAGGTGGCATCCTTTAAGGCAAAGAACGTTAAAAAGAAGAGCGTAAAGCTGACATGGAAAAAGGTCAGCAAGGCTACCGGCTATGAAGTATACCGGAAATCGTCCAAGAAGGGTTCCTACAAGAAGATTGCTACAATCAAGAAGGGAACTACCGTTAAATACACCAATAAGAAGCTGAAGAAGCATAAGAAATACACCTACAAAGTCAGAGCATACAGAACCGTGAACAAGAAGACCGTGAAGGGCTCATTCACTTCTGCGAAGACTGTAAAAATTAAGAAGTAGTATCAATCAATACGAATACATGTAACGGAGAACAAAATGAATCGGGGAACTATTCAGAAAGCGGCAGCAGCTGCACTTTCCTTAATCATGATTGCAGGAGGACTTCCGTGGAATACCATGGTGTCCTATGCGGATTCTTCCGTGCAGAATCAGGCAGAGGATTCGGCATCGTCCGAATCCTCTGTTTCGAATGATGCGGAAGGGGAGAACCGGGCGCAGAAGACGGAAAAACAGATCGAATCCGAAGAAAAGAATCTGCCTGCCGAAAACAGCGAGAATACGGAAGAAAAAGCGGTACCGGAAGATGAAGATATCTGCACCGTATCCGATTCCATTCGACACGGCCGGGTAGAGTTGGACGAAGCCGACGGAACAATTCGGGGACGGGCAATCCCGGATACGAACTATCAATTGGCCACAATCCGGATTCTCTATCGGCAAAATGGAAAAGAAAAAGAACATTACATTGAATACAACGAGAATGACGGAACATTCTCTTACGATATAAGCAATCTGGTAAAAACAGATTCGGACGCCTCAGACTTCCGCGTGACAGCTACTTTTACCAATACAAAGGTGTGGGATGGCGGCGTGGACCTGAGCTGGTATGATCCGGAAAAAAAGACGTTCCAAATTTCCACCCCGGCGCAGCTGGCGGGATTGGCGGCCATCGTGAACGGAATGGTGGACGAGAAGGAAACCAGAGAGGATCAGATTATCGATCCCAACCGAACTCAAGCGGAAGACGGCACGATAAAGCACAAATATATGACCGCTGTGAAGGAATACACTCGCCTGCTGGAGCAACAGGGCGGCGGCGTAGAAGATGAGGTGTACCGCCTGCCAAAGGCGCGGGAGACCGGAATTTTCGCGTCGGATGATTTGTACAATGACATGCGGTATCGCACGGTGGAAATCACGGCGGATATCAATATGATGGGAAAAGACGAGGACACCGGGGAACTGAAGAATTTCACCTGCATCGGCGGCAAGCACGCCATCGATCTCCGGGGAGATGCGGAGGATCCAAAAGTCATCGATACCCGTTTCCAGGGTGTTTTGGACGGCCGAGGACATACCATCTCAATTCACTGCAATCGATACAGCAGAAAAGGTTTCGGCTATTCCTGGAATATCGGCTTGGTGGGATATCTGGGGGGCGGTGTAGACCGCGTGACGAAGAATGCCAAGGATTGCAAGATTGATTTTGCCAAGGAGAATCACCCCACCGTGCGGAACGTGGTGCTGAAAGGCGATGTTCTGGGCCGCCGCTGTGTGGGCGGTATTGTGGGCCGAATCGGTGAAACCAATTACTCCTGCATCGTGGAGAACTGCGCCAATTACGCGACGGTTCGTTCCACGGATATGCGCGGATGTGCCGGCATTGTCGGCGCACCGTGGGGAAATTCCATCATTCGAAATTGTTATAACGCCGGCCACATCGCCGCTGCCTATGAGGAAGTGGGCGGAATTGTGGGCAGCAATGGATACAACTACGCCGCAGCGGATATCATCAACTGCTTCAATGTGGGAACCGTTGAAAATGCCGGGGTGACTTCCGGCGGCGAGGAATCCAACAATGCGTATGCCGGACAGGAAATCGGCAAAGACGGAGAGTCCGGTGCGGGATACACCGTGGAAAACTGTCTGTATCTGAATCCGGAAAAAGCAGATGAGAAGAAAACCGGTTTCAATACCGGAGATGAGAGCAAGGCCATCGTGAAAGAGGTAGACGGAATTTCCAAGGCGGAGATGAAGAGTGCCTCCACGGTAGAGCGATTGAATCGAAACGGTGCGGTGTTCGTGGAAGGGACGGAGCACCCGGTGCTGTATTTTGAGAAGAAGGGAATTCCGGCAGACCAATGCAGCGTTACGATAAAGAATCCGGAGCAGGGAACCGTAACGGCTTCCGGAGCATCTTCCTCCGTGTCGGTTTCGTACGGAAGCACGCTGGAATTGAAAGCATCGCCGACCTCCGGCTATCGCTTGGGTTCTTTTACCGCAAACGGAAAAGAAATATCTCGAGATTTCTATACGGTAACCGGTGATACGGAAATCTCCGCGAAATTCGTTTCGGTAAAGACGGCGAAGTTAATCATTCCGACCCACAACTCCTTCGTTATCCATGTGACCCGGGTGTACAGCGGGAAGGATCATCAGGAAGTTCAGGAAACACTGGAGAACGGCGCGCAGATCTATCAGGGAGATCGGTTGAAGGTGACCGGAACCCTGAACAAGGATGCGGTGCCGACCGATGTGAATTACGAATACAGCGGAAAATTCGGAAAACCGTCTTCCCAGGAAAAGAATTCCGCACAGCTGGCCGATGGAAGCAGCGATACGCTGGAAGTGACCGGAAAAGGCGATGTGACCGTTATTATGGAGCCGAAAATCCAAAAGAAGGATTGGATGACTCAGGCGGATGTTTCCTGGTATCGCTGACATGAGAAGGACAAAACCTACACCATTCATAATGCCCGGGAACTGGCGGGAATGGCACTGCTGATTTCCGACGGTGTGGATATGGATGGCACGGATTTCAAAGGAAAGACGATTCGCCTGGCGGCGGACATCAATCTTCGGAACGATGATGGTACGGAAGGGGCGCGTTTGTGGAGGACGGTCGGAAATCCGGGGGATCCGTTCCGGGGAACCTTCGATGGTCAAGGCCATACCGTGAAGAATATCAACGTGAATTTCTCCAATCCGGTATACGGTAAAATCAGCGGGACCTTTGGCGGACTAATCGGCGTTGCGGAAAATGCGGTTATCAAAAATGTAAAAGTGGAAGGAAACTTCCTTGCGGCTGCCGGGTACAGCGGCGGTATCGTGGGAAGAGCCATCAACACCACTGTGGAGAATTGCACTACCGATATTCAGGTGAAGAATTCCAAAGAGACCGGCGGTATCGTGGGCCGCGGGGAAGGGACTACCGTGATTCGAAACTGCACCGCCATGGGCAATATGACTGGAATGAGCGAGCTGGGCGGCATCGTGGGAAGCGTAATGGGAACTACATCCTTCCTGGGCGCCAATGATGTAAAAATCGAGAATTGCCGGATGCAAGGAGGCATCACCGGCACGCACCAATACGTCGGCGGAATCCTGGGGTATTGCGTGGCTCCGGTGACCCTCACAAATTGCAGAAATGAAGGAAATGTGTCCGCTTCTCAAAACACCCGGTCCGGTGCTTCGGATACCGGCGCTTGCGGCGGCATCGTGGGAACGGCGGAAGGCGTTCTGACCATGAACCGTTGCTCGAACCGAGGTAAGGTGTCCGGTACGGGTTATTTAAAGTACGCTGCAGGCCTGGTGGGCTTCATCAATAAGCGAACTTCAGAAATTACGAATTGCTTCAGCAGCGGAGACGTGACGGCAGGAAGCAGAACCACTGTCGCCGGGTTCATGAACATGACGGAGAATATGGCACTGGCGAAGGCGGCGGTGACGAATTGCTACGTGGCCGGGGCGGTTGCGGCGGGCGCGCCGGAATCTTCTGCGGTAAAAAGAGATGCTTTTATTGCAGAGGGATCCGATGACAACTTCAAAAATAATTACGTGCTGGAAAATCGGGTGAACGGTACGAAAAATGCTGCGCATCAAGGAGTGACCGACCTGACCGATGCGGCACTGAAAGCCGGCGTTTCAAAGCTGGGAAGTGCATATATCCCGGATGGAGAGCAGTGCAACAGCGGATACCCGATTCTGGCATGGGAGAATCCGTCCTTTAAAGCGGATATCCCTGTCGGAACGCTCACCGGAATCAAGAAATCCGGAACTACGAAGGTAATCCTGCAGTGGAAGGGCGTCACCGGTGCGAGGGGATACGAGGTGTACCGCAGCACATCGAAGAACGGAAAGTATTCCAAGATTTACACGCTTTCCGGGTCCTCTACAAAGTATACCGATACAAAGCGGACGCCGGGCGGCTGGTACTATTACAAAATCCGGGTGCAGAAGGACCTGGGCTTCGGCAATATCTATACCGGTGCGTATTCCGGTATTCTGAATGTCCGGATGGGTTTGAACAAACCATCCATTTCAAGCGTGAAGAATAAGAAGAAGAAAAAAGCGGTGCTGAAGTGGAAGAAGCAGTCCGGGGCGACGGGCATACAGGTGTACCGGTCGAAGAAGAAAAAAACCGGTTTTAAGAAGGTAACAACCACCAAGGGCTCCGCAGTTTCCTATACCAACTCGAAGCTAAAGAAAAAGAAAACCTATTATTACAAAATCCGGAGCCTCAGCAAGGTGAACGGGAAGACCGTCTACAGCGCATATTCTGCGGTGAAGTCGGTAAAAATCAAGAAATAACAGGAGTGTTGTATGAGTGAATTTGTTTTGCATATCGATCTGACCACAGAAAAGTGTCGGAAGGAACCCTATGAGTTCAAAAAGGGCGTTCCCTACGGAAGAGGACTTGCGGCAAAACTGATTGAGGATTATACCGGCCTGGAGACGGACCGGTATGATCCGGAAAACGTAATCGTACTGACGCCGGGATTGCTGGTAGGCTGCAAGACCCCCAGCGGAAACCGGATGTTTATAGGCACGGTGGAAGGCAAAGGAAGGGGATTGCAGCTGTGCAATACCACCGGAAATATGCCTCAAAAGCTGGGAAGTCTGGGACTCGCCGGAATCGTGATTACGGGAAAAGCAACGTCGCCGGACACGGTAATCCATCTGGACGAGGCGGGCGTTGCGTTTGAAAGATGCCCGGAATTGGCGAAATCCCATGCCGGTGAAATCGTTCATGCACTGCGGAATAAGTATTCTCACGGTAGTGCGGTGCTGGGAATCTGCGAGACCGGTGTGTGGCGAATGTCTTTGGCAAGTTTCTTTTGCACATATCCGGAAGGCTCGCCGGAATATCACAGCCCGCGAAGCGGTTTCGGCGATGTGTTCGGGGCAAAGAATCTGAAGGCGTTGGTGGTGGACGCAAAAGGTTCCTTCCTTCGGGAATGCGTGCACCCGGATGCTTATTGGGAATACAGCAAGCAGCTGACCCGTGTGATTACACAGGACGAAATCTGCGGGGATGCCCTTCCGGGCTATGGTTCCATTACGCTGCTGAAAATTCTGAAAAGCGGCCGGACACTGGACGGCATGGAACCGCGGAAGGAGCAGAAGCACGGAGTGCGGAAGGCGACGACACCGATTGAGAAGAAACGTCAGAGAATCAATTATACCTGTGCGCCGATGTGTGCCATCGGCTGCCTGAACCGCCATTCGGATTATGAAGGAAGACAGTATTCGTCTCCGGCGGAGAGTGAAGTGAACGCCGCTTTGGTGAATTGTTTCGGACTTAGCGATTACGACTTGGCGACGGCGATTCAGAAAAAAGCGACGGATATCTGCATCGTGGGGACGGAGTTCGTCACCGCCGCGAAGGTTTTTGCGGAAGCCAACGACATCGAACACGGAGAGAAACATCTGCTGGAATGGCTGGATGAAATTGAAAAGGGAACCTTGGTGGGACGGGTCATCGCATCACGAACATTTGGCGTGGCGTCCTTGTACGGAGAAAAGGACCTCCGCAAATGGCTGGATAAGGAAGCCATCGATGATGAACACCTTTTCCGAATTCAGATGAACAATTCGTATCCGGCATTGGCAAATCTCAGCGGACTGGAGCTGCTGTACGCACAGATTTTTGTGTTGGAAAATCTGGGACTTTGCATCTTCACTTCTTTTGCGCTACTGGATAATCCGAAAAGTTTCGAGCTCCTGGCTAAGATGACGGAAGAGCGCACCGGAGTGAAGGTGACACCGGAAGAACTGATTCTGGATGCACGGGAATGTATCAAGAACGAGCGAGAGTTAAAGGAGCGACGCTGGAAAGCGGCCCAGAAAACGGATATTCCGCCGTTCACAAAAGTGTTGTACCGGTATTTCGACCGGCAGAAGGAGAATTAGATGAAGGATTTTTTCAAAGAAATTCAGGGGGTGCTTCAAAACGGAGGACGAGGGCTGGTGCTCAGCTCGCTGGACGCGGAAAGAGGCGATAAAGTCATTCTATCCGGAAAAGAAATCGTATGGCGGAATGAGGATTGCCGAATGAAGAAGGAGGATCTGGAGAATCCGGAAATTCGGAATTGGATGCGGTGTGGGCAGAGCCGAGTCGTGGACCTGGCCGGCATGCGATGGCTGGCAGAAGTGTTGAAACCGGAATCACGCCTGATTATTTGCGGCGCCGGACACGTAGCCCTGTCGTGCCTTCGGATGGCAAAGCTGCTGGGCATGAACGTGACAGTTCTGGAAGACCGGGAGGAATATGCGAAGCAGGCAGAAGAGACCGGGGCGGATCGGGTGGTGTGCAAACCATTCCGGGAAGCCATCCGGGAATTGGAGAATACGGACAACTGCAAATATTTGGTGATGACGCGGGCACATAAAATGGATCAGGACTGCCTGGAGGAGATTTTCCGGAAACCATACTCTTATGTGGGGATGCTGGGCAGTCCAAAGAAAATCGCAGCGCTTCGGAGTAATCTGGTACAGGCAGGGATTGAGGAATCACATTTTGAAAAGCTCCACTCGCCGGTAGGCCTGGACATCGGGGCGAAAACCCCGGCGGAGATTGGGGTGTCGGTGATGGCGGAATTGATTCAGCTGCAGAATTCCGGAAAGGAAGAGATGTGTTCCTACAGCCGGGAGATGCTGGGCCGCCAGGCCCTGCATCCCGCCGCCGGAATTTTGTGTACGTTGGTGGATAACGGCGGCGGTTCGCCCCGGAATCCGGGAACTAAGATGCTGGTCTATTCTTCGGATAACCGGATTGGCACCATCGGCGGCGGAGTCCTGGAAGGAACGGTGATTCGGGAAGCCGTTCAAATGATGGAAAAAGGAGAGAAACGAAAAATCATCCACAGCGGAGTGGATGGGAACGATTCCGGCATGGCTTGCTGCCGGAATGCGGAAGTTCTGTTGGAACGCGTGGAATAGAATGAAATAGAATCGAATCGAGTTAACGCTGTTGCGGGGCTTTTACTGCAGCGGCGTTTTCTTTTATTGACAGAATCGATAACCCGCGCGAGGCGAGATTCTTTTTATCGACGGATTAACGGTTGAGGAAGTGGGCGAAAAAGCATATAATTTGGTACATAGGATAAATATTTCTGCAAAATATTGAAATTTGGAACAGAAAAGCGTATAGTGAGTACCAATAAACAACCAAGGAGGTAGGCAAATGCTGAGAATTGAAAATCAAGCAATCGTGTTCGCGCTGCTTTGCAAATACACGGTGGAGACCGAAGGCGAAAAAGGCCGGGATGTCATTCAGAAAGGCATGATTCGGTACGGCCGGGAGCGGGGCGCGCGGATGGCGGCTCGAGCGAAGGCCAACGGGGACCCGATTGCTCTGTGGACCAATCAGGCCTACGGCGAGTGGAAACCGGATTACGAGGGACAGATGGAGTTCGGATATGACGAGACGGAGCCGACCCTGAAGAGTTACATCAGCAAATGCGCGTGGTGTGACGCCTGGAACAAATACGGCCTGTTGGAGTACGGCCGGGAGTACTGCGTGAATGTGGACAAGGCGGTGTACGAGGGATTCTGCGAGGATTTCGTCTGTACGCCCAACGTGCCGACCATGAGCTGGGGCGGTAAGCGCTGTGAGTTCGACTGGGGGCAGCCGCTGACGGAGGAAGATCTGGCGAAGATGAACCGGAAGAAACAGGAGTTGGGCACTTCGGCCATGCGGGATTTCGACTACCATACGGCACACATCTACTACACCATCACCGATGAGATTCAGAAGGCGTTCCCGGAGAGTGCCGATGAAATCATCCGGAAGGCGGTGCAGGATTACGTGAAGCTCTTCGGGCAGGCGGAATACGATCGGATTTTGGAATTTGAGGGAGAACGGTTCTAAGGAATTGAACGAAACAGAAAGAAGGTACTTGAGATGAAATTTGGCGTAATTGGATTCGGAAACATGGGCGGTGCCATCGTGAAAGGTGCGGTGGCCAGCGGCGTTCTGGCAAAGGAAGATGTGCTGGTCTACGATATCAAGGAGTCGGCGCGGAAAGCGGCGGCGGAGTTCGGCCTGAAGGTGGCGAAGGACGATGAAGATGTCACGGCGAACTCGGATGTAACCCTTCTGGCGGTAAAACCCCAGCAGATGTCGGACGCCATGGCACAGACCGGCAAGGGACTGCAAGACAAGGCGATGCTGTCCATCCTTCCAGGCGTGTCTGTGGAGCGTCTGCGGGATGCCTGTGCGGTAAAAGAATTCCGCATTCTGCGGCTGCTTCCGAATACCCCGGCGCTTGTTTTTGAAGGAGCATTCGCATGCAGCAAGGAAAACGACCTGACGGATGCAGAGCGGGATTTTGCCACAAAACTCTTCGAGTCCATCGGCACCATTACTTGGGTAAAAACCTATGACCTGGATGCGGCCTGCGGTCTTTCCGGCGGCGGCCCGGCATACGTGGCAATGTTCGTGGAGGCGCTGGCCGATGGCGGCGTAAAAGAAGGTTTGACCCGAGATGTGGCTTAAGAGCTGGCGATTCAGACGGTGCTGGG
>OLPT01002036.1_pt1 | contig 11236 bp, 16 predicted proteins | sample 1673051 | NCBI WGS metagenome assembly OLPT01 (sample SAMEA3136750, study PRJEB25190) | human gut metagenome | biome: human gut; feature: human-associated habitat; material: faeces | place: Austria | collected 2013
GGAGATGGAAGATGCAGATCTCAGCGAAAACGTGGAATGAGTACATCACCCGCCTGTCCCGGCTGAACCAGAAAGCCGGGCAGCTCATGCGGGAATACATCGACCGGCACGGCACCGCAGACACGGCGGACCTGATCGCCTACGCCTACGGCCTTGTGACAAAGTACGGTGAGGGCAGTGCGGAGCTGGCCTGCCAGATGTACGATGCCCTGGCCGAGGCACAGGGTGCTCTGGTGCCCGCGGCAGAGCCTGCCGAGACCGCCAGTTACAACGAGGTGGCCCGCATGGTGAACGCCACCAAGGACCAGAACCCCGCCAACCTGCCAAACGGCGTCAGCCGTCTGGTCAAGCGTGCCGGGGCGGACACCTCCCTGCGCAATGCCGCCCGGGACGGTGCTGAGTGGGCCTGGGTGCCCCATGGGGACACCTGCCCGTTCTGCATCACGCTGGCGTCCAACGGCTGGCAGAAAGCCAGCGATAAAGTGTTGAAGGGCGGTCATGCCCAGCACATCCACGCCAACTGCGACTGCGAGTTTGCCATCCGGTTTGATCACCGCACCACCGTGGCCGGGTATGACCCCGAAAAGTATCTGGCGCAGTACAATGCCGCCGGCGGCGACATCAACGCCATGCGCCGCATTGATTATGCTGCCCGGAAGGATGCCATCAACGCCCAGAAGCGGGCGGCGTATGCCGTGAAAAATGCCTTACCCAAAATCCAAAACTTTAATCCGCTTCCTGAAAATCAGGTGGTCGATGTTCTCCGTAAAGAGGCCCAGCCGTGGATTGATAAGCTCTCTGCTGCCGAACAAGACGCCATACAAAAGTATACATATAACCCCGGAGATCAAAGGCCGAACCGTTTCTTTGAACGCATCAACCGAATGCTGCGCGGCGATTCAGAAGAAGATGCCCATCTGCGCATGTATGCTGAGCGAATCTCTGATGCACTAAAACGCAGTCCCTTGGAGCATGATGTTTTGTGCTATCGGGCAATGGAATTCAATCCTTTCGACGGGATGCAGGTGGGAGATATTGTTTGCCCCGGACAATTTTACAGCACATCCGTAGTGAAAAGCGGCTCTTTGAAAAAGGACTTTCGCATTACAATTTGTGCGAGGTCTGGTTCTCTGGCTGGATATGTTGAACCGTTAAGCAAATTCAAGGAGCAACGAGAACTTTTATTTGACAAAGACACCCTGTATAGAGTATTATTATCAAAAGAGAAAGAAGTTGTGTTGGAGGTGATTTTGCCATGAAAGATAACAAACATATGACGGAAGGCGAACTTGCTTGGCAGGAGCGTCAGGAAACATGGGCAAAAGAGCCTGTCAAATTTCGGAAATTGACGCCTGAGGAAATTGCAAAATTAAAAGAGCAGGGGCGTATTTGATTCTCCCCATCCGCTGAACCACGATGCACACGCACCGTGGTTTTCTTTTGCCCATTTTTAGGAGGCACTCTATGGATAAGCACTCTGGTTCCAACTCTGGCATCGGCTTTTGCGGCCTGCTGAGTATTCTCTTTATCGCCTTAAAGTTGACTGGTTTTATTCACTGGTCATGGCTTTGGGTGCTGTCACCACTCTGGATCAGCCTTGCCATCTGGATCGTGCTGGTTCTGATCGTTACCGCAATTGACCGCTGATCTCGTCCTTTTTCTTTAAGCACTGTGCAAAAAATGCACGGTGCTTTTTTCATGCCGTCTTAGCTCAGAGGCAGAGCGCCGGTCTCCAAAACCGGATGCCGCAGGCCCGAACCCTGCAGACGGTGCCATGTGCCGGTGTTTTTGCCGGCCTATCATTCACAACGCCACGGCTGCGGTAAAGCCGGAAAGGAGAATCCATTATGGCAGAAACTGTGCATCAGGAAAACACCCCCGCTGCCGGAGAGCAGCAGACCGAGCGCACCTTTACCCAGGCGGAGATGAACGCCATCATCTCCGACCGGCTGACCCGTGAGCGCTCCAAATACGCCGACTACGACGACCTGAAAGCCAAGGCAGCCCAGTTCGATGCCGCCCAGGAGGCAGGCAAGACTGAGCTGCAGAAAGCAAACGAGAAGGCCGCAAAGCTCCAGCAGCAGCTGGACGCCCTGAACAGCGCCAACACCCTGCGGGAAGTCCGCGCCAAGGTGTCCGCTGCCACCGGCGTGCCCGCTGACCTGCTCAGCGGCGACACCGAGGAAGCCTGCACCGCACAGGCACAGGCCATCCTCAAGTTTGCAAAGCCCGGCTACCCCAACGTCCGGGACGGCGGTGACCCTCACCACACCCCCACCGGCTCCACCCGCCAGCAGTTTGCCGACTGGTTTGAGCAGGTGACCAAGTAACCTGTAAAGGAGAGATTTTTTACAATGGCAGCAACCGATATCAACCGCACGACCACCATCACCCTGCCCGGCGAGGTGTCCAGCGAGATCCTGCAGAAGACCCAGGAGAGCTCTGCCGTCATGGCACTGGCCCGCTCCATCAAGCTGCCGGGCCTGGGCACGACCATCCCCATCATCACCGGCGACCCCGAGGCCGCCTGGGTGGGTGAGACCGAGAAAAAGCCGGTCAAGCGCGGCACTCTGGCCACCAAGGTCATGCAGCCCTACACGCTGGCCGTGATCGTGCCCTTTTCCAACCAGTTCCGCCGCGATGTGCCGGCCCTGTACGACGAGCTGGTGAAGCGCCTGCCGCTGGCGCTGGCTCAGAAGTTCGACGCCACCGTGTTCGGCGGCGTGACGGCCCCCGGCTCCAACTTCGACACCCTGAAAGCCTGCACCGCGCAGGAGATCGGCACCGACGCCTACGCTGGTCTGGTGGCCGCTGACGCCGACATTGCCGACCACAACGGCATCCTGAACGGCTGGGTGCTGTCCCCCAAGGGCAAGGCCCTGCTGCTGAATGCTGTGGACGGCAACAAGCGCCCGCTGTTCATCAACAGCGTGGCCGAGGGTGCCGTGCCTATGATCCTGGGCTCCAAGACCGTGCAGAGCAAGGGCGCATATGTTTCCGGCACTCCGGATGTGGTCGGCTTTGCCGGTGACTGGACCCAGGCGGTGTATGGCACCGTGGAGGGCGTACAGATCGCCATTGCAGACCAGGCTACCCTGGATGACGGCGGCACCCCCATCAACCTGTTCCAGCAGAACATGTTTGCCGTGCGTGCCGAGATCGAGGTGGGCTTCCGCTGCGACACCACCGTGTTCAACAAGCTGACTAAGGCGGCGGGCTGATGGTGGAGTTTATCAATCAGCTGACCGGTACGGTCATGTACGTTGCGGAGGAGCGCGCGGCAGAATACGCCGCTGCAGGCCATAAGCAGGTGGCGCGGGACCCTCCCGCTGCCCCTGCGGCAGAAAAGCCCAAGGCGGCCCGCAAGACCAGAGCAAAGTGAGGTGCTTCCCATGCTTTACGCTGAAGTGCAGGATGTGGAGGCCGGCTTCCGTGCTCTCTCCAAAGAGGAACAGACCCGCTGCGTTGCCCTGCTGAGCGAAGCGGCCGTGATCATCGACCACTACAACCCGGACGCGGATGCCGACACCAAGCGTGTGGTGTCCTGCCGGATGGTGCGCCGCCAGTTGGGCGAGGACGACAGCACGGGCGGCGTCAGCTTTCCCATGGGTTCCACCCAGGGCACCGCCACGGCGCTGGGCTACTCCCAGAGCTGGACCATGAGCGGCGGCTCTTCCGGCGAGCTGTATCTTTCCAAGCTGGAAAAGAAACTGCTGGGCGTGGGCAGCCGCGTGGGGGCCCGCAGCCCGCTGGAGGACTTATGTTGAAAGGCATCGACATCACCCTGTACGAAAAGACCCAGTCCGGCACCGACGAGGCCGACGCCCCGGTCTACACCGAAACGCCGGTCACCGTGCACAACGTGCTGGTGGGCGAACCCTCCGCCGAGGAAATCACCACCGAACTGCAGCTGACCGGCCGGCGGCTGGCCTACACGCTGGCCATCCCCAAGGGCGACGCCCACGACTGGAACGACGTGCAGGTGGCGTTTTTCGGCCAGCACTTCCGCACCTGCGGGGGCGTCGTGCAGGGCATCGAGCGCATGATCCCGCTGTGCTGGAACAAGAAAGTGCAGGTGGTAAGGGATGAGTAAAGTGCGCTTTGAACTGGACCGTGCCGGGGTGCGTGCCCTCATGCGCTCCCCGGAAATGCAGGCCGTGCTGAAAGCGCGGGCCGACACCGTGAAGGACCGCTGCGGCGACGGGTACGAGGCCTATGTGGCCCAGACCCGCGCCGTGGCCGTGGTGGAGACCGCCACCCGGCAGGCCGTTGACGACAACTCGGCCAACAACACCCTGCTCAAAGCCACATCAGCCAGCCGGAAGGGTGGACCGTGCACGAGCACAAACGCCACTTGAAGGACGGCAGGGTCATCACCGTAAGGAGCTACCAGAGGAAGAAATGATCGAAGAAACCATCCGCAGCTTTCTGGCCGAGCGGCTGGACGTGCCGGTGCGGCTGAGCGTGCCAACACCGGCCCCCGCCCGCTTCGTGGTGGTGGAAAAGACCGGCTCCGGCTATGAGGACGGCATCTACAGCGCCACCATCGCGGTGCAGTCCTACGGGCCAGCCGCCACCAGCCACGACGGCACCCTGGATGCGGCCAAGCTCAACGAGCTTGTCAAGGCCGCCATGCAGGACGCCGACAACCTGCCGCAGCTTGTGCGCTGCGACCTTTATTCCGACTACAATTTCCCCGACACCACCCGAAAACGACCCCGCTATCAGGCCGTTTTCGGCGTGGTGCATTACTGATTGAAAGGAGCCTTTTTTATGGCAGATGCAAAGAACGTGACCGCTGCAAAGCCCAAGGTGGGCGGTGCCGTCTGGCGTGCCCCGCTGGGCACCACTTTGCCTACCGACGCCAAGACCGCGCTGGACAAGGCATTCAAGTCGCTGGGCTATATCTCCAGCGACGGCCTGACCAACTCCAACTCGCCCTCCAGCGAAAACACCACTGCCTGGGGCGGCGACACCGTACTGACCCAGCAGACCGAGAAGCCGGACACCTTCGTTTTCACCCTGCTGGAATCCCTGAACCCTGACGTGCTGAAGGCCGTGTACGGTGACGACAACGTCACCGGCGACCTGACCACCGGCATCACGGTCAAGGCCAACTCCAAAGAACAGAAGGACTGCTGCTGGGTGGTGGAGATGATCATGAAGGACGATGTGAACAAGCGCATCGTCATCCCGGACGCCGCCGTCACCTCGGTGGGCGACATCACCTATTCCAACGGTGCGGTGGGCTACAACACCACCCTGACCGCCGTGCCGAATTCTGTCGGCGACACCCACTATGAATACATCACCGCCAAGGGCGTGTAAGGAGGACAAAACGCATGATCACTGCAAAAACCAACGACGGCTTTGAGATCGAACTGGACGAGGACGCACTGGACGACGCCGAGCTGCTGGACGCCTTGGGCGGCATGCAGGACGGCAACGTCTTTGATATGAGCCACCTGACCCTGCGCCTGCTGGGCAAGGAGGGCCGGAAGAAGCTGTACAACCACCTGCGCACCCCGGACGGCCGCGTGCCGGTGGCCAAGGTGGCGGACGCTCTGGGTGAGCTGATGAACAGCTTCACAGCCGGAAAAAACTCTGCATCCTCGCCGAACTGATCGCATCGGACGAGGACGCCCTGATCTGCGATTTTGCCCAGTATTACCATGTACTGGACTGGCGCGCCCTGCCGCTGCGTCTGGCCGCCACCCTGGCCGCAGGCCTGCCGGAAACAAGCCGCAGCCTGCGCAAGGCGGCAGGCCGCACGGTGGACTTTGAGACGGAACTGCTGGCCTATGCCGCCGACCGCCTGACCCAGGTGCTCTGGTGGCTGCACAGCGACACGTCCAAGCCGCCCTCCGTGCTGGCCGACCTGCGCGGCGAGGCGGACACCAGCAACGTGCAGTGCTACGCCAGCGCAGAAGAATTTGACGCCGCCCTTGCGGCGCTGAAAGGAGGTTGACACCATGGCGGACGGAATTGAACTGGGCAAGGCGTATGTCCAGATCGTGCCCTCGGCGCAGGGCATCACCGGCAGCATTTCCAGCGTCCTGAACGGCGAAGCCGCCAGTGCAGGCGACAGCGCGGGGCAGACGGTCGGCGAGAACCTCGCTGGATCCATGAAGAAAGCCCTTGCCGCCTCCGGGGTGGACAAGACCATTTCCGGTGCGCTGGATGCGTCCGGCGTCCTGAAGAAAAACGCCAGTGGGGTCCAGCAGGTACAGGAATCCCTGTCCGGCGCGATCGCAAAGGCCGTCATGCTGACCTCTGCCATCCAGACCGCCGCCGCAAAGGTCAAGGACCTTGCCAGCAGCTTCATCCGGTCCGGCGTGCAGTACAACGCCCAGATCGAGACCTACCGCACCGCCCTGACCAACATGCTGGGCGATGCGGAAAAGGCCAGCGCCATGCTGGACAGCATCAAGCAGGACGCCGCCCGCACCCCGTTCAGCACGGACGCGCTGGTGGAAGCCAACCAGTACCTGCTGAGTGCAGGTGAGAACGCCGAGTACAGTCAGAAAACCATCCTCGCCCTGGGCGATGCCATCAAGGCCACCGGCGGCGGCGACGCCGAACTGAGCCGCATGGCGCAGAACCTGCAGCAGGTGGCCAATGTCGGCAAGGCCAGCGCGGTGGACATCAAGCAGTTTGCGTTTGCGGGCATCAACATCTATCAGGTGCTGGCCGACTACACCGGCAAGTCGGTGCAGGAAGTCCAGAACATGACCGTCACCTATGACGTGCTGACGCAGGCGCTGCAGGCTGCAGCCGAAGAGGGCGGGCGCTACTACGGCAGCATGGAGACCCAGAGCGAGACCCTCTCCGGCCGCATCACCACCCTGCAGGACAATGCCAAGCAGCTGGCCGGTGAGCTTTCCACCGGGCTTTCCAGCGCTTACGGCACCGTGGTGGAAAAGGCCAACGAGTGGGTCACTTCCATCCTGAGCGATGATGAAAAGCTGCAGCAGCTCAACACTACCGTGACCGTTGTCACGGCGGCCATCGCTGCAGGCACCAGCGGATTTATCGCCTACCGCACGGCCATGGCCATCTCCGGCGTCATCAGCGCAGTGCGCAATGCCACCGAGGGCATGACTATTGCGCAGGCGGCCCTGAACGCGGTCATGGCAGCCAATCCCGTCGCCATCGTGGTGACGGCTCTGGCTGCCCTTGCGGGCGGTCTGGCAACGGCCTATGCCGCAAACGAGGACTTCCGGGAGGGCTGGAACAGCGCGTGGAGTTCCATCAAGGACTGGTTTTCCTCGGTGGCAGACTATATCCTCGACAAGCTGAATGTGATCATGGCCGTAGCCAACGGCGTCGGAAATGCGATCGCCGCACTTGGCCGCCTGGAAAGCCCTGTGGACGCCTACAACGCTGCCTATCATCAGACCTGACAGAACTACGCGGACAACAAGACCCAGCAGCGGCAGAAGGACGGCGGCCATGCACGGCGCACCTCCAACGGCGGTATGTGGTCGGATAAGCTCCCGAACACGGCCAGCAACGCGGTCATCAGCAGCATTGCGCCTTCTACCGGCGGCACCACGAGCAAGAAGAAAGCCACCTCCACAAAGCCCGCCACCGAGACCCTGCTGTGGTCCCTGCAGGACGTCGGCACCAGCGTTTCCCAGAATGCCCTGGGTAAGGTCACGACCCAAACAGTGGAGCTGACCGAGCACCTGAAAAAAGGCTCTGAAGAGTACAACCGCCTGACCAAGACCGTGACCGAATCCGGTAAGGAAATGGTCAACGGTGTGGCCAAGAACTACAAGACCGTCACCAAGTATGTGACCGAAAACGGCAAGACCACCGCCCAGACCCAGAAGGTCTACGAGGAAATTGCCGCCACTGTAGCCAAGACCGTTACGTCTACAACGGATTCCGTCGTCAACGGCATTGCCACCAGCACCAAGACCATCACCGAGACCCTGACCGACAAAACCACGACCCAGAAGCAGGTCCTCACCGAGACCTACAACGACATCGTGGACGGAGCGCTGGTCACGGTGGAGCGGGTCAAGACCGTTGCCGCCGATGGTGTCCCGCAGATCACCGAGGAGATCAAGAAAGCCTCTGCCAATAGCTTTGACGGCCTTGTCAAGGGCTGGCAGGACGAGGCCGACAAGGGCGTGGTGGGCACCTTTAATACGCTGGTGAACGCGGTCAAGAAACAGGACTGGCAGAGCGTGGGCGAATGGGTGCTGTCCACCCTGTACAACGGCCTTGCCCCGCAGGCAAAGCAGCTCATTGACGACTTCGGCAAGAACCTGATCCAGCAGGTCAACGGCTTGCTGGGCAAGGGCGTCAGTGCCGTCTCCAACGGCCTGTGGGATATGGGCGGCGACCTTGCCAAGGGCCTGACCAGCGGTTTTGCGGACGTGATCACGCAGGCGCAGGGCCTTGGCTCCACCCTCACCGGCATCTTTCAGGGTCTGAAAGGCCCGCTCACTGCGGCTGCCGCTGCCATCAGCACCGGCCTGAAGGGCGGACTGATCTCCAGCTTCCCGGAGATTTTGGCCTCCATGGGCACCCTGATCGGCTCCATCGGCAGCGCCTTTGTGGGGATGCTGGAAGCCGTCGCGGCGGCACTGTTCCCCACCGGATTCGGTGCCCCGCAGGCGCTGCTCATGATTGCGGCAGGCGTGGCCCTGACCGCTGCCATTGCGGCCATCGTGGCCGGCGTCGGCGGCGCGTTCAAGCGCAAGACCACCCCCGGCATCTCCGGCGGCACTTCCGGCAGCAGCACGACCTCCACGGCCTCCGGTTCTTTGTGGGACTACGAGAAGCGCGCCCCGCTGCCGCAGCGCACCCAGCGCCCCAACATCGAGGTCAACCAATATATTTATTCCAAGGCGCAGACGGCTGCCGACCTGATGCGCGAGGCACAGTACGAACAGGAAAGGGCGGTGCTGCAGGGTGTTTGACGCGATCTTCAAGGCCAGCAACGGCCTGACCTTTTCCTTTGGCTACAAGGCGGGCGTGCTGTGGAGCTGCGACCCGCTGGGCGACCTGCCCCCAGTGCGGCCAGCAGCTGCGCGTGCCCCGCGGGCGCGTGCCCGTGGAGCTGGAGACCAGCCAGGGCTACCAGCAGGTGGGTGCCACCGTGGACAGCCGGAGCATCTCCGGCGTCACCCGCACCATCACCGGGCGCATCCTGCGCAACGCCGACTACTGCAAGCGCCAGCTGCGGGACATTTTTGCTCCCGGCGTCACCGGCCGCCTGACCGTGGCCGGAAAATACTGGTGTGACGCCGAGGTGCAGCGCTGCCCGGCCATTTCGCCGGCAGTGCTGTGGCCAACCTTCAGTTTCCAGCTCTACTGCCCGAACCCCTACTGGCACAGTGTGGCCAAGACCACGGCAGCCACCATCAAGGTAACGCCCGTGTTCCGGCTGCCGGTGTGCTACACCTCGCATCAGTACGGCATCCGGGAACAGGCCAGCTACATCCGCATCCTCAACAGCGGTCTGGACACCCGGAGCTGGAAGCTCTCGCTGACCGCCCGGGGCGAGGTGGTCAACCCCGGCGTCATCAACCCGGAGACCGGCGAATATCTGCGCTTCATCACGACCCTGCAGGACGGTGACGAGCTGCAGGTCTACCGGGAAAACGGCGAGCTCCGGGTGGAGCGGGTCATCGACGGCAAAGGCTACGACGTCCTTTCGTTGCTGGACGGCAGCAGCACCCTCTGGACGGTATACCACGGGGCGCAGGCATGGCAGCGCACGGCGGATTCCGGCGACGGCTGGCTGTTTCTGTCGCTGACCATGCATGCCGCATTTACCACGATCATCACGGAGGGTTCCAATGGCTGAGATCACATCCGCCCTGACGGCATCCGGGTACAAGAGCCTCTGCGTCTATAACGACCGGCTGGAGCTGCTGGGCCGCATCGAGAGCTGGCTGTCTCTGGTCTGGCCGGAGCGCTACAACGTCTACAGCAACGTGCAGGGGGCTCAGCTGGAGCTCCACGACACCACCGCCCTGCAGGCCCTCTGCCGCCCGGACCGTTATCTCTGGCTGGTCGGCAGCGACCGGCTCATGCGCATCGTGTCGGCCCAGAAAGCCGATCACAAGCTGGTCCTCTACACCAAGGACGCCGCCTGCATCCTCGACGAGCGGGTCAGCACGGGCACCCTGAGCAGCTTTGCCGTGGAGGACACGCTGCGTGGTCTGGTGTCCGGGGCCGCCGCATGGCCCTGCCTGGAGCTGGGCGACCCGGCCGGTCTGGCCGACGCCTACGCCGGAGAGGTCAAGCCCGGCAGCCTGCTGAGCATTGCAGAGCAGGTGTGCCAGGAGCTGGACATCGGCTTCCGGGTGCGGTTCGACCAGCAGCAGAACAAGCTGCTGTTTGAGCTGTACCGGCCCAAGCTGGACCCCAACGCCCGCTATGCGCCCCAGTACGGCAACCTGACCGACCTGGCCTATACCGAGAGCATCACGGACTACAAGAACATCTGCACCGTGGTGGGGGCCGACGGCACGGTGACCGTGGGGGCCACCGACAACACCGGGACGGCCCGGCGGGAGATGCTGCTGGATGCCTCCAGCAAGAAAAAGGAGGACGGCCAGTCCCAGAGCGAGTACCTTGCCGCCCTGCGCACGCTGGGCGAGCAGGAGCTGGCGAAGCACACCCGGCTGGAGAATTTTGAGTTCACCCCCACCGGCCCCGTGACGGTGGGCAAGGTGGTGGCGGCCAGCCTGCCCGGCACCGACATCCAGGCAGCGGCCCGCATCACGTCGGTGACCCTGCAGTCTCAGAAGGGTGAAAATACGGTCAGTACCGAGATCGGCACCCCCATCCTCAGGAGGAAAAACACATGAGCATCATTACCTATCCGCTGGACGGCGTGACCTACAGTGCCGAAGATGTAGCCACCTACCTGTGCACCCGCACGTCCGGCGTCTACGCAAAGGACAGCAATTTCGCCGTCAGCATCACCGGCACCCGGCAGATCACCATTGCCCCGGGCCTTGCCTGGATCAACTACGACGACTTCAAAGGCGTGTCCGTTTGCAGCCGGGAGGACACGGTGCTGACCGTGCCCGACGCCGACAACACCCTCAACCGGGTGGATCGTGTGGTGCTGCAGTTTGATACGTCGTCCAACCTCACCGCCATCCGACTCAAGACCGGCACGCCTGCCGTGGCCGCTCAGCCGCCCGACATCCTGCAGAACCACAACCAGTACGAGCTGGGCCTGTGCACGATCTCTGTCCCGGCGGGG
>OLPT01002042.1_pt1 | contig 11205 bp, 22 predicted proteins | sample 1673051 | NCBI WGS metagenome assembly OLPT01 (sample SAMEA3136750, study PRJEB25190) | human gut metagenome | biome: human gut; feature: human-associated habitat; material: faeces | place: Austria | collected 2013
TGTAACAGTAGTTGATTGCCATATTTAAGTTTGGAGGTAATAGCTATGAAAATAACAAATATTTTAGATTTAATCTTAGAAGATAAAAGAAAGGTGAATTGTTATGACAAAAGAAATGATACGGCTATTAAATCAACTTGCAGATTTGGCAGATGAAGCAAGTGAAACAATATTTGATGACGGTAAAAAGAATGGAACAGGCGGAATACTAAAGCTATGTGATAAGCTGACAATAAAGATTGACAAGTATTTAGGTAATTGATTAAAAAAATAATATATTGACTTCAATTTATGACATGATATAATTATATTATAAATATGAAGTTTATGGAAACATCTTAATGTTTTCTTTAATAATTATATAGTTTTTTTAGAGTAATCGAATCCTATTTGGGTTTGATTACTCTTTTTTTATTTTCTTTTTTACAGTATGAACTGTTTACATAAATTAAACAATGTAATTTTCAAAGGAGGAATTTGTATGAGTGAATTAATAAAATTAAATAAAGTGTTTGAAGTCAAAAAAGGAAACAGAATCTCAAAATGGAAAGTAATAAAACATCCTTATTTTGATGATTTAACTTTGGTAAAAAACTACTGTGGTTTATATGGAGAAATGACAAACGGAATTTCAAAAGAAGATTACAAACATATTAATGGAAAAACAACTTTAGCTACTGCTTATAATGATGCGTTTAAGTTAAGCTAATAAAATAATAATTTAAAGGAGAGATAAATATAATGTTGAATAATGTATTGAATATAGTTGAAAACGAACAATCAAGTGAATTTTATCCAACTCCGGCGAGTTTGGTTGAAAAAATGATTAGTGGAATACATTGGGAAAGTGTAAAAACTATTTTAGAGCCGTCAGCAGGCAAGGGAGATATTTTAAGAGAAGTTGCAAAAAATGAAGAATATAAACAATTTGATGTTGATTGTATTGAAATTGATTCTAATTTGCGACAGGTACTTAAATATAATTTTGGAGATAGAAAATTAGAATTACAAAATGAAATAGAGAATATAACAAGCAAATACAACTGTTGTAATCCTAATTTATTGCGATATTATAATAACACAACAAAACAATATGAAGATTTACCTCGTAAAGATGTTGAGAAGTTAGAGAAAATAAAAATGGAAAAAGAAACATTTTTTTCAAACGGAATACATATTATTCACGATGATTTTCTCACATATAAACCGTATAAGCGTTACGATCTTATCCTCATGAATCCACCATTTTCTAACGGTGATAAGCATCTATTGAAAGCTCTGCAAATGCAAGAGAAAGGCGGTAATATCGTTTGCTTACTTAATGCCGAAACGCTTCGCAATCCATATACAGAAAGCAGAAAAGAGTTAATTAGACAACTTGATAAATATGATGCAGATATTGAATATATAGAAAATGCTTTTATATCGTCAGAACGCAAAACAGGTGTTGAAATTGCACTTATAAAAATCGCAATAGAAAATGTACAGGAGAAAAGCGACATATATGAGAAAATGGCTAAAGCTGAAAATGTAGATGATGTATTTGAAGATAGCACATATCTTGATGTTACTGATTACATAAAATCAATGATTGTACATTTTAATGTTGAGGTAAAAGCCGGTCTTGAATTAATCAGACAGTATAGAGCATTAAAACCATATATAACATGTAGCTTCAGTGATAATCATTATGAAAAAGGTGGTATTTTACGATTGACAAATAAAAATGGCAATTCTTATGATCAAATTTCAGTAAATGAATATCTGAAAGATACACGCCTTAAATATTGGAAAAAACTGTTTTCAAATCGGAAATTTACAGAAAAGCTAACGAGTAAATTACAAGATGAATGGCGTGAAAAAGTCGGAACACTATCAGATTATGACTTTACTGAATTTAATATACAGACTGTTATTGTGGAGATGAATTCACAAGTAAAACAGGGTATAGAAGATGAAATAATAGCCATGTTTGACCGTTTGACTGCCGAGCATTCTTATTATCCTGAATTCTCTAAAAACAGACATTATTATAACGGTTGGAAAACCAATAAAGCACATAAAATAGGCAACAAGGTAATAATACCTTGTTATGATGTATTTAGTAGTTGGAGTAGTGAGCCACGATCATATCAAGCACGAGAAGTATTAGAGGATATTGAACGCATATTTAATTTTCTTGATGGTGGAATGACAAGAGAATTAAATTCTTGGGATTTCATAGATTATAACTTCAAAAATGGTGTCACAAAAAATATTGAATGTAAGTATTTTAAAGCAACATTTTATAAAAAAGGTACAGTACATTTAGTATTTACTTGTCCTGAACTTATTGATCGCTTTAATATTTATGCGGCACAGCAAAAGCAGTGGTTACCGCCGAGTTATGGCAGAAAAACATATAAAGATATGTCAAGTGAAGAAAAAGCTGTTATAGATAGTTTTCAAGGTGAAAAGGAATACAACAAAATTATGAATAATTCAGATTATTACCTTGCACCTGTTACCAATAATCAAATTCTAAGATTGGAATGATTTTATTCAATGAAAGCAAGTCAAATAAATAAGAGCAATAAATATATTGTTGACTTCAATTTACGATATGATATAATTATATTATAAATATGAAGTTTATGGAACATTTTAATGTTTCCTTTTTAATTAATATAGTTTTTTTATGAGTGATTAAACCCAAATAGGGCTTAATCACTCTTTTTTATTATTTTTGTTACAGCTATTAAGCTGTTTATATATATTAAGTTAAATGAAATGGAGGAAAAAGAATTATGAAATTTAAAACTTGGGAAGAAATGTATCGCTATTTAGAGAATGAAGGTGATCTGTATAATCCGTTACTTGAGCTTTATGTGTTTCTATATAATGAAGCCGGAGCATTATGCACTTATAATATAAGTGAAGAAAAAGCAACGGAGCTTTCTGTTAAATCAAAAAAATACAATGAGGATTGGTCTGCATTTCTCAGTGTTGGCGGTAATATTCTTGATAATGACGATTTTGACAGAGAGCTTAAAAGAGATTCTTATTTAGAATTATCTTATGAATTTTGTAAAAAACATTTTAATAAAGACGGATGGAGTGACACAAAGAGAATTAAGAATGGAGGAGAATTAATATGAGTTGGGAATTAACTGATTGTACATTACCTGATGAAAAAGAGAAGGTGCAAGTTACTTATTTAAAAAATAATAAAGAATATTGTGATGTATTCGCTGTATTGGTTGGAAATGAATGGTATACAGAGGACGCTGACGGCAGTATTGTTCCTTTTAAGCATAAAATAATTGCTTGGCAATACCCTTGCAGTCCTTTCCCATTAGAGGAATTTGACAAAAATCGTTTTGAAATGGACCTTGAATTTTTCAGACAATACATTCCACACGAAAAAACTGATTTTGACAGCGAGGCTCACCGTATTTTTAGTGGCAGTGTAACTGATACAGTTTATATTGCAAAACCTATCACACAAATAGACATTGAGGCTATAAATGAAATATATTTTTATAAGAGTTGTGGAAGTATATATGGTATAGACCTTAAACCACCTATTACAAAAGGGGATATTGGCTCTTTAATTGTTGTGGTTTGCACAAGGGGCGACTTCAGAAGTTGTGAATTTATTCAAGTAGCAAGGTATGATAAAGTGATACAAAAAGTTAAAGAGGAGCTAAACAAGTACACAAATAAATTTATATAATTTAAGGTAAGCAGAAGAATTATGGACATCATAACACGAATGGATAAAGAAGAAATAGAAGCAGAAGATTAATTTGAAAGGAAGATTAAAATGAAAGTTACAGGATTGAAAAAGGCTGTTGGAGATTATCAAAAGTTTAATAAAGGTGGTCGATATGATCCACATTATGGTTTATTAATGTTTGATAAATCAACAGGCGAGTTGTGGACTGATGAATTTTATGATTTAGGACATAATTCTTATAACGTGTATAGCAATACTGATATAGTGGCTTTAGGACTTGAAATGCGGGATTATTACTTGCATGAGTTTGGCAGATATGAGCCTGAAGTCACAATGACAACAGTTAAAGATTTTATACTAAAAAATTATGAAGGATTTGAATTTTAAGAATAGAAAGTGAGGAATATTATGTTTAAATATAGCAATTACCATTTTGAACCGGAACGAAATTTAAAAGAATGTGAAGATAAAAATCTTTATACGCTTTCTAAGCACCTTAGAAGCGATAGAGAACTTGGAATGTGTGATTACGATTGGAAGAAATGCAACTATAGCTTGAAAAAGTTTTATACAGCAAGTTGTGGAAGCAAGTGTGATCTGTTCCGATGTGTCGAAAACGGAAAATTATATATTCCGGGTGAACACGAATTGTTCGAGTTTATTTGATAGTTGGAAGGAGAGAGTATTTATAAGGTAATTAGAATGTACAAATCAGGTAATGTTATGCAACGAAAGTATTAAAAATGCGATAACAGTAAGGATTGAGGAGGAATGACAAATGAATAAATTGTATCTGTATCCATCGGATTTTAATGTATCCGAAAGTAATCCAAATGGCGTTTGGGTTAGATTAAACGAAATTAATGAAATGATTGATTTTGAAGTGTTGCAAGTTGATGAGGATAAATTACAGGAATATTGTAATTTAAGAATAATGGAGGCAACAAAATGATAACAGATAAAAAATATACAATGATTGTCACTGAAGAAAATAACAACCACAATCTTAGTTTTTATGCTAATAATCCGTGGGAAGGTAATCTAAGTGACATTACATATGGAAATAATATTGATGAATTAATGCAAAGTAGTGATGGACTTGATAATGAAGGACTTTTCTATATGTTATATGAAAACAAAACCGGAAAGAGAATCGGCTCAGGAGTTGTTGAATACAGTGTGATACAAGAAGAAATAGAAGAATATGAAAAATAATATATTGATTTCAATTTACAATATGCTATAATTATATTATAGATATGAAGTTTTTAAGAAAATAATTGAAATTGTTTTCTTTTTAATTAATATAGTTTTTTATGAGTGATTAAACCCAAATAGGGCTTAATCACTCTTTTTTATTATTTTTGTTACAGCTATTAAGCTGTTTATATATTAAACATAATTATTTTTAAGGAGGAATTAAGTATGAATGATATTATTTTAGGTAGAAAATTACGGAATGCAATTGAGAAACACATTCAAGGAATGGAATATCATTTGCATACAATCAATGTGAATGGTAATAAAAGAGGTTGTTCGGGATTTATACGAAACCCTAATAACAACGCAATCGTTTATGTTAATACTGAAATAAGTACATATGTATTACGCTATATGTACAGATATGCGGATAATCTGAAAGATTACACAGGCTATCATAACAGATTCGCCAGTACATTAATTGAACTTTCAAGTAATATTGCAAAGTTATTAGAAGTGCCGGTTAATCAAACAAGAGATGTAAGAATATAAATAACTGAATTTAAAGGAGGATAACTTATGAAAAAATTAAAGAAACAAGTAAGAGGAACGTTTACATTTGATAAGGGGATTGTATCTGTTACTGATCCGTGCTATAGCGATAATGTATGGTGTAGAATGAATAATGTAAAAATTATACCGGGTAAATATAACTGCATATCGTACATTGACAGTGTAAGTAAAAGAACTTTCATATGTCAGATTTGCCTGCAAGGGCATAATTCGCCCCAACAAAACAGTAAAAAAGAATGCATTGGAAGTATCAGAGTAGATCTCAGTATGGCAGGATTTTATCAAGATAAGCCCAATTATTCTGAGGGAGAATGGTATGACTTTTGTAAAGCCATCAAAGCAAATAATTTTGATTATCTGATAAATGAACATGGCTTTTGTACCTCATCAGGATATGGTGATGGATCATATGATGTATATGCTTACAGATGCAAAGACGGTATATACTGTCTTGAAATTATATTTTAAAAGGAGGAATTCTATTGATTTTATGGACAATTCAACCAAAAAGTACATTGGATATTATTAAAGAGAAAGGTGTTTTTACGTGTGATACAACCAAAAGTGAATGGTATAATTCGTCAAATGAATTTCACAGAGCTTATGATTGGCTTGTGAAAGAAATGGATAATAGAGGTATATATCACCCAAAAGAATTACAATTACCTCTTTGGGCTTGGCATACAATAGAATATAAGCATCAAAAACCGGATTATTATGAAATGGGTTTTGGCAAAGAAGGTGATGAATTAATATGCATTGAATTTGAAATCTCTGATAATGAAGTTTTACTTTCTGATTTTGATAACTGGCTGTTAATTCTTAATAATGATTTTGTTACCGAATGTAATAACGGAAAGGAATGGGACGAAGAACAGCAATGGTTAGATAATTTACCGGAAGATAAAAGAAAAACAGCAATTATTAATAGTTGGCAAAGAATTTTCAATCTTGAAGCGGTAAATAATGATATAAGAATTGCAGGTTCGTATATTCAAGCTACTTTTTGGCAGTTAAAGAAAGAAATGATTAGAAAAGTCGAATATTTTACACTAACAAAACATTATCATATATTTTAGCATTACCATTAAGGACCGGAAGATATTTAAGTGAAGGAGTGATTATTATGTTACAGTTAAAACAATATAAGGGAGATACATGGAAAGGATATTATGGATTCACCTTGCAGCCAAATTTTTGGTATGGTATTGATACCGAAACCAATCAAAAAATTGTGACATCCGGTTGGGAAAATAACGGTATGGTTGCAATATATTACTTTAATGCCGGCAATTCAACTTGGGTATTAAAATGGATTGATATTGAAGAAAATGATTTTCTGATTGAGGAAATCCCAAAAGTCGATACTTCGGATAAATTGTCATTTTCAAAATGGCTTGAAGAAATTAAAGGTATTGATTGGAATGACTATGATGAGGTTTATTCTGACTTTATGGTTGATGAATTAAATACCGAATACCAATACTATTTATATGATGAAACCCCATTGTTTGTACAAAAATATATGACGGAGTAAAGGAGAATGAAAATGAGTAATAATAAGCATAATGCAGATTTAGGAAAAGAATATAATGGATTGCATCCAACAATGATATTAATTAATATGGCTTTAAAATACGGTATATTGCAAGGCGATTATAGTCGAGGATATATAGAAGTTGTAAAAAAAGAGCCAAATTCAGATATTTGTTGGTCCGAATTTATGCGAAAAATTGATTTTGCTAAGGAACTTGATAAAAATCCTGAACAAAAAGAACGACTTGCTGAAATGGTCAAACATTATATCGGAGATAATGGAATATTCAATATTAATGTCTATGAAGTTTATTCTACGCAAATCCCGGTGAAAGCCAATTCATATGAAGAAGCCGTAAAAAAAGTAGAGGAAATGTATAAAAAGAAAGAGATAATATTAGAACTTGATGATTTAACAGAGTATAAAATTTCATAATAGCAAATATATAGGAGGTATCGCAAAAATCATAATAATTAAAAAGGATGAAATATTATGAAATCAGAAATTTTAGGAACACAGATGCCGGTAGTTATTTTACTTCGACCTATATTTTTATTAATTTTAGGTCTTAGAAAGTCGGAATATCTTGTATCAGAAGAAATTTAAGTTGACTTCATTTTTATATATGATATAATTAAGATAAAATATGAAGTTATTGAAAGCGTTAAGTTTTCTTTGTTATAAAAAGTTTTCAGAACAGACTAAAAATACCCAAAAAGGTGATTTAGTCTGTTTTTTTTTAAGTAAATATTTATTATATTACGAATATAATCTTAATAATAAATTAGCTATTTAATAATCAGATTATAATTATAAAGATTAAGATAAGGAGGAAAATATGAAAACTGTATTAATAAGTATTCAGCCCAAATGGTGTGAATTAATTCTAAGCGGTGACAAAACACTTGAAATCCGAAAAAACAAACCTAAATTAATAACACCATTCAAGTGTTACATTTATTGTACACAAGCAAAAACATTTACAGAATATTTGTGGACTTCAAAATCCGCAATACTCGGTAAAAAAGCTGATATTTCAAACGGTAAAATTATCGGAGAGTTTATCTGCGATAAAATTATACAAGAAGTACCGAGAAATAGGACATCACAATCTGAATACCGGGAATATTGTGAATTATTAAACGGAAGTTGTCTCACAAACGATGATTTAATTCGATACGGAAAATGTTATTCTCTTAACGGATGGCATATTTCCGAATTAAAAATTTACGATAGACCTAAAGAGTTACAAGAATTTAATTTGAAACGACCACCGCAAAGTTGGTGTTATGTAAATGAAATATGAAAGGAGAAAAAAAACAATGAGAAAGAAAAAATATTTTGATATAAAGAATTATGAAAACAAGTTAAATCGTGTAATGGAGAGATTTGGCGTAGATACATACAATTACGGTTGGAACAAAGACAGCTGTTTTATAGAATTTACTTATAAAAATCAGAATTATAGATTAGAGCATTCTTTAGCAAAGGCTGCCAAGCATAATCAAGATATATATTATGTATCTGATTTGTTTGCTGAACTTGTAATGTCTTTAGGAGATATTGCTCAAATTACTGAACGAGGTATATATGAGTTATCAGTATGGATTGAAGGAATGAAAACACTACCTCAACAAAAAAGTATTCCACAATGTTTTAAAATATTGGGATTTACTGAAATTCCAACAAAAGCAGAATTAAAAAGTCAATTTCGTAATTTAGCTAAGGAAAGTCAACTTGATAATGGTAATAATTCGGAATTGTTATGCTCATATCAAAGAGCATATGCAGAAGCTGAAGAATATTTGAAAGAATGCAATTAAAGGAGGGGATTTGTAATGAAACGTTCTGAATTAGAAAAATATTTAGGGAAAAGAGTCACTGTTACTTTGTTTGATGGTGATGTGATTTCCGGTGAGTTACATAAAACCGGTGAGGAAGCGTTTAAAAACGATCTTAATTTTTACATTCCTCAAAAACATTATTTTTGCACTAATCCAATAACTCATACGATTTTTCGTTGCTCACATGTAAAAAAATTAAAAGAAGAATAAAAATTATGAGAGTACAAAGGAACATAGCAGCAAAATAAAAAAGCTGCTTAATCAAAAAAGAAATTAAATCAGTATTTAAGGAGGAATTTTATAATGAATCGTACTAAAGTAGAAAAACTTTTAGGAAAAAGAGTAACTGTGACTCTAACAGATGGTGACATAATTACAGGTAAGTTACATAAAACCGGTGAAGAAGAATTTAAGGATAATCCTAATTTATATGAGCCTGAAGATTATTATTTTTGTATCAAACCAACAGGGTATACTCTATTTCGTTGTTCTCAGATAAGATTTTTGAAAGAACGAGATATTAAAAAAAAGTATGAACTTACTAAAGAAACAATTACAACTTTAGGAGGAAGAAAATTACACAGAATAAGAGCATTAAAAAATTTTGCTGATGTTAAAGTTGGTGATTTGGGAGGTTTCGTTGAAAAAGAGAAAAATCTGAGTCAACAAGGTGATTGTTGGGTATATGATGATGCCAAAGTATATGAGCAATCAAAAGTATATGATAATGCTCAAATTCGTAATGATGCAGAAGTATACGGTCATTCTAAAGTGTATGGTAATGCGAAAGTATTCGGTAATGCACAAATATATCATTATGCTGAAATATATGATGAAGCAGAAGTGTTCTATACTGCTGTTGTATATGATGAAGCAAAAGTATATGGAATAGCACAGGTTAATGGTTGTTCTAAAGTATGTAATCAGGCTCTGGTTATGGATCATGCGGTGATAAATAGCAGTTTAATATCTCGAAATGCATTGATATGTAATAATGCATTTGTACAGAATGCTACAATTAGCTTGGATGCTAAAATTACTGATAGGAACAACTATATAACAATTAATAATTTTGGTTCAAACAATGAGACAATTACTGCATTTACTACGAAAAATGGAGAGATATATGTAAAGGGTTATAGTTTTGATAGTACATTATCAGAGTTTATACAAGAAGTAAAAAAATGCCTGACGGTAGTAAATTTACGAAAGAATATCTTTTAGTAATAGAACTAATAAAAACACATTTCGATATAAATTAAGGAGCAAAGAATATGAAAGAAATATTATTTAGAGGTCAAGCCAGACGAAAAGGTGAAAAAATAATAAATGGGAAAGGTGACAAATGTGATAGTCACTGGGTTTACGGTGAAATAACCCAATTCAATGTAAAAAATAATAAAGCCATTATTCATCAAAATAAGCCATCTATATGTCAATATACAGTGTATACCGATACTGTTGGAGAATATAGTGGATTAACTGATGTAAATAATCATAAAATATTTGAAGGTGACATTGTACGCATATTAGATAACCAAATTGGAGTGGTTGTAAAATGTTGGGGTACATTTGGTATAGAAATAAAGCCTTCTATAGATTATGATTATTTGGCACTCGAAATAGAAGAAATAACAGGGTGCGACAATCATCCTTCATTTTGTCACTGCGACAATTTTATTTCGTTACATGAATTAATGTGGAACTATAATCAAGAAGATGATTCATGTTATGTAATTGAGATAATCGGAAATATCTATGATAATTCTGATTTGTTATTTTCATATGAAACAACTCTTGAAATAGTTTCAAACGCTATTCAAGCTATTAAACATATGACACCGCAACAGGACAACGCATTAGCTATTACTGAAAAAGCATTGGAGAAACAAATTCCCACAAGCATCAAAGTATGGAATGGACAATGTTCTTGTCCGACATGCAATAAATTGTTTGGTAATCGTTCTGACATAGAAAAAAAGATTGGTTGGGATATGCAATACTGCAAGTTTTGCGGTCAAAAATTGGATTGGAGTGATATAAATGAGTAAAAAATATATAGGCTATAAAGGAAGTGGATATAATCCGAAAAAAACAGCTATTCATTTAAACAAGACATTAACAAATTTTGTTTGCAAGGCAATGATGGCAAAATATAATATTAGCTGTAAGTATTAAAACTGATAACAAGGAGAGAAAGAAAATGAAATGCGAAAAATGCGGAGCTGAAATTAAACAACTTATCATCAGTGTATCTGATGCATATGGTTCGGATTGTTCTATTAGTGTAGATATAACAGAATGCGAGAAAAATGCAGTTGTATTTGAAACTG
>OLPT01002045.1_pt1 | contig 11195 bp, 16 predicted proteins | sample 1673051 | NCBI WGS metagenome assembly OLPT01 (sample SAMEA3136750, study PRJEB25190) | human gut metagenome | biome: human gut; feature: human-associated habitat; material: faeces | place: Austria | collected 2013
TTATTGAAAGCGAAAGTGCTATTCGGAGAACTCTTTCACGTTAAATTCAACTAAGTGCGGAAAGAACCAATTAAGCGCTTACGATTTAACGACACTGTTATAGTCATTAAGATTAACAGTAATAAAAAACACATGCACACGTGCTTCATTTCTGATTATAAACATCTATAAATTTATAGTAGCATGCAGATTTTTTGTCAACAACTAAATTTTACAAATAAAAAAAGAAACGAGCACCCCGCTTAGGCAATAGCCGTACGGTAACAAACCCGTTTCTTTTCTTTGAATTTTACTCTAATCATATACTGATGTCAACAGCATTTCTGTTAATTTTTCTTTTGATCATTCAGCATCGCAACAATATTCATTGCCGGCAATAAGATAGGTGCCATTCCCGGCTGAGTTGTTATGGTAGAAATATAGCTTCTAATATATGGGAACAAAATAGCAATAGCATTTCTTTCAAGAATACTCATGTTTTCCTGCTGAGTATTGAATATTGCTCTTCCTTTTACCCAAACACATACTTTTTCATCTTGATCTGCAACTTTAGTTGTAAGAATAAGTTCAAACTTATCATCACCGATTTTATTCAGACTACGATCAACCTGAACTCCTAACTCCAGATCATCTAACAATCCATCTTTTTTTCTAAAGCTACTTTCTATAATTTCAATTTTGTCTAAAATAAGAGCACTTTCATATTTAGATCTGACTTCCATATTTTTTCTCCTAGCATGCAGTTGCGTAATCATCCATAAAATCAAACTCTGGCTTTACATTGCTTGTATTAATGTTGTTATTTGAATAATCAAAATACTTCTGAGGCGGCGTCAAAATCTGTTTTACATCTTCCTCCGTAATTGCATGCACTCCCTCTGCATCTCTTATCATAGGAGTTTTAGCGGTTTTACTCAATTCAACATTATACTTCTCGCACAATGAAAAGAACAATTCTTTATCTAACATTAAATCACCTCTTCTTCTTCATTATATATTAGCTTTGTTGATTTAATACATTCTTTTTTTGAAACACAAATTTGACGTTCATTAAATCCAAGGCCTGTAATATTCATTATTTTCTTCTGTAATTCTTTATCCTTCTTGTTTCTTCGCGTTGTATAACCTGCATAATCTTTCTGAAATGTTCTGGTAATAACAGCGATATTCTTTTTTTGCTTATAATAATCAAAGAAAAGAGCACGAAAATTTTTATCATCAAATACAGGCATATTTCCAGAACAATCTTTTTCTATTTCATCTATGCATTGGATAACCTCCGTGAAAAATGCATCCAATTGTTTATTATCATCCAAATCCAATACTTCTTCATCTGGTGCTTCTATAGTCGCCTTAAAAATCACTCTTCCAAAATCGTTATTATGAAAAGCAGCTGTTGCAGACCACCATAATGCTTTCTCATAATCGTCAAAAAAATATACTCCCTGTCCCAGCCAATGATCAGCACGATAATTGCATTTCGCAGGATCAAATCCATTACTTTCTATACTATCTTTATGTTTTGAACAGGTTCCATGATATCCTATTTCATTCATTCTTTACTCTCTTTTGGATTTTTATCAACGTCACTTTTTAAGTAGCTCAATTTCAGATTTTATTCAATACAGATATGATTATATATTTTACCACGCTCAAGCAAGCTCTGCAATCTCATTTCCATCCAATCAACACTTTATTTTTATTATATTATCGAATACAAACTTTCTTTCAAAATCTTTATTACTTCATCTGATAATGTCCGAATATACTGTTTCATTATGGGGACCATAAAATGGATTCCCTCTATGGACTCTGCTCTTGAAACTGCCACATAAAACTGTCCGGAATCCCAGCAACGAGGATCAATGTTAACCTGTCCAAAGGTTTGTCCCTGAGATTTATGGATGCTCATCGCCCATGCGATCTTAATTGGGAACTGTTTAAAGGATCCTACTATTTTTCTAACATTTTTTTTGACAATAACAGTTTCACCGTTTTTGTCTTTTTCTTTGCTTTCTTCTATATCCTGTCTCTCAATTTCTCGTTCATATCTGTATACATCAACCTTCTTTCCTTTATCTGTAAGAACTTGTATACAGGTTGCGTCTCCTCTTTCTTTGCTGATATCAATTATTGTACCCATGGTTCCATTCACATACTCGCCATTTGCATCATTCGCGGTGAGCATCACTTTTGCACCAACATTTACTACCAGGGACTGTTTCGCAAAACTTATATTTTTAATATCCTCATAAGTCACATCACCCTCAATAATAGTCCAAAATTTCTTTTCTGTTTTTTCATCCAAAGCTCTCATGTGTGCCTGATTGATTTTTCCTAATCTCCTTAACCAACTCTGCTGCCTTCTCTGCATCATCGGTTTTTACGAATATATCCACACCATATATTCCAAATCCAGACACCACATGCATCGCAACATTCGCACCTGATTCCTGCGAAAAAGCTGCTATTCCATTTTGCTTTAACATTTCCATGATTTGTTCTGTCTCTACTATATTTTGTGCATTGTAAATCTTGATATATTCCATCCGGTATTTTCATCATCTTCAATTACTGAGATATCATAAACATCCTATTCCTCTAACCATTCTCCCAGATCAACTGCAGTGAATGACCCGTCATCTTTTACTTCCGTAACGATCTTTTTACAATTTAATTGGTCATAGTCAATAAAAATATCGTTTTTACATACACGGTAAGTATCCTTCTCGACACTCTTAGCCTCTGCCGGAACTGCTAAAAAGCAGCTCATCAGTAATGCAGAAAGAACCATCATTGTTCCTTTTTTCATCGTTTTGTTCCTCCATTTATTATCATAGTCAAAAATCTTACATAATAAATATCGTATTTTTTTACCCTGGTCACACTTTTTTTCAATATTTTTTTCAAATAATGAAAAAAGACGTAAGTCACTTCATTTTGATGATGTAACTCACGTCTTCTTTATATTTGTTTTTATATAAATAGTGTTTTAAAAATTATTTATTCACCGGAAATACAACTGTCAGGAGCATTTTGAATCTTTCTACCGCATAGACTGCATGTGGAATCGTTGCAGGCATTACCAGAGCTTCCCCTGCCTTGCAAACATGTTTTATTCCACCTACCGTAAATTCTCCGACTCCGTCCAGTACGGTCACCATTGCGTCTCCTTTGGAATCATGTGTTCCGATCTCCTCGCCTTTTTCAAAAGCAAACAGTGTAACGCTTACTGCATCGTTCTGTGCCAGTGTCTTACTGACTACCTGACCTGGCATGTATTCTACTTCACCTGCCAGATCAACAACTTTTTCATGTTCAATATTTTTAATATATGGCATAATTACAATCTCCTTTTTTATCATTATTTGTCAGAATCCATTTTTTCATGCACATGGACTTTTTTACAACATAACCATACTCTTTTTTCAGTCCTGCTGTCACAATCCCGATTTATCCGCAGTAATACAGGAAGGAACGCAGCCTTTCCCATCCGGATTCATCGAAGTCCCCGTCCAGTGACAGGTCATATACCGGAACTTTACAGTTATCATGAAGACCTCGCATGTTCAATACCATGGAAGTATTCTCGTAACGAGGTGACATGTGGATCATGGCATTGCATCTTCCGGCAAGCAGGAGCATCTTCGCATAACGGTATCTTCCGTTCGCACCGGAAAAATCAGACAGATACTGATCTGCCACTTCAAAAAGTTCTTCCGGCTCTTCCGAAAAGCTGCTACGGTCATTCAGTGCCTCTCCAATCTCCATTATCCTCTTTCTCCAGGATGCCAGAAGGTCTTTTGCCTTTCCATTGCTTCCGCAGTCTTTCCAGAGGAACCACATCATCTCGGAAAGCGGTGCGCGGTGGAAAGTCTCTGCTTCGTATTCCAGTTTTTCCAGGATTCCTTCATCCAGGGAAGAAATGCTCATCGGTGTTCCGACGACACCAAGGGTACGTCCAACCACCGGGACTTTTCCAATCTCTCCTGCCAGTTCCATAAGTGCATCCCAGTCAGAAAGCGGACGGTAGAACTGGTCATCCCTGGATTCTGCCTGTGCACTGTACAGGATATCACCGGCTACAAGGGCGCGCATCAGAAGATCCGGATCATCTGCTTCTGTCGGAAGCCGCTCCAGCATCGGTGCAATGACATCCACATCCTCATATCCTTTGCGGTCAAGGACGGTACGGATTTCACGGGCATACTGTCCGTCTGCGTCAGCCCCTTCATTGAATGGAATCAGGAACTGGATATTTTTACGGTTATCCCCCTCACGCTCGATTGTTTCCAGAATGCCGCCAAGTAATACCGAAAACGGCAGATATTCTTTGGAGTTTGTCTCTGCCCGGCCTTTCATCAGAAGCTCCCTGGAGAACTCATTAAGATAACCGACTTTGTAACCACATTTTTCAAAATAAGTAGATAAGAACCAACGGTAGATCCCAAGATCGGGCAGATACAGTTTTTTATTTTTATCCGGTTTTGATTTGATGTTGACCTTTTTCATCTTCACATCCAGGATGTTGAAATTCTTCGGAAGCTCTACCGGTGGTCTGTGGGAGATGCTGTTTAAGAACGCCTCGATTCTTGTGATGATACCAACTGCGGAATACTGCTCATCCACCTCGATCTGCAGATACGGCTTGTCTCCCATCTCTTCACGGAACATGTGATTGACAAGGGTATCCGGACCGCATCCGTGGTTGGTAAGATAGACCGCATACAGGTTCGGATGGTTGGCGATCAGTTTCGCACCGGCAAGCAGATGATCTCCAAACGGCCAGTACATGTTCGGGTAATCTCCGGATATATCCAGGCTCATTCCCGGAATATATCCCAATGTCATAACTTTGTAGCCTTTTGAGAGCAGGATGTTTGGGATTCCCATATTTAATACCGGATCTGCATAACCATAGTTTCTTGTGATGATGACCAGGACTTTTTCATCCGGTTTCAGATTCGCCATGATCTCCGCGCCAAGTTTTTCTGTATCTTCCATGTTCCTCTGGACTGCAATGCCGCCCTTGATCATTGCCTTTAAACAGCGCGGCTTTGAAAAGCCAAGGCTCTGTCCGACGCCGATCATTGCTTTTGCCATCTCTTTTACACCAAGGTCCAGGTCGAATACCGGGCTAATCAGCTCAATGCCCTGGTCCTTCAGATGCAGGGAATCATAGATAGATCTTGCGGCGGTCTGCATATACGGGCAGGCATAGCTGTGCGCCGCATGTGCATGCGGGTGGTGGATCGTATGAATATTTGGAAGAAAGATATAATCCACCTTCTGCTGTGCCAGCTGCATCATATGTCCGTAAACCAGCTTGACCGGGTAGCAGGTCTCGCCCTGTGCATACTGCTGGGAGAGCTGGATGGTCTCTTCATTTGATACATGGGACATCACTACGTTATAACCAAGATCTTTGAAGAACTCATTCGCAAGGGTGAAGAACTTGAACATGACAAGGACCATCGGGATACCGATCGTTTTCTTGTTTGGGTCGATCGTCGCGTCATAGCCACGCATGGAAAACTGTCCTGCCATCTTGTAAAGCTCTTTATTTTTGCGAATCTCTTCCGTCATATCCTGCTTTTTCACTTCTTTTGACGGGAAATCAAAACCAAGGAACGTGCTTTCTTTCTCAGGTTTTCCACCTTTCCCAACTTTCATGCCAACCGATTCGTATGCCAGCAGGGACGCACCATAAGCACCGCTGATGGAAAATACCGGGGAGACGGTCACTTTATCTCCATAGGCACTCTGGAATGCAGCCACGATTCCCGGATTATAGTCCACGCCGCCCTGAAGGACGATGTGATCTCCGACTTTTTTCGTTCCAACAACTTTGTGCAGATAGTTCCGCACGATCGCATGACAGAGACCAGCGGCGATATCTGCCTGGCCTGCCCCTGCGGATTCTGCTGATGCTATGGCAGTCTCAATAAAGACCGTGCAGCGTTCACCAAGCTCCGAAGGATTCTTAGAAGTCAGGGCAAGCGGCCCGAACTCACTGATCGGAATTCCCATACGGGCGGCCTGCTCCTCCACAAAAGAACCGGTTCCTGCCGCACAGATCTTGTTCAGCTGGAAATCAGCCACTTCCATACGTTCTCCAGAAATCTGTCTTAAATTTCCAGACACGACTGATGGCTTCTGTTTCTGCATCATCCTTCAATTCATACCGCACTTTGTTTCCCTTACTGTCCGTTCCACACAGTTCAACATCATACTTCTGGAAGAGTTTTTCCGGCACATCTGCTGAGATACTGCTCTGTAACTTGTTCAGGAAAATATCTTTCAGTGTTACCGTGCCTTCTTCCGTCTGAACAGAAATATTTTCCAGTTTTTTATTCGTTGTCTGCTTCAGGATTTTCTCCGAGATCTGTCGATGCATGAAAGCGATATTCCTGTACACGGTCATATTCCTCTTCATCTCTGTCGGCATCTGCGTCTAATAAATCATCCACAGAATAAGGAGAATATTCCGCATTCATATATTCATCAAGCTTCTGTCCGTTTATTGTTGTTTTGTCCATATCAAGTGTAATTCCCGTATTCTTAAAAGATGAAATATCTACAGATTTTTCCTGCTGATTTTCTTTAAGAGCATCAATTTCTGCATGCACTCTGAACAGCAAAACTCCCTCATCCAGAACAACTTCTTTTAAGTTTGCAGTGATCCCATGATCCGTCTGGGGCATGTTTAAAACCTCCGTATACGACTCAATTTCTTTCTGAAATCCCAGTGTTTCTCCTATAGATAAAGCAAAATTTTTGATTGCGGCCTGCACTTTCGGGTTCGATAAAACAGTCAAAATCAAAGCCAGGATCACACAGGCGGCTGCCAGTTTACTCCAGAATAATGGTGCCCAGATTCTTTTTTTACCTTTCCATTCGCCCTCTGCTTCACTGATATATTTCGGATCAATATTGCCAAATTCTTTTGAAAAATCGAATCTTTTCATAAGTGTTTCCCTTCCTTTTTTAAGACCTTTAACAGCTTTTTCCTGCTCCGGTACAGATTCATTTTCACACTTCCGACGGACATCGCATGCCTTTCGGCAATCGCCGCAACAGAATCAAAAAACCAGTATCTTCTCACGAAAATGTCTCTGGCCTCTGCATCCATTTTTCCAAGAAAATCATTGATGATCTCCAGCAGTTCTTTTTCTGCCAGCTGATCTTCAATGGTATAGGTAACACTCAGCTGATCCATTTCGCCTAAAACATCCGCCATATGTACATCCGGGCGCCTGTCGGCATATTTTTTACGCAGACGATCAATGCTTAAATTCCTCGTAATCCTGTCGCAAAAATGAGATAACACGGAAGGCTTCTTCGGCGGGATCAGTGACCAGACCGAAAACCAGGTATCATTCAGGCATTCTTCCGAATCTTCTTTATTTGTAAGCAGATTCCAGGCAATCTTATAGCAGTAAGGATGATACTTGTCGCTCAATGCTTCAAGCGCATGCTCATCCCTTAGCTCAAACAAAGATATGATTTCATTGTCTTTCATTTACGGGTTGTCCTCCTCGTTTTTCTACTCATACTATATATCGTAAAAAAGCCTGAATGGTAACAAAAAAATTCAAATTTCTTTATAAAATTAGAAAAAGTCCATCACCTGAGGTCATTGCTCCCCAGATAATGAACTCTTTCTATTAATGCTTCGTCAAACGAATGCTATTATTTTACCTTTTTCCGAAATGCAAAATATTTTACTGCAAACTGTAGGAAAGTAATAATGTATATAATCACTAATACAATAAATACCGGCAACCAACCCCATTCACTATGGTCTGTCGCAGATATATAAAGCTGCCAGATCAGACCGCAAAGAATTACGATCAACGGAATTACTCTTCCTATAAAAATCCGATTCATCATATCCAGGCGGGAGATGTCGTCACAGAATATTTCTTCTTCCTGCTGCATCTTATCTGCCGGCTTGCGGAAATAATTATAGCCATCAAACTCTGTCAGGTATTCCCAGCCGCAATCCTCAAACATCCGCACATATTCCATCTGGTGTTTGATTCCTTCTTTATTGTAATCCAACTGGTAGATTACCTTCTCAGGATCACACCGCTCAAATGTATACACACCAGGGAAAGTCACTCTCTTGAATTTCCAGCCTTCCTGGTGTCTTTTGCTCAGGTAATTTTCTTCTTTTTCGTACTCCATGATGTTAAACCAGCGAAATTCTTTCTTGAGTTCCTTCATTGCGTTACCTCCTGTGCATTGCGATACAGCCTGCAGATTCTCTTCAGTTCAATCTCCAGAACTTCCATGCCAAGTTCTGTGATCTCATAAATTTTCCTCTTGTCTTCCTCCCGAATAAAATGAATCAGGCCGTCCTTCTCCATCTTCGAAAGACTTCCATACATAGTTCCCGGGCCGAGTACCACTCCATTGTCCGTCAGCTCTTTTACCTTTTGTACAATCCCGTACCCATGATTTGGGGTACGAAGACATAACAATATGTAAAAGCTTGTCTCTGTCATGGGAACGTAAACTTTTTTTATATGTTCATCCATAAGCATTTCCCTTTCAGTGCGATATATCGTACTTCGATATTTATGTTATATCGCACTATGATGTACATGTCAATATATTTGAATACATATAAACTATTACATAAAAAACCAGAAAATCAGCTTTTTCACTGAGTCTCTGGCTTTTGATATGTCAGAAAGTATAAGCACCTTCGCACTATTTATTCTTTTTAATATTCAAACTTGAAATTAGCTCGCAAAAATTTGCCATATGTTTAGCTGCCAATGTAAAAGTCAATCTACATATCCTTAAAGAATCTTATCACTTGCAAGAGACTCCGCAAACAGCAGATTCATATCTCTTTCTACAGTTTTCCCGTATAAAATCTCCCTTGTTTTGTTTCGACTTTAACATGCAAAATATCATTCTGTATATCTACATTTCGGAAATCCACTACAACCCCAAAATTGTTTTCCAGCATTTACTCCTTTCTTCGCCGTGCGAAGAATCAACTTCTTTCCACAGCGTGGACATACCTTATCTGGTTCAGAATTTTCTGATACACTCGTTTCAACTTTTTTGCTTTCTATTTCCTGCTTTGTTTCTTCTGGATCCATTATCATTTTTTTCAAACAGGCAGAATTTTTTTCTGAAATACTGTATCGATTTTTTATATTTTGAATGTGAACTTCTTTTGTCTCTTCGCTGACCTTTGTCAATTTCTGAAGATTTTTATACAAACTTTCAACTTCTTCTCCTAATAAACAATCTTTATTCTTATCCCATATATCTCTGACTGCTGCATATGTAAAATCTCTTTTAATAACTTTAATGTCCTGACTTGTAATGGTTACCTTTTTAAGTTCACATCGTTCCGAAAATACAATTATTGAAAACAATGGAATCTCTTCCCCAATATAGTTTCGCAACCATTTAATATGTGTCTGATTTTGTTTTATAGGATTATAAAAAGAATGTTTTTCTTTGTTCGGTAACATCATTGTCCATTTCTGGCTTTTTTCATCGCCAAATATCCATCCTGAATAGTTTTTGCTCTCAAACACAAAGATTCCCTTCTGCGTAATATACAAAAGATCTATTTCTGATGTTTCTCCATTATCTTTAGGAACATATATATTTCTAAGAATCCTGCCTTTTCTCCCAAATAGCTGGACATATTTTAATTCTTTTGCTGTAAGCACCTCTCCCAGTTTACCAGTCAATTTATCTCCGCCTAACGCCTGATACAATTTATCTACAGCAATATCCATTAAGCCCTTCCCCATACGTATTTCCTTTCACGGTACTAACATAATACCAGTTTATCTGACAATATCTATCTGGCACATTTTCATAGCGTTCAATGCATTTTCATGACTTTCCGGTGTCACTCCTGCACAACATGCCGCATCCACAATAATCGGTACTTCTGGAAGGGCTGCCTTCACCAGAAGTGCATTGGAAATTACACAAATATCTGTACATAATCCAACAAATGTGATGCTTTTTATTTCATCATCAATATTCATTGCTACCAGGTCATCTGCCAGATCTGTAGAACCGAAGGTTTCTTTGTCAACAGGTTCTGTTTTTCTTAAAATATCCAGTTCTCTTCTGATCTGCCATCCTTCTGTATCCCGGATGCAATGTGGTACTGGAAGCTTCTTTCCTTCCTGAGTTTCCAGATACCAGTTTTCATGGGTATCTCTTGTAAAAAGAACTGTTCCATTGAAATTTCTGATTTTCTCTTCTACTTTAGTAACAATTGCCACAGCCTCTTTAGTTCCAAGAGCACCATCAATAAAATCATTCTGCATATCCACAACAACTAAAACATCCTGCATATTATTTCTTTTCTCCCATCTATAAGAATAATCTTTGGTTTCTCTTTTATCCTAATTTTTTTCAATGCTTTTCAGATATCTCCGCACTACTTCCAGCCCTCCTGTCGGCACACAGAATATCTCCCTATGTTTTCCACACTGTTCATATACTTCTTCCAGATCAAACCACTGAACTGCTTCTACTTCTTCTGTCTGAAGAACAAGTTCCGCTGTATTCACACGCTCCTGATAGATGTAGACAAAGGCAATTTCTTCATCTCGGAACATTTTTCCATGAAATTCTTTTGCGAAGGATATGGGGAAGGTTCCGGCAAAGTGCAGCTGTTCCGGTGCTGCGCTGATTCCCAGTTCTTCTTTCAGTTCTCGAAAAGCAGATTCCAGTGGTTCGTCTCCTGCCTGGATGTGTCCTGCCGAGGAAGTATCAAATTTTCCCGGAAAGGAGTCTTTGTTCTGTGAGCGTTTCTGTAAAAGTATCTGCACTCTGCCCTCTTTTTCCCAGATGATCCATATATGAGCTGTTCTGTGTGGAATCCCTTCTGCATGGGCTTTTTCCCTTGATACAATCTGTCCTGTAGGATTACCTTTGCTGTCTATAACATCAAATAATTCCATACGATTTTCCTTCTTTTTTGTTGTCCCTGTCAGTTCTTTATTTTATTTTTCGATGAAGTGAATTCTGCCTGGATCAAACCGATCCTGCTGCGGTCTTGTTTCTGCCGGATACCCCAGTGCAAACATGGAAAATACTTTTACATTTTCCGGAAGATTCAGAAGTCTGTGAACTTCTTCCATGCGTTCTTCTACCGGAGCAATGCCAAACCATACTCCACCCAGACCAAGAGTATCTGT
>OLPT01002049.1_pt1 | contig 11188 bp, 9 predicted proteins | sample 1673051 | NCBI WGS metagenome assembly OLPT01 (sample SAMEA3136750, study PRJEB25190) | human gut metagenome | biome: human gut; feature: human-associated habitat; material: faeces | place: Austria | collected 2013
AGGTGCTCCACGACCTGAGCCTGACCATCCCGGAAAAGAAGATCGTGGGCATCACCGGCCGTTCCGGCAGCGGCAAGTCCACCTTCCTGCGGCTGCTCATGCGTTTCTGGGATGTGAACACCGGCACCATCCGCTTTGGCGAGGAGGACATCCGCCGGGTGAACACGGCCACCCTGCGGGCACAGGAGAGCCTTGTGACCCAGGAGACGGAGCTGTTCAACGACACCATCGAGAACAATATCCGCATCGCCAAGCGGGATGCCACCCGCGAAGAAGTGGAAGCGGCCTGCAAAAAGGCTGCACTGGACGGCTTTATCCGCAGCCTGCCCAAGGGGTATGACACCCCCGTGGGTGAGCTGGGCGGGGCCTTGTCCGGCGGCGAGCGGCAGCGCATCGGTGTGGCGCGGGCATTCCTGCACGATGCACCCTTCCTGCTGCTGGACGAGCCTACCTCCAACCTCGACAGCCTGAACGAGGGCGTGATCCTCAAGGCGGTGCGGGCCGAGTGCCGGGACAAGACGGTGCTGCTGGTTTCCCACCGCAAGTCCACCATGGCTGCCGCCGATGTGACCTACTCGGTAGAAAGCGGCCGCCTGAGTTGAGAAAACAAACTGCAACCCCAAAAAAGGGCCTGTCTCACAAGAGACAGGCCCTTTTTTGCTGCATGTTTATGGATCAGTAATTGACGGCTTTGAGGATCTGGCGGCCAATGTACTTGTGGCCGGAAACGGTGGGGTGGCCGTCGTTGGCGGTGCGGGTATAGGGGATGGGCACATAGGTCACATCATACTGGGCGGCCAGCTTGGCTGCGGCGGTGTTCAGCCGACGGAAGTGGCGGCTCCAGGAGGGCATCAGGGGCACCGGGTTATTGTAGCTCAGTATCATGATCTGGGCCTCCGGGTTCAGCTCACGCAGGTCCTTCATCACACGCTCCAGCTGAGTCACAGTGTCGGCGTAGGTGGAGGTGCAGATCTGGCCCATGCCGGTGGTCAGCAGATACATCACGGCACGGAACTCCGAGGGGGTCAGGGTCAGCTGCTTCAGGCAGTCCATAAAGTAGTCGATGTTGTCCGGGGTCAGGTTACGGAACATTCCGGTGACCATGCTGTTGGCCAGCTTTTCACTTTTCCAGTTGGTAGCCTCGCCCAGGGCCACGATGGTACGGATCAGGGCGTCGTTGGCACCGATCTGCAAGGTGATGAGGTCCGCTTTTTGGATATATTCCTTCAGCTCCGGCACCGAGGTATACTGCACGCCGGAATAATGGTTCATGGCGGGCATGGCACCAGTCTCGATCAGGTCTGCCAGGTCCTTGGTCATCACGGCGGGCAGGCCCAGGTTGATGGCGTGGTCACGATCCAGGCCCAGCTGGTCGGCTACATAGCCCACAAAGCACTGGCCATCGTAGCCTTTGTAATTGCCGGACATATCGAAGCCGTTCTGGACCAGCTTGTACTGCAGGCCGCTCAGGCCCACGCCGGCGGTCACGCTGTCACCGATGGCGACATAGGTGTACTCTTTTTTGGCGGTGGGCTCTGCAACAGGCGCCACAGCATCTTCTTCGGTAAGAGCTTCCGGCTCCACTTCCTGCACGGCGGTTTCCGGCTCAGCAGTCTCTTCGGTGGTGGGGTTCTCTGCAAAGGCAGGAACGGCCAGCGACAGCAGCAGCGCGGCCGACAGCAGCAGGCTTGCAATGCGTTTTGTTTTCATGGTCATCATTCCCTCTTTCCCCGCAACATCTCAAGGCTGCGGAACTGCTTCCATGATAAGGAAATGAAGGGGAAATGTCAATTGACAAAACGTGGAAAATCGCAGGAAAAAGTTGTCAAAACAGAAGCTTTTGAAGCTGAATGCCGGAAATAAACGCAGGAAAGCAAAAAGACCCTGCCGGACAGGCAGGGCCTTGAAAAAACGAAACGTTTACTTGCGGACGGCCTTCAGGATCTGACGAGCGATGTACTTGTGACCGCACACCGTGGGGTGACCGTCGTTGGCAATGGAGGTATAGGGGATGGATACATAGTCTGCGCCGTACTGCTGGGCCAGGGCCTTGACGGAGCGGTTCAGCAGGCGGAAGTGTCTGCCGTAGGTGGGCAGGAAGGGCAGGGGGTTGTAGTAACCCACCAGAATGATCTGGGCGTCAGGGTTCAGGGCTCTCAGCTCCTGGAGGATCTGTTCCACGTTGGCCACGGTCTGATCCCGGGTCTGGTCACAGATCTCCTCCATGCCGGAATCCAGCAGCTTCAGGGCAGCCTTCAGCTCTTCCGGGGTCAGGTCCAGGTTTTCCAGGCTCTTTCTCAGGGTCTGGAGGGTCTGGAGATTCAGCTCCCGCATGGTGCCCGTCAGCAGGGGAATCAGCAGTTTGGTGGCCTTGCCGTTGGTGGCTCTGCCCATGGCCCCCATGAGCTGCAGCACAGTGTCGTTGGAGCCGATGAGCAGGGTGATCAGGTCGGCGTCTGTCAGTTCCTGCCGCAGGGTAGGCAGGTCGTAGTAGGCGACACCGGAGGCGGTGGAGCCGGTCCTGACCAGGTCCAGGATGTTGCTGCTCATGGCAGCAGGCATCCCGTAGTTCACGGCATGGTCCCGGTCCAGGCCCAGGGCGTCGGCCACCCGGGCCACATAGCAGTCTTTAGAGTAACCATGGTAGTTTTCCTGCACATCATAGCTCTTGGCGGTGCTGGAAAAGTGGGTGTCCTTCAGGCCCACGCCGGTGGTGATGCTGTCACCCAGGGCAACATAGGTATAGGAATCTTCCTCTGCTGCAAAGGCAGGCAGTACCGGCAGCACCAGCAGTGCCAGGGCTAGCAGCAGGCTGACAAGACGTTTTTTCATAATGAACCTCCTTATATGGCAAACTCAGAAAAAATTACTTTTCCAGAGCCTTCAGGATCTGACGTGCCAGATATTTGTGGCCGCAGGCGGTGGGGTGGGCGTCGTTGGCCACCAGGGTGTAGGCGGCAGAGGCAAAAGCCACGTCGTACTGCTGGGCCAGCTTCTGCACCGAGCGGTTCAGGGTGCGGAAGTGCTTGACAAAGGGGTTGGCAGGAGCCGGCAGCAGGGGAACGGGATTGTAGTAGCCCACCAGAACGATCTGGGCGTCGGGGTTCAGGGCCTTCAGCTCCTGGAGCAGGGCCTCAAGGTTGGCCAGGGTAGAGGCCTGGCTCTGGGTGCAGATCTCTGCAATGCCGCTGTCCAGCAGCTTCAGCAGGGCTTTGCGCTGCTGAGCCGTGATGTTCAAAGAGTCCAGGTTCTCTCGCAGGGCGGCAAAGGAGGAGGCGTCCATCTGGCGGAAGTCGCCCTCCAGCATAGGCAGCAGGGCCTCAAAGACCTGGGGGCCGCCCATGGCAGAGGCAATGCCGTACATGATAGGCACCAGTACGTCGTTGGCACCGATCTCCACCGTGATCACCTGAGCGTGCTTCAGCTCCTGGCGCAGGTCAGGCAGAGAGAAATTGATGCTGGCACTCTGGCAGGAGCCTGTCCGCACCAGCTCCAGCAGGTCGCCGCTCATCAGGGCAGGCATTCCGTAGTTGGCGGTCTGGTCCCGGCTCAGGCCCAGGCCCTCGGCCACCCGGGCCACATAGCAATCCTTGGAGTAGCCCTGGTAGTTGCCGGACACATCGTAGTACCGGCCGTTCCGCTGGTAGACCGCATCCGGCAGGCCGATGCCGGCTACGATGCTGTCGCCCAGGGCAATGTAGGAATACTGGTGCTGGGCTGCTTCCGCAGCTTCCGTCTGGGTCTGCACCAGGGTGGGGTCTGGCTGGGCAGCCCCGGCAGAGACCACCGGCAGCACCAGCAGAGCCAGGGTCAGCAGCAGGCTGAGAATGCGTTTTTTCATGAGGATCCTCCTTTTAAGCTCGGAAACATTTCTTCAACGTTTCTTCTATGATAAAAAGAGCGGCAAGGAATGTCAAGGCCCATTTTCCGGAATGTGTCGGGAAATACAAAAAACGGCCGTGCACGAAGGCACGGCCGTAAAAAGCAGGATCAGTAGTCGCGGGAGGTGATCTTTTCCTCCAGCTTGCGGTAGTCCACCTTACCGATGGGGGTCAGCGGCAGCTCATCGAGGAACTTGTAGCCCACGGGCTGCACATACTCCGGCAGCTCTTCTTTGCAGATCTGCTGCAGCTCCCGCACGATCTGACGCTTTTTGTGGTCAGCAGCGGGGTTCAGCACGACATACACAAAGGGCAGGCGGCCCTGCACATGGTCCTTGTCGGTGCAGCCCACCACCGAGCACTGCTGCACGGCGGGGTGGCGGCTGATGACGTTCTCAATCATGGAGGGGAACACCTTGAAGCCATCGTGGCGGATGATCAGCCGCTTGATGCGGGAGTCCAGGAACACGAAGCCGTCCTCATCCATATAGCCGACGTCGCCGGTGTGTGCCCAGACGCGGCCATCCGAGTGGTGGCGCAGCAGGGCAGCCGTTTCGGCGGGCTTGCCGTAGTAGCCCTTCATGATGGCAGGGCCGGAGATGCAGAGCTCACCGCGCTCGCCGATGGGAAGCTCGGTGTCGGTACCGGGCTCAAACACCGACACAAGGGTGTTCACCAGCGGGATGCCCACACTGCCCACCTTGTTGGCAAGGCCGGAAGCAGCGGTGGCGGCAGAAGAAACCTCGGTCATGCCGTAGCCCTTGGCCAGGCCGTACTCCACGCCGTGAGCGGCCAGGAAGTCGTTCACGCTCTGCTCGGCACCCACCGTGATGGCGTCGCCGCCGGCAGCATAGTTGCGGATGAAGGACAGATCCTTGTTCTTCAGCAGCAGCGAAGAGGCCATCTGCTGGTAGTGGGCCGGCACGCCGAACATGTGCTCCGGCTTGTACTTCCAGATCAGGGCACCCAGCTTTGCAGGGTCCAGATTGGGGATGATGATCACGGTAAGGCCCAGCACCAGCGGCAGGTGCACGCCGCAGGCGTAGCCATAGGCAATGAACGGGGGCATGATGTTCATCAGCTTCTGGCCGCGGCGGAACAGCTTTTCGTAAGCACCGAACTGCTGTGCGATGGAGTTGAAGTCCACATCGGTCAGCATGACGCCCTTGGGCGAGCCGGTGGTGCCGCCGGTGTGCACCACCACGCAGGTGTGGTTCGGGTCGTAAGGCTCGGCACCGGTGTCTTTGCCCTCACCGGCGGCAATGAAATCCTTCCAGCGGATCACGTTGGAAGAATAGCGGTTCTTGTCGGGGGTGGACAGCTTGTAGCCCACGGCCAGATGCAGCGGCAGGGAGTCGGCGGGGGACACCACCAGCACCCGTTCCACGTTGGTGCGCTTGGCAGCCTGCTGGCAGCGGTCGTAGACCACGTTCAGGCAGATGAGCAGGTGGGAGTCCACCTCGGTGATGTACTCGTGGATGCCCTCAGCACTATAGCGCGGGTCCACCAGATTCAGGGAGGCACCGATCATGTCGGCAGCATAGAACGCATAGATGACCTCCGGGGTCATCACGCTGACCACGGTGGCAATGTCGCCTTTTTTCATGCCGATGGCACGGAAGGCCGCCGCCGTCTTTTTGACGTTGACGATGAGGTCGGCATAAGTGATCTTGCGGCCGTAATAGGTGATGGCGGTCTCGGTCAAGTGCGTTTTGTTCTGGCGGCAGACGTACTCGAAGGCGCTGCATTCAGGCGGCGTCTGATCGAAGAACTTGGGGTCATAGTATTTGAGCCAAGGTTTTGCGACGGATGCGTAGACGGGTTCGTGTGGTGCAGTCGTCATAGGATTCAGGACCTTTCTTTTTTTTCTTCTTCTTTCATTTTCCCAGAAACGGCAGAAAAAAGCATGTTCTGCCGGACACTTTCTGACAGGCAAAAGGCCAAAACGGCCCACCGCTATTGTAGTGGACGGCAGTCGGAATGTCAAGGAATAAACTGTGAGAAATCAAAAAAGGACGAACCATCAACGGTTCATCTGGTAAAAACTGTGTAAAGTGATTGGATCGCGACCCGAAGCAGCTCAGGCCTGCGGCAGCCACTGCGCGGCCTCGGCGGCGCTGCAAAGAACCCAGTGCCTCGGGCGCAGCTCCCGCCACTGGGGCGCTTCGGTGGAATAATCGTGCATGGCGGGGTCGTACACCAACAGCTTTTTATTGCGCTCCCGGCGGGGGTCCGGCATGGGGATGGCGGACAGCAGGCTGCGGGTGTAGGGATGGATGGCGTGGGCCACCAGCTCCTCCGCGTCGGCCAGTTCCACGATGCTGCCCTTGTGGATGACTGCGATGCGGTCCGAAATGTAGCGCATCACCGAGAGATCATGGGCGATGAACAGGTAGGTGATGCCGCGTTCCTTCTGCAGGCGGCGCAGCAGGTTGAGCACCTGGGCGCGGATGGACATGTCCAGAGCGCTGATGGGCTCATCGGCCACGATGAATTCCGGCTCCACGATGAGGGCCCGGGCAATGCCGATGCGCTGCCGCTGGCCGCCGGAAAATTCGTGGGGAAAGCGGGAAGCAAACTCCGGCAGCAGGCCCACGTCCAGCAGAGCCTGCCGCACTTTTTCTTCCCGCTGGGCGGCGGAGAGGTCGGGCCGCACGTTCTGCAGGCCCTCGCCCACGATGTAGCTCACCTTGGCGCGCTCGTTCAGCGAGGACTGCGGGTCCTGAAAGATCATCTGAATCTCACGGGTGATCTGCTTGTCCAGCGCACGCGGGATTTTGCCGTTGATCTTCTGGCCCTTGTACAGGATCTCACCGCCAGAGGTGGGCAGAATGCGCAGGATGGCCCGGCCGATGGTGGTCTTGCCGGAGCCGGACTCGCCCACCAGACCAAAGGTCTCGCCCTTGTAGATCTGGAAATTGGCGTTCTGTACGGCGGCAAAGGCCTTGCGGCCGGAGCCGTAGGTCACATTCAGGTCCTTCACTTCCAGAAGGACTTCTTTTTCCTCGGCCATCTTACAAGCCCTCCTTTTGCAGTTTTTTCACCGCAGCAGGCGGCTCGATGTGGGGTGCCCGGGGGTCCAGCAGCCAGGTCTTGGCCTTGTGGGTGGGCGAAACTTCAAAGTACGGCGGGCGCTTGACATAGTCGATCTTCAGTGCCTGCGGGTTGCGGGGCGCAAAGGCGTCGCCGCGGATCTCGGCAAAGAGGTTGGGCGGGGTGCCCACGATGTTGAACAGGTCCTCGCCTTTTATGCCCATCTGGGGCATGCTGGACAGCAGTGCCCAGGTGTAGGGGTGGCGGGGGTCATAGTAGATCTCGTCGGCGGTGCCGATCTCTACGATGTCGCCGGCGTACATCACGGCCACCCGGTCGGCAATGTTGGCCACGACGCCCAGGTCGTGGGTGATCATGACGATGGTCAGGTGGTACTTGGCCCGCAGCTCCTTGAGCAGCTGCAAAATCTGAGCCTGAATGGTCACATCCAGCGCGGTGGTGGGCTCGTCACAGATCAGGATCTTCGGGCTGCAGGCCACCGCAATGGCGATCACCACGCGCTGACGCATGCCGCCGGAGAACTCGTGGGGGGTACTGCTTAAAACGCACTTCCGGGTCAGAGATGCCTACGTCCCGCAGGTATTCCAGTGTTCTGGCCCTGGCCTCGGTGCCCTTCAGGCCCTGATGCAGGGTCACGGCCTCCAAAATCTGGTCGCCGATGGTTTTCAGCGGGTTCAGGCTGGTCATGGGGTCCTGCATGATCATGGCAATTTCGCGGCCCCGGATGCGCAGCCAGTCCTTCTCGGTTTTCAGGCCGGACAGGCGCACCGGCTCTGCGCCGGGGGTAGGGTAGTAGTCGATGGTGCCGCCGGGGATGGAGCCATTGGTGTCCAACAGGCCCATGAAACTCTTGGTGAACACGCTCTTGCCGGAGCCGGACTCGCCTACGACGGCCAGCACTTCGCCCCGGTACAGGTCCAGGTCGATGCCGCGGATGGCGTGCAGCACCCGGCCGCGCAGGTTAAACCGGATATCCAGCCCCCGCACCGAGAGGATGCAGTCATTTTCGTTCATCATGCATTCCTCCTTACTGCAGGTGGTTCTTCGGGTCGGCGGCGTCCGAGAACGCGTTGCCGATCAGATAGAACGCAATGGTGACAAAGCTCAGAATCAGGGTGGGGTAGAGCAGCTGGTAGCGCAGACCGGCCTGCATCATCACCTTGCGGCCGTCGTTGACCAGATTGCCCAGCGAGGGCGTCTCCACCGAGAGGCCCAGGCCGATGTAGGTGATGAACACCTCGTTGCCGATGGCTTCCGGAATGGTGAGAGCCATGCGCAGCATGATCACCGACACCAGATACGGCAGCAGGTTGCGCAGCACGATGCGCACCGTGGGGGTGCCGATGCAGCGGGAGGCAACGTTGTAGTCACGGTCACGGATGATGAGGATCTGGTTGCGGATGAACCGCGCCATCTCGATCCAGCCCTTGATAGACATGCCCAGGATCATGGTCCAGATGCTGGGGGAGGCCACATAGGAGATGAGAATCAGCACAATGGCGGTGGGAATGTTGTCAAAGATGTTGTACAGCTCCGTGAACAGAAAATCCAGCCCGCGCACATAGCCCCACAGCACACCGGCAGTGATGCCCACCACGGCTTCGATGAGAGCTACGAAAAAGGCAATGGTCAGGCTGGTGCGGGCACCGGCCCAGATGCGGGCCCACAGGTCCTGCCCGATGGAGTTGGAACCCCAGAGAAAGCCGTCCTGCCCGGGAGCGATGTTGCGGTACTGGATGCCGGTGACGGGGTCCACGGCGCAGAGGTTGGGGTCTGCCTGCCCCGGCAGATAAGGCTGGAGAAAGGCAAAGGCCACCACGGCCACCAGCGCGATGAGCAGGGCCACGGCTACCTTGTTCTTGAAGAAAGCACGGAAGGTGCTGCCCCAGTAGCTGTAGTTGGAGCTGGCCGTGGCCTCGGCCTGCTCGGCGTGGAACCCGGCGGGGGTGAACAGTTCGTCCTCCGGCAGATCTGCCCAGGCAGCAGGGCCTTCCTTCTGCAGGGTGTTGAGCTGGTTTTCCAGCTTTTTGGATTTTTCCCGTTTCAGGAACGAAAGCATCAGCGGCCACCTTCTTTCTTGCCAAAGTTGATGCGGGGATCAATGAGCACCATGAGCACATCGCCCAGGATCAGGCCCACGATGCCCACGCAGGCGTACAGCAGCACGATGCCCTGCACCATGGTGTTGTCGTGGCGCTGCACGCAGGTCACCAGCAGTCCGCCCATACCGGGGATGCTGTACAGGCTCTCAATGTAAATGGAGCCCACCACCGTGTTGAGGAACGCCGAGGGAATGTACTGCACCAGCGGCACCATGGCGTTGCGGAACACATGATGCAGCGCGATATTGCTTTCGCTCACACCCTTGGCACGGGCCAGCTTGACGTAGTCCTTGTTGCTCTCGTCCACCATATAGCGGCGCAGCCACATGGCGTAGAAGGCCAGGTTTGCCAGGCTCATGCTGCACACCGGCAGCACCCAGTAGCGCCAGTTGGCGGCGTCGAACAGCAGGCCCACCCCCAGAACGGAGGTGCCGTACATCTGGATGTACAAAAAGTACACGGCAGCCGGCACGGCCTGGATGAGCACGATGAGGGCTGTGCCCAGTTTGTCGGGCCAGCGGTTCTTGCACCGGCCCATGACAAGCCCCAGCGGGATGCCCAGCACAAGGCTCAGCAGCATAGCCAGCACGCCCATCTGGATGGAGATGGGCAGCTTTTGGGCCAGGATCTCGGTTACCGGCACGTTGACCTTGTAGATGTGGCTCACGCCCAGGTCACCGTGCAGGGCGTCTTTCCAGAACCGGCCGATCTGCACCGGCAGCGGGTCCAGCAGGCCCATGGACTGCAGACCCGCCTGGATCTGGGCCGCGGTCATTTTTTCGTAGTTTGCAAAATAGCCTTCCACCGGCATGAGCCGCAGCAGGCAGAACACCAGCGTTACAATGATGAACAGCGTCAGCAGAGAACGCCCGATGCGTTTTGCGAGATATTGCACCATAGTGTGCACCTCTCTTTTTCTTTTAAAATACAGATAAGAATAGAATACCGCAATTTCTTGATTTTGAAAAGTGATTTGAAGATTTTTGGAGCAAAAGCTGTTGAAAAGGCGGTGGAAACTCCCTCAGTCACGGCTGCGAAGCAGACCCGAGGGAGTTCCCTTCCCGTGAAAAAGCAACTCGGAAAAATCCGCAGATTTTTCCGAGTTGCAAAGAAAAACATATTTCCGCTGAAAATATCCAGAGCGAAGCGGAGGATATTCAGAATGATTTACCGGGCGTCCCGGTTCTGGTCATACTCGTCCATGGAGACGTAGTGATCCAGGATGTGCACGCCCTTCAGGCGGTTGGACGAAAGGCCGGTGGGGGCGTACTGACCCTCCCACAGGTTCAGGCGGGTGGCAATGTACGGCGGCACGGGCAGGCCCAGCGGCACCACCAGGGCATTCTGAATCAGATAGGCCTCGGCATTGGCAAAGGCTTCATACCGGGCATCCAGATCCTCGGTGATGGCCTTGGCCTTTTCCACCATGTCCATGTAGGTCATGACGTACTCGGCCGTCTCACCGGTGATGATGCCGTCCTCCACGCCGGTGCGCAGGAACGCATAGCAGGTGCCGCGGTCGCCGGCTTCCTGATAGAAGGGGTACACCTCGGTCTCGGGGTCGGAGTAGTCGGCACCCCAGTAGTAGGACATGAGCTCATAGGCACCCACACGGCGCACGGCGTTCAGGAAGTTGTCGGAGGGGCCCTGGGTAATGATGATGTTGATAAAGTCGAAGCCGTCGTTCAGAACGCCCTCTACCTGCTGCTTAAACACCTGACACTGCTTGTCCCAGTCCACCACGGCGGGGTTGTAGGGATACTGCACCTTGATGGGGAAGGTGGCCCCGGCGGCAGTCAGCTCTTCCACAGCGGCGTCGCGGTATTCCTTGGCCTTTGCCTCGTCAAAGAAGTCGGACAGGTTGGCCAGATCGCCGCATTCGGTGTAGTCCACGCCCTGGCTGTTGGCGCAGAAGGACGGCGGGGTGATGGTGTGCAGCTTGTAGTTGTCGTAGCCTTCCGGAGCGGTGACGGCCAGCGTGACCGACGGGTTGATGGCGTACAGGAATGCCTTGCGGAAGTTGGTGCTGTTGACGGCCTTGGCCCAGTTGTCCGGCTCATACTGGGCGTCCACGCCGGTGACGTTCCAGTTGGAGAACTCGTGGGCGTAGGGCAGGAAGTTGAAGATGTAGAAGTAGCTCTTGCCGGTCTC